>JAEEGG010001097.1_pt1 | contig 75100 bp, 53 predicted proteins | sample 9134161 | NCBI WGS metagenome assembly JAEEGG01 (sample SAMN16246543, study PRJNA631951) | gut metagenome | biome: gut microbiome; feature: rumen; material: CR-attached | host: Bos | place: Iran: Karaj | collected 2018-10
CGGTATGGTGACGGCACTGGTCTGCTTCGGTCTGTTCCAGTTGACAGGAGAGATGCTTGCCGATGAGCACTCCGATTATATCAATCCGGTATTGGAAGAGATTGTGAAAGGTCTTCCCCTCCTGTATCTAGCCAGTCGTAAGAAGATCGTGTTCTTCATCGACAGTGTCATCTGCGGTGCTGCCGTCGGTGGTGGTTTCTCCATCCTTGAGAACATCTTCTACCTGTTGTTGGGCGATGGTATCGCAGGCATCGGCACCGTCCTGTTCCGAGGTCTGGAGGTGGCATTGATCCACATGGGATGCAGCGCCATCGTTGCAGCGGGTTTGATGCTGGTCATTCGTCTGATTGAGCGTTCCCGTTCCCGATTAGGCCTCAAAAGGAGCGATATTGCCATGTCTGTATTTCTGTTATTGGAAGCACCTGTGCTGCACGTGTGTCACAATGCGTTCCATTTCAATCCGCTGATGCAGTTCATTTTCGTCTTCGGCACCATGGGCGGACTTCTGATGTGGACATACTTCTATGATGTCGATATGATCCACCGTTGGCTTGACAAGGGCCTCGACAAACAGCTCGCTCTACTCGATTCCATCAAAGATGGCCATCTAGACGACACACCGACAGGCGTTTTCCTGGAATCAGTCAAAGACGCCTTCCCACCCGAGGACTTTTTCGATATCATCTGCTATGTACAGCTGAATGTGGAGCTCAACGTAGCGGCTAAGAGCCGAGTGATGATCCGCGAATCGGGGTTGGAGCGCGACCTTCCCTTGTCAGACGCGGAAAAGGAGCTGTTCATGGCTCAATACACAGAATATAAGATCCTCGAAAAAAATCTTGGCAAGGCTGCCAGGATGACTATCGCACCTATCGTGAAGTTTTATCCAGCCGATCAGAAAGCCCTCGAAGACCTGAAGGCCGAATGCCAGAAAAAGTGACATGACAGGAAACAGCTCCCAACAAGAGTCGTCTGCCAACAAGATGAACCTCTGGCAGTTGCTGACGAACATCATGCCGTTTGTCTTGCCTTACAGATGGCTCATCGCCATCACACTGGTGCTGACACTGATCGGTTCGCTGATGGCACAGGTGAATGCGGTGGTACTCGACCGTGCCGTAGATGCCATCAACGCCCTTATCCAGCAACCTGGCGGATTCGTGTGGGCTGAGGCCGTCAGGATCCTGACCATCATCACCATCATCTTATTAGGCAAGGAGGTGATCGGCGCTCTGGTGACCTTCTTTCAGCGGTATTACGGTGAGCGGATGCGTATCTTAGTGAGCCGCGACCTGTCGCTACGGGTTGTCGATAGGATCCTTTCCTTCCGCATGGCCTTCTTTACCAGTGAGGGCAACGAGACGGGTAAGTTGCAGTCAAGGATAGACCGAGGCATCATGAGCCTCAGCAACACGGTGAACAACTTCTTCATTGAGATCCTGCCGCTCTTCACGAGTGCCGTCCTCGCCCTGGTGCTGATGTTTGCTGCCAATGTCTATGTGGGTCTGGTAGCACTTTGTATCGTACCACTCTATTTCTGGGTGACTTATATCCAGGCCTCCCGCATGAAAGGCGGTCGCCGAGGTATCTTCGGCGGGCATCAGGCTGTGAGTCAGGGTATTCTGAACATCATCGAGAGCATCACTGTCATCAAGTCGTTCAACCGTGAGAAGATAGAGGCCGACCGTCAGGCAGGCATCCAGCGTACGATGACCGACCTGCAGTTGAACACCCGCAAACAGGCTTACCTGTTCAATGGCTTGAAAAGTTTCCTGGAACAGATAGGCACCGTCCTCATCATCATCCTGACGGCCTATCTAGTGCTGATAGATTACCCAGGTATGTCGATTGGTAAGATCATGTATCACGTGATGCTCTTCGCCAATGTCAGCGCCCCCATCCGACAACTGCACCGTATCTATGACGATATGAACGACGCCCTGATCTACGCCGAAGGCTTCTTCGGCATCCTTCAGGCCGACAAGGAGGTGGAGACCACAGGACAGCATCAGCCAGAGAAGGTGACAGGCAACTTCGAGCTGCAAGACGTGAACTTCACGTATAGCAACGGCACCAAGGCACTCCACGATGTGTCGATGCGTATCGAAAGCGGTAAGATTACAGCATTGGTAGGTCTCAGCGGTGCAGGCAAGAGCACCATTGTGAACCTGCTCGACAAGTTCTATGAGCCTCAGGAGGGTTCTATCCGTTTGGATGGTGTGCCCTTGCATGAATGGGATACCGAATGGCTACGTGAGAACATCGGTCTGGTGCTCCAGAAAAATCACATTTTCGACGGTTCCATCGAGGAAAATATCAAATACGGCAACCCTCAGGCCACCCACGACGATGTGGTGCACGCTGCCCAACAAGCCTATATCTACGATCAGATTATGCAACTGCCTCATGGTTTCGAGACCGCAGCCCTGCAACTCAGTGGCGGTCAGCAGCAGCGCATCGCCATCGCCCGTATGTTCATCAAGAACCCGCCCATCATCTTCCTTGATGAGCCGACGGCAAGTCTCGATGCCATCGCCACCGAACAGATCAAGGCGAGCATCGATGCCATCAAACAGGGACGCACAGTCATCATTATCTCCCATAACATCGGGCAGATCATCGATGCCGATCAGATCTATGTGCTCCAGCAAGGACGCGTTGTACAGTCGGGGACGCCTCAGGAGGTGTATCGTCAGGGCGGACTTTACAAAGACATCTTCGATGCCAGCGCCCGCAGTATGAATGTCGATAAAATCGCCAGTACCATCGGATAAAACAGCCATGATCATCCTGATTACCATCTTAGTATATTTCGCCATCCTCTTCGGCATCAGCCATCTCACGAGCAAACAAGCTGATAACAGCACCTTTTATCGGGCAAACCGACGGGCACCATGGTATATGGTGGCTTTCGGCATGATCGGCGCATCCATCTCTGGCGTCACCTTCGTCTCAGTGCCAGGCATGGTGCTCACATCGCAGATGACTTATCTGCAGATGTGTCTCGGTTTCATCGGGGGTTATCTGGTGATTGCCTTCGTATTATTGCCGCTCTACTACCGTCTGAACCTCACGAGCATCTACACTTATCTGGGACAGCGGTTGGGAGCACGTTCCTATCTGACAGGAGCCAGTTTCTTCCTGCTGTCGAAGATGACAGGTGCGGCAGTCAGATTCTATGTGGTCTGCATCATCCTGCAACAATTTGTCTTTGCCCCTGCCGGCATCCCCTTTGAGGTGAATGTCATCATGATGGTGCTACTCATCTGGCTCTACACCCGTCGTGGCGGCATCGCTACACTGGTGTTTACGGATTCTTTCCAGACCCTCTGCCTGTTCATGGCTCTCATCCTGATTATCCTTTCCGTCATCAGCCAGATGCATCTGTCTGTCAGTGAGGCAATAACGACTATTGCCAACAGTGAGATGAGTCGCATCTTCGTGTTCGATGACTGGGTGTCGCCCCACAACTTCTGGAAGCAGTTCCTAAGTGGTGTCTTCGTTGCCATCGTGATGACAGGACTGGATCAGGACATGATGCAGAAGAACCTGACCTGCAAGACCTTACGCGATGCACAGAAAGATATGTGCAGCTATGGTATGGCCTTTGTACCCGCCAACCTACTGTTTCTATCCCTTGGCATACTGCTGGCCATCCTGGCAGGTGGCGAGGTGCCTTTGAAGGGTGACGCCCTTCTTCCCAACTACATACAGTCTTGTTCTGGTCTCTCACCACTTACAGCTCACCTTCTACCACTCTTCTTCGCCATCGGTATTGTGGCAGCTTCGTTCTCCAGCGCTGACTCTGCCCTCACCTCCCTGACGACCTGTTTCTGCGTAGATATCTGTCAGAAGCCTGATAATGAAACACTTAGAAAGAGAACGCATATTGTCATGTGTGGCTTCTTCATGCTGTTTATCCTGTTGTTCCGTCAGCTTAACTCCACCTCACTGATTGACGCTATCTATATTTTGGCCAGCTATACTTATGGTCCGTTGCTGGGACTATTTTCCTTTGGGCTCTTCACGAAGAGACAGCCCAATGACCGTCTGGTACCTTATATTTGCATCGCCTCACCCCTGCTCTGCTTTGCACTTGACAGGATGGCCCAGCATGTTTGGGACTACCATTTTGGTTATGAATTGCTGATGCTTAATGGACTGTTGACTTTTGTGGGGCTTCGTACCTTTGAGACTACGTCTCGAAGATACTCACGCTCGGAAAAACCCAAATAAATTTGGTTTTTCGCTCGCTTATTCGTATCTTTGCACCCAAAATTTGAAAAAGATGAATATTGAAGCATTGATCAGCAAGGCTGCACAAGAGGCCGTAAAGGTGCTCTATGGCATGGACGCCACAGAGAAAATGGTGCAGTTGCAGAAGACGAGAAGTGAGTTTGAGGGAAATCTGACACTCGTGGTTTTCCCCTTTGTAAAAGCCGCCAAAAAGAGTCCCGAGCAGACGGCTCAGGAGATTGGCGAATACCTGACAGCCAACTGTCCGGCTGTGGAGAAGTTTAATGTGGTAAAGGGTTTCCTGAACCTGAGCATTGGTGACGGTGCCTGGTTGGAACTGCTCAAGGCCATCGATGCCGACGAGCATTTTGGTATGAAGCAGGCCACAGAAGACTCACCCCTCGTGATGATCGAATACTCCTCACCCAACACGAACAAACCACTTCACCTCGGTCATGTGCGTAACAACCTGTTAGGCTGGTCGTTAGCTCAGATCATGGAAGCCAATGGTAACAAAGTGGTGAAGACCAACATCGTGAACGACCGTGGTATCCACATCTGCAAATCGATGCTGGCGTGGTTGAAGTACGGCAATGGTGAGACACCCGAATCTTCTGGCAAGAAAGGCGACCATCTGATCGGTGACTACTACGTGGCTTTCGACAAGCATTATCGCGATGAAATCAAGGATTTAGTGGCTCAGGGCATGGATGAAGAGAAGGCCAAGCAGGAGGCTCCGTTGATTAAGGAAGCCCATGAGATGCTTGTGAAATGGGAACAGAACGACCCTGAGGTTCGTGCCCTGTGGGAGAAGATGAACAACTGGGTGTATGCCGGCTTCGATGAAACCTACAAAAAATTGGGTGTAGGCTTTGATAAGATCTACTACGAGAGCCAGACCTACCTGAAGGGTAAGGCCAAGGTAGAAGAAGGTCTTGCCAAAGGACTCTTCGAGCGCCATGAGGACAACAGCGTATGGGCAGACCTCACCAACGAGGGACTGGATCAGAAACTGCTGCTGCGCTCCGATGGAACCAGCGTTTATATGACACAGGATATCGGTACGGCCGAGATGCGTTTCCAGGATTACCCCATCGACAAGATGATCTACGTCGTAGGTAATGAACAGAACTATCACTTCCAGGTGCTCTCCATCCTGTTAGACCGCTTAGGATTCAAATGGGGTAAGGAACTGGTGCACTTCTCCTATGGTATGGTGGAGCTGCCAAACGGTAAGATGAAGAGCCGTGAGGGAACTGTTGTCGATGCTGACGACCTGATGGAACTGATGGTCAGCGACGCCCTGAAAACTTCGATGGAATTGGGGAAATTTGACGATATGAGTGAGGAAGAGCGTAACGAGATTGCCCGCATCGTGGGTATGGGTGCCTTGAAGTATTTCATCCTAAAAGTCGATGCCCGTAAGAACATGCTCTTCAACCCTGAGGAAAGTATCGATTTCAACGGTAATACCGGTCCTTTCATCCAATATACTTACGCCCGTATCCGTAGCATCCTTCGCAAAGCAGAGGCAGAAAACCTCACGCCTGCCATTGCGCCCGTTGCATTGGCAGAGAAGGAAGTGGAACTGGTGCAGAAGATGAACGAGTTTGGTGCTGCCGTCGAGCAGGCCGGCAAGGACTATTCACCCAGTGGTATCGCTAACTACTGTTACGAGCTGACGAAGGTGTTCAACCAGTTCTATCACGATTACTCTATCTTGAACGAAGCAGATGCCGACAAGAAAGCCGTCCGCCTGATGCTGGCTAAGAATGTTGCCAAGATCATCAAGAACGGTATGGGCCTTCTCGGTATCGAAGTGCCTGAACGCATGTAATATGCAGAATCCGCCAGATTACAGACATGACACCGTACTGCCCCTGCCTCCTGAGGTGAGGGCAGACGCATGGGCTGTAGATGCAGCCTGCTCAGGTAACCCCGGACCGATGGAGTATCAGGCCATCGATCTGCAGACAGGAGCTCGCGTATTCCATTATGGCCCGATTCATGGCACGAACAATATCGGTGAGTTTTTGGCTATTGTCCATGCATTGGCACTCTGTTGGCAGCAGGGTTTGCCCAACAAGACCATCTACTCGGATTCCTACAATGCCATCCTCTGGGTCAGCAAACGCAAATGTAAAACAAAATTAGAGCGCACACCACAAACAGAGCAACTTTACCAGATCATTGCCCGTGCAGAGAACTGGCTGCAAACACATCACTTCAAAAACCCAATTATGAAGTGGGAAACGCAGAAATGGGGCGAGGTGCCTGCCGATTTTGGACGTAAATAAAGCGGTTTAATTCTTTTTAACTTACCTAACAAGCTTGCAATCTGATTTTTTTAATATATTTGCAAGCAAAATTGCAATTTTGGACATTGTGTTAGTGTTAAATTAGGAAGATGACTGATATTCTACTATCCAGTTTTCTAAGCTTGTTTGCCTTATTTGGCAAGGAAGAACAAGTTGATGAGGCATGGGCAAAAACCATGCTGGAAAACTACATGCGTCGTTATTTTGGAATCAGGAACATTGAATCATACCTCGGATTCTACAGTGATTTACGAAACATCTATGAGATGTCCGACGACATGGGTACGGATCCTCAGAATACCGTTGACTCTATCTGTAAGGAACTGAAAACAAAGATTTCTCATAAGGAAGCAGCTTTACTGCTCCTGCGTCTCATGGAATTCTGCAACTATCAGGAAGGTCACACTGACTACCTGTTTACCACAATGGCCAAGACCTTACAGATCTCCGATGCACAATTCCAAGTCTTTGTTGATTTCGTCAACAATCGCCAGAATGAGCACGTGATGATCCATCAGCTCGACGACACCCAAGGTCAGCTGAAGACCTTACTGGATCCCGAGACTGGCATGTTGCTGTTCACCTACACTGGTCCTGACACCGTGGTGCTCAATGATGTGCCCGTGCTCTCAGGTGCTTATCAGGTATGGATCCAGAGCAGCGTACTGAAAGGAGCCAGCGGAAAACCCGTCTATTATTCCACTATCCTCGATGTCTATAAGGGTGTCAAGGGGCTGGATATAGATAAGACGGAAGAAGTGGAATTCTGCGGACGCAACATCAATTTCCGCTTCCCGAACAGTGATAATGGTATGCACGACCTGAGTTTCACATTGCGCAACGGTGAACTGTTAGCCATCATGGGTGGCTCAGGTACGGGTAAGACGACCCTGCTCTCTCTCTTGAATGGCACACTGAGGCCTCAGGAGGGCACCATCACCATCAACGGACACGATATCTCCGAGCCTGCCGCCAAGTCGCTGATTGGCTACGTGCCACAAGACGACCTGCTGATCGAGGAACTGACCGTCTATCAGAACCTGTGGTTCACCGCCAAGCTCTGCTTTGAGGGCATGAGTGAAGCCGACCTCGACAAGCGGGTGATGAAAACCCTCAAGGACTTAGGCCTCGACGCTACCAAAGATCTGAAAGTTGGCTCAGCCATCAATAAATATATCTCTGGCGGTCAGCGCAAGCGTCTGAACATCGCCCTGGAGTTGATACGTGAACCGGCAGTGCTCTTCCTCGATGAGCCTACCTCAGGTCTCTCCTCTGCCGATACAGAAAAGGTGATCAACCTGCTGAAGGAGCAGACCCAGAAGGGCAAACTGATCATTGTGAATATCCATCAGCCATCAAGCGACGTCTATAAACTCTTCGACCGTCTCTGGCTGCTCGATAAAGGTGGTTACCCCGTCTTCGACGGTAACCCCATTGATGCCATTACCTATTTCAAGACAGCGGCCGACTATGCTGATGCAGATACCAGTGCTTGTCCCACTTGTGGTAATGTGAATCCGGAGATCGTGCTGAACATCATCGATGAAAAGGCACTTAACAACAATGGCGAAATCTCTGATGAGCGAAAGATGAGTCCACAAGAGTGGCATGAGCTCTATCTGAAGAACAGACCCGAGTTGCCAGAGCCTAAGGTCAGTGATGTGCCGCCCTCAGACCAGAAGAAGCCCAATGCATTCAAGCAGTTCCTGATATTCTTACGTCGTAACTTCCGCACTAAGATTACCAATGTCCAATATCTGTGCATCACATTGCTTGAGGCACCGTTGCTGGCTGTGGTCTGTGCCCTGCTGACACGTTACTCTCCACCAGAAGGTTATTCCGTGATGGACAACAAGAATCTGGTGAGCTATTTCTTCATGGCAGTCATCGTCGCCACCTTTATTGGTATGAGCGGCAGTGCCGAGGAGATTATCAAGGATCGCGCGTTGTTGAAACGTGAGAGTTTCCTAAATCTGTCGTACGGCAGCTACATCTCATCGAAGATCGTCTATATGGCAGGTGTGTCGCTGTTACAGACCTTATTGTTTATTCTGATCGGTAATTACATTATGGGACTTCACGGTCTGTTCCTGACCTGGTGGATGATCCTCTTTGTCACAGCCCTTCTGTCAAGTCTGATGGGACTGTTGCTCTCGCAGTGTCTGAACTCCGTGGTGGCCATCTATATCACCATCCCCATTCTGCTGATTCCGCAGATTCTGCTTTGTGGACTGGTGGTGAGCTTCTCTGATCTGGCCCCCAAAAGCACCACAGGCAATGTGCCTCTGATTGGCGAGATCATCCCTTCACGCTGGTCATACGAGGCTCTGGCTGTCACATCCTTCACCGACAATGCCTATGAGGCTCCATTCTTCAAGATGGATCAGGAGAAATATGAGACACAGTTCTATAACTTCGGTTATGTGGACGAACTGCAGTCACAATTAGAGACCATGAAGGATGAGCAGGAGAAGGGTAAGGAGGTTGATCCCAACCACATAGAGACCATCCGCATTAACCTGCCCACTCTGACTTCTTATTGTGGCATGGCACCTTATAAGGGTGATTACAGTTACCCGTCGCTGCGCCAGTATCTGAAAGAAGCCGAGAATATTCTTACACAGCGCAGCAATGCCATCTCGCTCAAGGCTGACAAATACGTCTCCACGATGATACGTGAGATGGGTAAGGATGCCGTATTGGAACTGAAACGCGATAATTACAACCTCAAACTTGAGGATTGTGTCGTAGGTGCAGACCAGAAAAAGATGCTTGAAGTCATCGATGGTCATATCGTGCCTCGTATGCAGACCATCTTCCTCACCCCGCAAAATAATTGGGGACGCGCGCCATTCTATAGCAGTGTGAAGATTCTGGGCGATTGGCAGATCAAGACACTCTGGTTCAACATGTGTGTCATGTTGCTGATGTGTTTCATCCTCTCATTATTCCTCTTTACCGACTGGCCAGGAAGGATTATCAGAAAGTAGAAAAATAAATAATTCTTTTATTAATAACTATCAATTCAAAAAAACAATGAAAAAATTATCAATTCTCGCTGTCGCATTCGCAGCAATCGCATTTGCAGCTTGCGGAAACAAAACTGCAAACAATACTGAGTCAACAGATTCAGTAGTAAAGAGTTTCGAACAGGAGCAGATTGAGGCAAGCATCAAGATGCATGTTGACAGTCTGGCCAGTGAAGTTGGCAAGCTGAAGCAGCTTCCTTTCCTGCAGGCTGACAATGAAGGTAGCTTCAAGCTGACAAAGGAGGAGAAGCAGGTTAAGCCCGACTATCTGTTGGATCCTTCAGTAGCAGAGAACGCCACCACACTCGCAGAGAAGTATCGCATCATGGCAGCCCTCGAAGTTGACAAGAACATCGCAAAACTCTATGAGATGTCTATTGATGATTATGAGAAGGCCCTGACCAAGCTGGGTGCCGACATCAACGATCCTTCCTTCAAGGTTCTTGAGAACACCAGCCCTGCAGAGACACCTCAGGTTCTCTATGACTCTATGAATGAGAACAGCCGCATCAACTACTTCTGGCAGATTGCCGCTGCCTCTCTCATTGAGCAGATCTATTGTGCCAGCAAGAACTCAGACAAGTTCCTCGCCGCTTTCGACGACGATGCTGCCGCTAACACCACCTTCCGTGTTGTGCTGATTCTCGATGCTCTGAACCGTCTCGCTGAGTACGATCCCGACATCAAGCCCGTTGCTGAGGCACTTGCTACTCTCGACACTCTGAACGCTACGACCGTTGCCGAGCTGAAGTCTCAGCTGGCCGAGGCTAAGGAGCAGATCGATGCTGCCCGTAAGGCTATCACCAAGTAAGAGGTTACACCTTATTAATAATATAATCCCCGAAAGTCAACTTTCGGGGATTATTTTGTGATAGCATACCAATTGATTCGCGCCGTCTCGGATGGTTTCGCTCACCACCGCGTCAGCAGGAACGAGGGGGGCCCGGGTACCATCGCTGACCGTCATGCCGAAGTTTGTCTCCACACGCAGTTCATCCCAAAGGGCTTTGTCAAGGAACGACTGTAAGGTCCTGGCACCCCCTTCTACTATCAACGACTGTATCTGATGACTATACAGGCTCTCCAAATTCAGAGGATGGGCATGATCGATAACCAGTCGTTTCGGATCAGAGCCACTCCACTCACGGACAGTCAACTGAGGATGATCGCGTTCTTCAGTCACACGTCCCACAAGGATGGCATCTTCCTCCGCACGAAGCTTATGAGATAGCATCTTGGTAAAGTCATTCGATATCTGTACCGGTTTGAAATGGTCATCGATAAAGCCATTGGCTGTCTGAGCCCATTTCAGGATGATATAAGGGCGCTGTTCACGATGAAATGTGAAGAAACGTCGGTTCAGTGTCATACACTCCTTCTCGAGTACACCCACTTCCACCTCGATGCCAGCCTCACGCAACCTGCGAATACCGCGGCCCTGGACCTCTGCAAAAGGATCCACACAGCCTACCACCACGCGCCGTACACCTTTCTTGATGATCAGGTCAGCACAAGGGGGCGTCTTTCCATAGTGTGAACAAGGCTCCAGACTCACATAGATGGTAGCCTCTGACAACAGCGGTTCATCTTCTGCCTTCACAGAGGCAAAAGCATTCACTTCGGCATGTCCTTCGCCACAACGCACATGATAACCCTCACCAATAATCCGCCCATCGGCAGACACAATCACTGCACCTACCATCGGATTCGGTTTGGCATTCTGATGGCCATTCTGCGCCAGCTGCAGGCAACGCCGCATGTATTTTTCGTCATTCATCAATATTTCTTAGTCCTCCTTATGACATTTAACATTTCATCTCTGCTTACGTTATCAACATGCAAAGTTAGTTTTTTTTCCGTATACGGCAAAAGAAAACCGAAAAAAGCATAATAAATTTGGAAATAAACGGTATAATTAGTATCTTTGCAGAAAATATAAAGACAGCAAAGCATTGCTGACAAAAACATAATTAAAAAATGAAACAAGCTATAATCACATTACTGCTTAGCCTTATTCCATTATTAGTAGCCGCACAATCATGGAATACCGTAACTACCAGCGATGAATATATCTGGGGAACGGGCAGTGCTTCCACTGTGGCAGAGGCAGATCGTTATGCGTTAGCTGACCTTGTCAGCAGGATTTCCACCTTTGTGAGCAGTAACACCAATATGGGATTCAAGGAAGAAAGTGATGGCAAAAACATCGACCACCACTCGTTTGTAGAAAACCGCATCAAGACCTACTCACAAGCCACGCTCACCAACACGGAGCGAATGATCCTGAAAAACGAACCTGATGCCACCGTAGGCCGCTATATCAAAAAAGCAGAGTTGAACAGAATCTTTGAAAGTCGGAAGGCAAAAGCCATAGACATGGTAGAATCGGCACTTAGGGCAGAAACTCTCGGCAAGGCTGACGATGCCTTGCGCTACTACTATTGGGCCTTGGCACTCATACGATCTTTACAATATCCTGATGAAGTCAGCTACACAGACGACGACGGTAAAAAACATATCCTAACCACCTGGATTCCAGAACAAATGAATCATGTGTTTGACGATCTGAAGATTAGCGTAGTCAGACGTAAGGATGACGACGTAGACCTTTCCATTGCATACCGTGGAAAGCCTGTATCCAGTGTGGACTATACCTATTTTGACGGACGAGATTGGAGCACTATCAACAGTGCAAAAGACGGTTCTGGCGTGCTGGAACTGGCCCAAGGAAACCAGAGCAGTAAATACCAGCTAAAGTTCGAATATGAATACTTGACAGAGGCACATATCGACAAAGAAGTGGAGTCGGTACTTAACATCCTGAGCAGCCAGGCTATGCGTAAATCATACACGACGGTGGATGCAGAAGCTGTTACTGGTGCGGCCTATAGCCTGACTGAGAGTTTCAGCCAGACGGACAAGTCCATCATCAAGGCTCCCACCGCAGCCACTGCCGTTGAAGTCGCCCAATATGCAAAAACGATGGATGCCGCCATCGGCGCCATCCGCAGCAGACAGACGGACAAGGTGGCACCTTATTTTACCAAAGAAGGGCTTGACATCTTTCGTCGCTTGATATTCTCCTATGGCACTGCGAGAATTATCGGAAATCCGCAACCCATCTTTTATCCTGGCGAAGGAGGGGAAATGACTGTCCGAGGTATTCAGGCATCCTTCTCATTCCGCAGTGGTGTACGTAAATCATTTGTGGAGGATTTGGTATTCACCTTCAATACAGCAGGTAAGATTGACAATGTGGCATTCGGTTTAGGGAAAACTGCTGAGGATGACATTTTAAACAAGGGTGTATGGAGTGAGTCGGCCAGAAAAGTTCTCATGGAATTTCTTGAGAATTATAAGACCGCCTACGCCCTGAAACGGCTTGACTATATCAACACCATCTTCGACGATGACGCCATTATTATCGTTGCAAACGTAGCCAAACGGGCACAAAATGAATTGACGGACGGCAAACGATATCAGGACAACAAGATCATCAAGTACAATCGCTATTCGAAGGATCAGTATCTGAAGAATCTTTCACGCTGCTTCAATGCCAATGAATACATTAATATCCGCTTTGCCAATAACGACGTGGTGAAACTTGGCAAGGGCGGAGAAACCTATGGCATTCAGATAGCGCAGGACTACTATTCTTCGACTTACGGCGACAAAGGATATCTGTTCCTAGAGGTTGACGTCAACAACCCCAAACAACCAATCATCAAAGTCCGCACATGGCAACCAGAGAAAGATCCGAACTTCGGTCTTTATGGACCAGGTGACTTCAAATAATCTACAGAGAAGATGAAGCGGTTATTATTCATATCAGCCTTACTCTGCATCACACTCAGCATGCAGGCCCAAAAACTATCCGTAGAGAGTTTTACGTGGGACGAAAGTGACCAGACAGCCAATACGGAAGGAGCAATTGTCATAGACCAGAACGGGCAAAAATGCGCACTCATTAAAGTGAAATCGCCTCAATGTGACTTTTCTTTTGATGCCGGATCACTTGGTATTGTGAAGACTGAGCAAAAGGAAAGTGAGATATGGGTATATGTGCCGGAAGGCGTGAAGAGAATGACCATTTCCCACCAGCAGTTCGGCGTACTCCGCGACTACGACTTAGGCATGATGCTCAGACGTGGAAGAACTTATGTGATGAAACTGACTACTGCCGAGGTAAAGACCATGATAGGCCATGCCTCGGAACAGACCACAGGCGAGGCTGAGATTACCAGTTCACCCAGTATGGCAGACATCTACATTGACGGGGAAAATGTTGGTCAGACACCCATGACAATAGGTGAACTTTCCTTTGGCGATCACAAGGTGCGTCTGAGCAAGGAGGGCTGCACAGACTATATTACAACACTGACTATAAAGAAGAACGAAATAGCAAAACTATCTGGCACACTTGAGAGGTATATGATTCCTTACTACGTGGGAGGTATCAGTTTCAACATGAGACAAGTGGAGGGAGGCACGTTTATGATGGGAACAGATCCTATGCTCGGCGAGTCGCAAGGCGATTCTGAACCTCGTCATGAAGTGACAATTTCTGACTATCAGATAGGAGAAACGGAAGTAACGCAAGAAATGTGGGAGGCTATTATGGGCAATAATCCATCACTCTCAAAGGGTCCCAAAAAGCCTGTAGAAAACATATCATGGAATGACTGCCAGATATTTCTCAGCAAGCTCAACGAACTGACTGGTCAGCAGTTCCGTCTGCCCACTGAGGCAGAATGGGAATATGCCGCTATTGGCGGTAATAAGAGTCGCGGATTCACCTTCAGCGGTAGCAATAACGAGGATAAGGTGGCTTGGCACTCGGGTAACAGCTCTGGGACTACCCACGACGTGAAGACCCAAAAAGCCAATGAACTTGGCCTTTATGATATGAGCGGTAACGTATGGGAGTGGTGTCAGGACTGGTATGCAGAAAACTATAAGAAAGCAGGTTCAAACAATCCGAAAGGTCCTGCTTCAGGAACAAGTCACGTGACACGAGGCGGTGGTTATTATCATTCCTGTCGTCCTGTGACATGGCGATCGTACGACAAGATACCTTCAAAAGGGAGTTTAGGATTACGTTTGGCACTCTAAAATAATAAAAAACTGATATGAGATTCCTTTTAACAACTATCATTACTTTTCTGTGCCTCCTAACGGTACATGCACAAAAGCTAAAGGTGGAGAGTTTCAGAATGGATGAGAACGATCTGACGGCCAATACAGCGGGGACCACCGTTATGGATCAGAATGGTCAAAAGTGCGCCCTCATTAAGGTGGAAACCACTCAAAAGGGTTTCACTTTCGATGCTGGCTCGCTCAGTGTTGTCAAGACTGAACAGAAAACTGGTGAGATCTGGGTTTATGTGCAGAGTGGAACAAAGCGTCTCACTATCTCACACCCGCAATTGGGAACCATCCGCAATTACGATTTAGGACAGTCTCTGGAAAGAGCAAGGACATATATTCTTCGCCTACTGTCGGAAGAGGTCTATACTGTAGTCAAGAAGACGCGCGAGACCCAGTTCATCGTGTTCCACCTCTCACCTCGTGATGCAGTTGTTGAAATCGGTGGCGAGCGGCTATCCACAGAAGAGGGCACTGCTACAAAGCTTTTACCGCTGGGTACCTACGACTACCGAGTAGAGGCAAAAGACTATGTTGCGGAGGTTGGCAAGGTCACTATCGACGATCCAGACAACAAGAAGGCACTTGATATCAAGTTGCTGCACAATTCATCTACTGTTAAAGTCACTACTACTGACAACAGCGCAGAAATCTGGGTAAACGGTGAATTGAAAGGCAAAGGATCGTGGACGGGAATACTCATGGCAGGCCCATATTCTTTTGAAACAAGGAAAGCCCATCACAAAACAGTGACACTTCAGAAAACCATTACAGCCTCTGCAAAACCTACAGTTATCAACATTGGTGCACCAGTTGCCATTTGGGGCAGTGCCGACATCAGGAGTACCCCTGGCCAGGCAGAGGTGACCATCGATGGCAAGGGGATGGGTGTGACACCTCTGTCAGTAAAAGATTTGCTCATTGGCAATCACCAGGTCATCATCAGAAAAGAAGGGTTCAACACCACTAGCGGAACTCTTACTATTGAAGAGGGCAAGACCACTGTCTATACAGCCACGCTTGAGAAGTATGCCACTCTCGACATCAAGGTTGGAGGCATGACTTTCTCGATGATTAAGGTCGATGGAGGAAACTATACAATGGGTACTGCCAATGATGACAAGGGGGCTAACTATAACGAACGTCCCGCCCACCTGGTGACACTCTCGTCTTATCATATTGCAGAAACAGAAGTGACACAGGAACTGTGGCAGGCTGTCATGGGCGACAACCCCTCGTTTTTCGAAGGTTCCAACTTACCTGTAGAGCAGGTAAGTTGGGATGATTGCCACACATTCATCAATAAACTAAACCAATTGACAGGCCGACAATTCCGTTTACCCACTGAGGCAGAATGGGAGTACGCCGCCCGTGGTGGCAAATGGAGCAACGGCTATCTCTTTAGTGGCAGTAATAATGTTACGGAAGTGGCTTGGATGTGGGAAAATGAAGATACCGAAACCACCCATCAGGTAAAGACAAAAAAGCCTAATGAATTAGGTATTTACGACATGTCTGGAAATGTATCGGAATGGTGCGAAGACTGGTACAACTTATATCCTAAGAATGAGAATGTAAAGGATCCCATAGGCCCAGACTCAGGGACGACAAGAGTTGTACGTGGCGGCAATTGGAGTACTTCTGACAAGAGAGGCTGCAGCGTAACGGCAAGAACGAATGCCTGGGGTAAGGAACAAAGACAAACTATTGGCATGCGCCTTGCTTTATAAAAGCATAAATAGAAGAACAATATGAAACGAATAATGATTATCCTGATGTTGTCTGTCACAGCCCTGTCCATCCAGGCTCAGCCAACTAACGCAAAGAAACTGGCAGTTTTAGAAAAAGCCATGCAAACGGCACTTGCAACTCAAAAGCCAAAGCCAGGAGAGTTTTACCGTTGTGAAATAGACGGAAAAGCCACGCTCGCTGAATTTAATCATTTCAAAGACCTTCACGATGACTATATCTTCGATCGCTATGATTACCAAGAAAAAGGATTGGAAAGTCACAAGTGGAAACTCCTCTGGTTCGAGTTTATTCCTGCAGAAAACTTTTTTTATTATGTCCACAAGAAATATTCGAAGTCCGATATATTGTGCTCAGAACTTACCAACACTAGCAGAATTTGGGCATATAACGGCGACCCTGTATCGGCGCTGACCACAAAAGGAGAAAAGCACACTTTCTTCTATCGCATCCCTAATGTGTACTGGAGCGGTAATGTTAAGAATGGCCTTGCCGACGGAGAGGGCGCAGGCATTGTATGCGTCGACAAGGAATATAAGTCTTGGTATTGTGTAGAAGGGACCTTCAAAGAGGGTTTTCCCGTGGGTGAAGTAGTATGCCGTTATATTATTCTGACAGATAATCTTGTGCCTAATAAGAACTCAGTTTTCAAGGTCACCCTTTCGGAATTCGCTAATGGCAAGGCCACAATGACTGACAGCAACGGTGATATGGCAACTATCACCACCGACGGTTGCGGTACATTGCTTAAAAGGAAAGAACAGCCAATCAAGACAAAGCCAACAGAAAAAACAACGTCTAATACTGCAAGGAAACAAACAAAGCCAAGTCACAAGGATTCTGTCCTGACCGTTAAAGTCGCAGGTGTAACCTTTAAGATGGTATATGTCGATGGTGGTCATTTTATGATGGGAATGCAACAGGGATTCGAGGGGATTCCAGATATGTTACAATCAAAGCGATACATCCAAGATGTAACACTCTCACCGTACTTTATAGGTGAGACAGAGGTAACACAGGAACTGTGGCAGGCTGTAATGGGCAGTAATCCCTCTACCTGGAAAGGAAAACAGCGCCCTGTGGAGAATGTCAGTTGGGACGATTGTCAGGAGTTCGTTACTAAGCTCAATCAGTTGACGGGGAAAAAATTCCGTCTGCCTACAGAAGCAGAGTGGGAATTTGCCGCACGTGGCGGTGTCATCAGTCAAAAGTTTCGTTTCAGCGGCAGCAACAACGTTAATGATATAGCTTGGTACTGGGCCAACAGTGGTGACAGACCCCTTGGCGGGGAATGGGATTTTAACACCATGGATGCTAATCACTGTCAAACACACGATGTCAAGACAAAGAAGCCTAACGAACTGAAGTTATACGATATGAGCGGAAATGTGTCTGAGTGGTGTGAAGACCGTATAGGACGCTATAAATCTACTCCTCAGACTAATCCTACAGGAGCAACAAATGGTTCTGAACGTGTACATCGAGGAGGTAACTGGAGTTTTGAAGAAAAAAAATGTACAGTTATTTATCGATACAGTCTAAAACCCAATCTGAAGCATGAGACCATTGGATTGCGTCTTGCTTTCTGAGCCGTTTGATATCCTTCTCACACTAGATCTTCATAATTAATATGACATACAAAACGCTCTGCCAGAGACTGACTGCATGCTACGAAGTAGGCGAGGCTAAGGCTCTCGTCCGCTGGGTGCTCGACGTGCGCTTCGGCCTGTCGCTGACAGACATTATTTGCGGCAAAGTTACACAATTATCCGCAGATGACCAAGCAGAACTGGAAAAAATCATGCGAAGGCTTGAAAAAGGGGAACCCGTACAATATATATTAGGTGTAGCCGATTTTGCTACTCGGCAGTTTCACGTAGCTCCTGGTGTACTCATCCCCCGTCCGGAGACTGCCGAACTATGCGGATGGGTCGTCTCGGAAGCCAAACATGCTAAACAGTTATTGGATATCGGGACGGGGAGTGGTTGCATTGCCATTATCCTTGCAGCCGAATTGCCTCGCGCACAGGTCTCTGCCTGGGATATCTCAGACGATGCACTCCGAATAGCTCATGAGAATGCCACGCGTCAGGGCGTCAACGTGACTATTGAGAAACATAATATCCTCGATGCAAACGCTATACTTGGTGAGACGACTTATGACACCATTGTCAGCAATCCCCCCTATATCAAACCGTCAGAACGCGATGGAATGGCGCAAAACGTACTTGACTATGAACCCGCTATAGCCCTCTTCGCACCAGATGACAATCCCATCATCTTCTACCAGAGGATTGCCGACTTTGCCTGGCAGCACCTCACTATGGGCGGCAAGCTCTTCTTCGAACTGAACCCACTGACAGCAGAGTCTGTTGGAGACTATCTTCACCAATTAGGTTTCTCTGGCATTGAATACCGTCAGGATCTATACGGCAAGCAACGTTTCCTTAAAGCCACTAAGAAATGAAAAAAGAAATCACAGAACAGGAAGCCTACCTTCAGTTGGCTGCCCTTTGTGCCCAAGCAGAGCATTGTCAACAGGAGATGCGTGACAAGCTCAAACGCTGGGATATCGATGAATCCGTACAAGAACGCATCATCCAACGACTCGTCAGCGAACGATATATTGACGACGAGCGTTATGCCCGAGCCTTTGTAAAAGATAAAATTCGATACAATAAATGGGGGCGCCGAAAGGTGCAACAGGGTCTCTGGCTCAAACACATCAACCCGAAAATCCAACAGCAGGTGCTCGATGAAATCGACGATAACGAGTATCTTAACGTGCTCCGTCCGTTACTCCATCAGAAACGAAAGACCATCAAAGCCCAAAACGATTACGAGCTTAACCAGAAACTTGTTCGTTTTGCAATAGGACGAGGTTTTACATTCGATATCATCCGTCAGTGTCTTGATGTCGATGAAGATGACTTTGAAACAGCTCTCTGAGTACTATGATATCCTTCTGGAGAAGACTACTCGATTTGATTTCCCCACGGCTCTGTGTCGTCTGCGGACATAGACTGTCGGTCACTGAAGAAGTTATCTGTTCCAAATGCAATTTCCATCTGCCACGCACTGGATTCCATCACAACGCTTATGAGAATGAGATGGCCCGTCTGTTTTGGGTACAGATTCCTATTGAACGTGCCACCGCCTTCTTCTATTACGAGCCCCACGCCCAGACAGCCAACATCATCTATGAACTGAAATACAAAAACCGACCAGATATCGGCACCACCATCGGACGTATGCTTGCCAAGGAGATCCAATCTGCGGGATTCTTCGATGGAATCGATGGAATTGTGCCTGTTCCGCTTGCAAAAAGACGTCAGCATCAACGAGGCTACAACCAGAGTGAGGAAATTACCCAGGGTGTCAGTGAGATCACAGGACTGCCGATTCTCAAGAAGGTCGTACGTCGCACAGTTTTCGAAGGCAGTCAGACCAACAAAGGGCGCTGGGAGCGTCATGATAATGTGGAACATGTCTTTGAACTCATCGATGCTAAAGCCGTCAGTGGTCAGCATCTGCTCCTCATCGATGATGTTGTCACCACTGGCGCCACCTGTCTGGCTTGTGCCAAGGCACTCTGCCAGGCTGGCGACGTTCGCATCAGCATCCTCTCCCTCGGTTTCGCCAAATCATAGGCTTTTTATCATTTTTTACCCTTTTACCTTTTTACTTTCTTACTTTTTTACTATCTTTGCAGCCAAATCAACGTTGACAATATGGACATCAAGAATCAATTAGCACGCAAACTGATGGAAATCAAAGCCATCAAACTGCAGCCAAACGATCCCTTCACATGGGCATCAGGCTGGAAATCACCTATTTACACAGACAACCGTAAGACACTTTCATTCACAGCATTACGTTCCTTTGTCAAACTGGAGCTCTGTCATGCCATCCAGGAGTATTTCCCTGAGGCAGAGGCTGTGGCTGGTGTTGCCACTGGTGCTATCGCCCAAGGGGCGCTTGTAGCCGATCAACTCGGTCTGCCATTCTCCTACGTTCGTCCGAAACCGAAAGATCACGGTATGGGCAACCAGATTGAAGGCGAGATAGAGAAAGGTGCGAAAGTGGTGGTGGTCGAGGATCTTATCTCTACAGGTGGTTCCTCTCTGAAGGCTGTAGCTGCGCTGCGTGAATATGGTGTAGAGGTTGTGGGTATGGTAGCATCCTTCACCTATGGCTTTCCTGTGGCAGAAAAGGCCTTCGAGGAGGCAGGTGTGAAGCTCATCACCCTTACTGACTACAATCATGTGGTAGAAGAAGCAGCCAAGATCGGCTATATCAAGGAAGAAGAGAAGGCTGTGCTCGCCGAATGGCGCAAGAGCCCCGAAACTTGGAAACAATAATATTCAGACCTATGGGATTATTCGGAAGTGAAAGCAAATTCGAGAGTAGCGTCAAGCATGTGCCCTACCCTCAGCAGGCCGTATATGATAATATCAGCGACCTCAACAACCTTGAAAAGGTGCGCGACCGTGTACCTGAGGATAAAGTCAGTGACTTCAGTTTCGACCAGGATACTGTGAGCCTCAACGTGGCTCCTGTCGGTGAGCTCAAACTCCGTATCTGTGACCGTGAGGAGCCCAAATGTATCAAGTTCGAGACGGTACAGTCACCTGTTCCCTTCAATGTATGGGTACAGGTCTTGCCCGTTGACGAGAATAACTCCAAAATGAAGGTCACTGTGAAGGCAGAACTCAACCCCTTCATCAAGAGCATGGTCGAGAAGCCACTCCAAGATGGTGTCGAGAAGATTGCCGATGCCCTCGCACAGATCCATTACGTGTAAAGGTTAAAAAATAAAAGATGAAACTCTGGGAAAAGAATTTTGAGGTCAACAAAGAGATAGAGCGTTTCACCGTCGGACGTGACCGTGAGATGGATCTTTATCTGGCCAAATACGATGTGATGGGTTCCATGGCTCATATCACAATGCTCGAATCCATCGGACTTCTGGAGCATGATGAACTTCCCCAACTGCTTGCTGAGCTGAAGGACATCTACCAAACTGCTGAACGTGGTGAGTTCGTGATTGAGGAGGGTGTCGAGGATGTCCACTCTCAGGTGGAGATGATTCTCACCCGTCGTCTGGGTGATATGGGTAAGAAGATTCACTCTGGTCGTTCACGTAACGATCAGGTGTTGGTGGATCTGAAGCTCTTCACACGTCATGAACTGAAGGAGATCGCTGATGGCGTCAAGATCCTGTTCGACGAACTGATCCAGAAGAGCAACCAATATAAGGATGTGCTCATGCCAGGCTATACCCACCTTCAGATTGCCATGCCCTCCAGCTTCGGTCTCTGGTTCGGTGCCTACGCTGAGAGCCTTACTGACGACATGCTTTTCCTGCAGGCCGCCTATAAGATGACCAACCGCAATCCCCTTGGTTCGGCAGCAGGCTATGGTTCTTCTTTCCCGCTCAATCGTACGATGACCACAGAGTTGTTGGGTTTCGATTCGATGGATTACAATGTGGTCTATGCCCAGATGGGGCGCGGAAAGATGGAGCGTAATGTCGGTTTCGCCATCGCTACCATCGCCGGTACGCTGGCCAAACTGGCTTTCGACGCCTGTCTGTTCAACTCCCAGAACTTCTCATTCGTAAAACTCCCGAAAGAGTGCACCACGGGTTCATCCATCATGCCTCATAAGAAGAATCCCGATGTCTTCGAGTTGATTCGTGCCAAATCCAACAAACTCCAGTCGCTTCCCCAACAGGTGATGCTCATCATGAGCAACCTGCCCTGTGGCTACTTCCGCGACCTGCAGATTATCAAGGAAGTCTTCCTCCCTGCTTTCGATGAACTGAAGGATTGTCTCCAGATGACTGCCTACATTATTAATAAGATAGAGGTCAACGAGCATATCCTCGACAACCCGATGTACGACCCGATGTTCTCTGTTGAGGAAGTGAATCGTCTGGCCGCCGACGGCATGCCCTTCCGCGATGCCTATAAGAAGGTGGGACTCGACATTGAAGCCGGCAAGTTCCAGGCCAACCACGAGATCCATCACACCCATGAGGGTTCCATCGGCAACCTCTGTAACGATGAAATCGGCAAAATCATGCAACAGACCCTTGATGGCTTCCACTTTGAGCGTATGACAGAAGCGGAGCGTAAACTCTTAGGCAGATGAATAAATTTAAACTCTTTCTTTTGTCCGTCTGTCTGATGATGGCTGCCTGCAACGCCAACGACAGTATCAGTCGTGAGAACCGCTGCCAGTTCATCTTCGACACCTCACTCCACCCCCTGCCCTGTCAGCTGACGGGCATTCTTGGCAATAACGGCCATTTCTGTCAGGTACAGACCTATGTTGATAACCAAGGCATCCGTCATCTGAAAACCACTCGTAACTACGATAACGCCAAAGAAGATGTGTCCCTTACCACGGAACGCGAGTCTCAGTTCAATTACTATCTTGGTGCCAATGACTGTATCATCATCGGTACCAGCACCTATGATTTCACCCTACTCGCGTGGGATGGACAGTGCCCCAACTGCCTCTCTGATTACGGGGGTTACAACTATCCCCTGACCTGGCAGGACAACGGTCTTCAACTGCATTGTGCCAAATGCAATCGCACTTACGATGTCAACAATGGTGTTGTAGCCGAGGGCGCAGGCGGTCGTCAGCTCCTCAAATACAATGCAGCCCTCGATGGTAGCATTATCCGTGCCTGGAATTAACATCAAAAATCTAAAAATTGTGTAAAATGTTTGGCTATTCCAATTATTAGGCTTACCTTTGCACTCGCGAAAGCTATTCGCGACTGCAAAGATGGTTTGCCGTGATGGTGGAATTGGTAGACACGAGGGACTTAAAATCCCTTGACCAGAAATGGTTGTGCGGGTTCGAGTCCCGCTCGCGGCACTAATACTATAACACTTCAGATAATATGCAGAAAAAAAAGTTCCTTCTTCTGACTGTAGTTTCAACGATGCTCTTTACTTCATGTTCGAAGTTGGGGCCTCTTTCAGCAGACAATTTCACGGTGACACCTAATCCTCTGGAAACCCAGAAGGGTGCAGTTCCTGCTACCATCAATGGTCATTTCCCGGAAAAGTACATGAACAAGAAAGCTGTGGTAACCATTATCCCTGAACTGCGCTATGCCAACGGAGAGCGTGTACAGGGTAATAAAGCCACTTTCCAGGGAGAAAACGTGACCGACAATAATCAGACCATTGGGTATCATACTGGTGGTAACTATACGTTGAAGACAAACTTCGCCTACGCCGACTGTAACAAGGCTGAGCTATATATGACCTTCGACGCGCGATTGGGGTCAAAGCAGGTCACCATCCCTGAGGTAAAGGTGGCCGATGGCATTATTGCAACCTCTGAACTTTATCGCCACACCATTACAACAGCTCAGGCAGCAGTGGCTACCGATGCCTATCAGCGTATCACCAAGAAGAAACAGGAAGCAAATATCAAGTTCTTGATTCAGCAGGCCAATCTCCGCAAAAGCGAACTGAAGAACAACTCAGTAAAAGAGTTCGTGAAGATGCTCAAGCAGATCAACGACGACCGCGAAGGACTGAACCTGGAAAATGTGGAAGTGTCGGCATACGCCTCACCTGATGGTGGTTTCAACATCAACGACAAACTGGCCAACGAGCGTCAGAAAGTATCTGAACAGTATGTCAACCAAGAGTTGAAGAAGATTAAGATGAATGCCAATGTGGATGCCAAATATACGGCTCAGGACTGGGAGGGATTCCAAGAACTGGTAAAAGCCAGCAACATCCAGGACAAGGACATCATCCTGCGCGTGTTGGCGATGTATAAGGATCCACAGGAGCGTGAACAGCAGATCAAGAACATCTCAACTGCTTTCCGTGAACTGGCCGATGGTATCCTGCCACAACTGCGCCGTTCTCGTCTTATCATCAATTATGAGACCATCGGTCGCAGTGATGAGCAGATTCTCGACCAGATCCAGGCCGACCCCAAGAAACTGAGTATTGAGGAACTGCTCTATGGTGCCACCTTGAAAGAGACACCAGCCGAACAGGAAGCTGTCTATAAGCTCACAACGACCGTTTATCCAAACGATGCCCGTGCCTATAACAACTTAGCCACCATCGCCTATGCCCGTGGTGACTATGAGGCTGCCAAGAGTCTGCTGGCACAGGCATTACGTATCGATGCCAAACTGCCAGAATCAAAGGCGAACCAAGGTCTGCTGGCACTGAAAGACGGCGATGTGAAGACAGCCGAACTGCTCATCGCATCAGCCACCGATGCCAACGGACTGGCAGAGGTCATGGGCAACCTCAATCTGGCAAAGGGAAACTATGCACAGGCAGAACAAGACTTCGGTAACACCTGTTCCAATAGTGCAGCGCTGGCTCAGATCCTGAACAAGAACTATGCCATGGCTGAGGCCACACTCAAACAAATCAAACAAGCCGACGCCACAACCGACTATCTGAAAGCCATCGTCTATAACCGTATGGGCAACACCGTCGATGCCAAGGAGGCACTGCGCAGTGCCACCAGCAAAGATGAGGGCCTGGCCAAATATGCTGAAAACGATCTGGAGATCAACAAATAAGAAGATGAAAAAGGCATTTGGGTGTTTGATGATGCTCTTGGGGCTGTTGCTTCTCACGGGATGCGGAGAGAAACGGCAGACATTCCTTCTGGAAGGAACTTTCAAAGGTTTCAACCAAGGCGAACTGTACATCTGTGACATCAATGGCAACTTCCCGCTTGATACAGTCGCCGTCGTCAAAAGCAAATTCCATTATGAGGTGGCCCTTGAAGAGCCGACCGCCTTCATCGTGATCTTCCCCAACTTCTCCGAAGTGCCCGTTTACGGCGAGAAAGGAGCCGAAGTCACCATCGAGGGCGATGTCTCACATCTGCGTGAGATCGACGTAGATGGCACGGAAGAAAATGAGGTGCTGACGAAATATCGGAAGAAGACCAGTCAGCAGACACCGCCCGAGGTGGCACGCTCCACAGAGCAATTTATCAAAGAAAACCCCACCTCACCCTTCGCGCTCTATCTCATCCGTAAAGTCTTCATCCAGTCAGCCCAACCCGACTACAAGCATGCGGCGCAACTCATGACGCTGGTGATGCAAGCAGGTCAGAAGCCCACCGATGAGCAGAAGGCCCTGATGAAACGGATAGAAGGACTCAGCTACCTGAAAGACGGTGATCGTCTGCCATCCTTCTCCACCATCGACATCAACGGAGAAGAGGTGAAATCCTCCGACCTCAATGCCCAAGTGAACGTCATCACCGTATGGACCACTGACAACTTTGAGGGGCAGGGCATCCTTCGCCAGCTGCAGAAGAAACAGAAGGAAGCCGGCAACAAGCTGAAGGTGCTGACCGTCTGCCTCGATGCTGACATTAAAGCCTGCCGGAAGAAGCTGGAGCGTGACTCCATCAAGTGGGCCACCATCTGCGACGGACGACTCTGGGAGACCCCCATCCTCAGTCGTATAGGCCTCTCCTTCATCCCTGATAACATCCTCATCGACGGCAAGGGCAAGATCATTGGTCATTCGCTAAGCCAAAAAGACCTGATGGATAAGATCGACAAGTTACTGCCAAAGCAAGAGACAGAATAAAAGTTTTCATTGTTAAACCCTGATACTATGCTTATTAAAACATTTTGTGCTGAAGTGATGGGACTGGAGGCAACAACCATTACCATCGAAGTGAGTCTGACAAGAGGCGTAATGTTCCACCTGTCAGGATTAGCTGACACGGCTGTAAAGGAAAGCTATGACCGCATCCGCGCAGCAGTCCAAAACGTGGGTTTCAAACTATCGCCTGCCGATCTGACCATCAACCTTAGTCCTGCTGATATCCGGAAAGAAGGCAGTGGCTATGACCTGTCGTTAGCCATCGGCATCCTGGCTGCCCATGGCAAAGTGGACGACAGCATGTTACATGAATACATGCTGTTAGGCGAACTTGGTCTCGATGGTCAGCTGAAACCTGTCAGTGGCGTGCTATCAGTAGCTATCCGTGCCAAGAAAGAGAAGTTCAAAGGTCTGCTGGTACCTCATGAAAACGCGAGGGAAGCAGCAGTTGTAGATGGACTTGCAGTCTATGGCATGAATAGTCTTGCGGACGTCATCAGCTTTTTCAACGGGGGAGAGGAATTTGAGCCAACAGTGGTCGATACCAGAAAGGAATTCTATACACAACAATATACCAGTGATCTCGACTTTGCCGACGTGAAAGGCCAGGAGAGTGTGAAACGTGCTCTCGAAGTGGCGGCTGCTGGTGGACACAATGCCATTCTCATCGGTCCTCCAGGAAGCGGTAAGTCCATGATGGCCAAGCGTTTGCCAGGCATCTTGCCACCCCTTTCCTTATCAGAGAGTTTGGAGACCACTCAGGTCCATTCTGTAGCCGGAAAACTCAGCAATGGCACGTCATTGATTACCCAACGCCCTTTCCGCAGTCCGCATCACACGGTCTCACAGGTTGCGATGACGGGCGGTGGCAACAGGGCACAGCCAGGCGAAGTGTCAATGGCTCACAATGGTGTACTCTTCCTGGATGAGCTGCCGGAGTTCAATAAGAATACACTCGAAGTGCTTCGCCAACCGCTTGAGGATCGGAAAATCACCATCTCACGGGCCAAATATACAGTGGAATATCCCTGCTCATTCATGTTCGTTGCCTCGATGAACCCCTGCCCTTGTGGCTATTATGGTGATCCCACCCACCACTGTGTCTGTACACCAGGACAAATACAACGCTATATGAATAAGATTTCCGGTCCTTTGATGGATCGCATAGACATCCATTGCGAGGTGGCGGTCGTGCCCTTTAAACAACTCTCACGGATGCAGCCAGGTGAACCCAGTAGCGTGATTCGTGAACGGGTCATCAAAGCTCGTCAGCTACAAGAAGTGAGGTTCAAGGATTTCAAGGGTATCCACTGTAACGCCCAGATGACGGAGCGGATGATCCATTTGTTTGCCGAACCCGATACGCCGAGTCTCGATATGCTTCGAATGGCGATGGAACGGCTCAGTCTCTCTGCCCGTGCCTATAGCCGTATCCTGAAGGTGGCACGCACCATCGCCGACCTTGAAGGAAGCCAGCGGGTGCAGAGTCACCACATCGCAGAAGCCATCGGTTATCGTAGTCTCGACCGTGGCGACTGGGCAGAGCGCGGGGGCTAAGCCCGGTTACTTTTTCTTAGATGAGTCTTTATTTTTATCTTTTTTCTTGAACAGCTGGCGGAAGAGATTGTCTTTCTTGGGCTTAGCTGCTTCGGCCTTCTTAGCATCTTCCTCTTTCTGCTTCTTACTCTTAAAGAGGTTGCCCAGCTTCAGCTTCACCTTAGGCTTCACCTTGACATTGTTCTTCTTATCGACATCATTGACGATGAAGGTACAATCCCAGTCCATCATGCTCTTTGAATGGCTGACAGTACCTTCAGCCTGGGAACCATTACTGGCAAACTCCACCTTCATGTTCTTCAGGCGGAAGCCGCCGTATCCAGCCTCAAAGACGGTTGCCTTGACCTCACCGATGGGGAGTTTGCCACCACCGTACTTCTTACGGATCATGGCGGTGCGGGCCTTGTGGATATCGACGGTGAAGTTGGCCTGTGCCCCCACATCTTCGATCTTATCCATATTGAGCACCTTACCTAACTTGATCTTTCTGGAATGAACAAATCCCGTGACATACTTGGTTTTCTCGTCGATGGCGAAGTTGAATGCCAGCGCACCGACATCGGTCCTCAACTGACCGTCAAAGACTTCTTTCTTATAGAGAACAGCTACATCGCCCGTATAATAGATGGTGCCAAGCGCATCAAGCTGATTCAACATCAGTTTCTTCACCGCAAACTGATTGATCACCTTGATGGGAACGCCTTTCTGGGCTTTCATCTCCTTGACATGGAAGCCCACATCCAGCTTCTCTTTCTCCTTGAGATGCAGGATACGGCCCTCGGCAGCAATCTGCAGTTTCTTGTCGGGCGTATAGACATGAATATCCCTAAAGAACAGGGTGGTGTCGGTGCCACTGAAGAGCACATCGAGCTCAAGTGGCATGGTGAAGTTTTTCAGGACAGGCGCAAAGGGACGAGAGATGTCGCGCAGCTGCGTCTGACCTTTGATGCGTGAGGTCTCAAACGAGAATTTGCGCCCCAGCTTCTTGCTGGGCAACACCACGTTGGCACTGTCGAACTTCAAAACCGTCGTCTCCTGTTGTAACATGATATGTTGCAGGTGTACCCTCTCTTTCATAATACCTGCATCAAAATGGAATTTCTTGATATTGAAGCCCGTTACCGAATCCGTGGCTTCCATGTGGTTCATGACAGCATGCAAGGAGTCTTTTGAAATGTAATCCACCGTGAGATCCATATTGGCATCGACATCGAGATGATCCACATCGAAGAAACCGCGCTTGGGACGGTCGTGGTTCTTACGGGGCTTGTGGTTGTCGGTGGCGAAATGCACCTGACCGATTTTGAGGTGATGGACGGTGTTCTCACCCTTATAGTCGAGAGAGCCGATGGCGAACTTAGCCGTTACAGGACCCTTTTTCTTCATTAAGCCCCACTGACCTTTCAGGTTCTTCAGGGCACCACTATGTTTACCAAACCAGCCGTTTTCATATTTGGCACTTTCAAGGCTCACCTGATTCGTATCATTAAAAGTCAAAGCGATGTTCTTGATGGCCACTTTATTGACATCGAGCGTCATAGGCGACTTCTGCGTGGAGTCTTTCTGCTCTTTTTTTACCTGCTTCTGCTTGGGATCCTTCTTGAAAGCATCAATCAGGAACTGATAGTTGGCTGGGCCATCCTTAGGCTTATAGAGACGGGCTTTCACATCATCAAGCAGCACTTCCTCGACGACCAGTTCCTTGGTCATCAGCTTCATTAAGTTGACATCCACCAACAGACGACCCAATTCAAACATCTTCCGATGCTCCAGGTCTTCAACCTCCAGACCTTCCAGGTTCACCTTCTGGGTAAACACGTTCACACTGGCATGGTCGATTTTCACGCGCGTACCTAATTTTAATTCCAATTGTTCGGTGGCATAGGCTACCAGGTCATCCTGCACCGACTGGGTGTTCAGCAAGATGGTGGCTGTTACCAGCAGCAATACGACCAATAGCACGATGCCAATAACGATCTTCGTTAATAATAATAGGATCTTTTTCATTTCGGATGAGGTTTTTAACTATATTCTGGTTGCAAAAATAAACAAAATAATCGGTTTATAACACATCTTTTGGCAAAAAATTGCTTTTGCAACCCAGTTGCATCGGCTTTGTCGTACCTTTGCAGCAGAAAAGATAAAGAATAGACATTATGGCACATTCACACGAACACCATCACGACCATCACGGTCATCATCACGGGCACGCAGGCAAACTGACGTCGCTCAATGGCATTTTCGTTTTCTCCATCGCACTCAATCTGCTCTATGTGATTGTCGAGGCCTTGGTGGGATTCTGGCAGAACTCCCTCTCACTGCTCTCCGATGCAGGTCACAATCTGAGCGACGTGTTCAGTCTGCTGTTGGTACTGATCGCCTTCAAATTGGCGAAGGTACACGCCAACAAGCAATATACCTACGGTTATAAGAAATCTTCTGTACTCATCTCACTCGTCAACGCCATCCTCTTGCTCGTAGCCATCGGCGGCATCCTCATCGAGAGCTACCATAAGTTCTATGAGCCAGCTGAGATCAACGGGGCAGTCGTTTCGTGGACGGCTGGCATCGGCATCCTCATCAACGGCCTGACGGTCGTACTGCTGATGAAGGGCCAGAAGAACGACATGAACGTACGGGGCGCCTTCCTCCACATGGTGGCCGATACGCTGGTGTCAGTGGGTGTGGTCATCTCAGGTATCATCATCTCTTTCACAGGCTGGTATGTCATCGACCCCATCGTGAGTATCATCATCGCCATCGTGATCCTCATCTCCACCTGGGAACTGCTCACGGGTAGCCTTCGCCTGTTGGTGGACGGCATCCCTGAAGGCGTGGATTGGGAGAAAGTGGAAGGGGTGCTCAAAAGCCATCCCCATGTCAAGGAGGTGCACCATATCCATATCTGGGCCATCAGCACCACCGACAACGCCCTGACTGCCCATATCGTCATCGAGGACCTGAACGAGTTGGAAGCGATCAAGGAGCATATCAAACACCATCTGACCGAAGCCAATATCAGCCACTCTACACTGGAGTTCGAGACCCCTGGCGGCCATTGTCACGACCACGAATGCGACACGTGTTAATGGATAATTGACAAAGGATGATTGGTAATTAGAAAATATTTTGTATCTTTGTAGCCGAATTCGACTGTAAAGATACAAATGGACAAGACGACCTGCATCCAACTGCTCGAGGAGCACGACATCAAACCCACTGCCAACCGCATCGTGGTGGTAGAGGCATTGGTCAGCTCCATGCTGCCCCAGTCGTTAGCCGAGCTGGAGCGCAGGATCCAGACCATCGACAAGTCGAATATCTTCCGAGCCCTCACGCTCTTCCGTGAGCATCATCTCGTACACACCATTGAAGGCGGCAGCGACGGCATACGCTATGAGCTCTGCCACAGTCACAGCCACGACCACGACGACGACCAGCATCCCCACTTCTATTGTGAGGTGTGTCAGCAGACCTATTGTCTCGACGGCGTGGAGCTGCCCAAACCGGCTGTACCTCAGGGGTTCGAGATCCATTCTGTCAATTACATCATCAAAGGAATATGCCCACACTGCCAATCCGAGTCATAGCCTTCGATGCCGACGACACCCTCTGGGACTGCCAGTCGCATTTCGAAGCCGTAGAGGAACACCTCTACCAACTCATAGCACCCTATTGTGACAACCCTGCCAAGGAACTCTTCCAGACGGAATCAGGCAATATGGCCGACCTCGGCTATGGCTGCAAGGCCTTTACGATCTCGATTATCGAGACGGCCCTCCGTGTGGGTGGCGACCACCTCTCTGCTGACACGCTATCTGATCTGCTCAGCCACAGCAAGTCGCTGCTTCATCTGCCCGCCACCCCTCTGCCGGAAGTAAAGGAAACGCTACAACGCCTACAGGCCTATCCCTATCGCCTCGTGGTATTCACCAAAGGAGAGCTGCAGGATCAGGAGAACAAACTCCGTCGCAGTGGACTGGGCAAATACTTCAGTCATGTGGAGATCACCTCCGACAAGACTGAGGTAGAGTTCCAACAACTATGCGAGCACTTAGGTATCCTGCCCAACGAGCTGCTGATGGTGGGTAACTCCTTGAAAAGCGACATCGCCCCAGCCCTCACTATCGGTGCCTGGGCCATCCACATCCCCTTCCACGTCACGTGGCAGCTGGAGCATTTCGACGACATCGAGCACGAACGGCTCCAGAAGATAGAACACTTCAGTGAAATCATCAACTTATTGAAATGAAATACATTTTTGAAACCCGTATGGAAGTGCGCGACTATGAGTGCGACATCGAAGGCATCGTCAACAATGCCAACTATCTGCATTATACCGAGCATACCCGTCATCTGTTCCTGCGCAGCTTAGGCGTGAGCTTCGCCAAACTCCACGAACAGGGCATCGATGCCGTCATCCACAGTATGAAGTTACAATACAAGGTCCCTCTGCGCTGCGACGACGAGTTTATCTCACGCCTCAACCTGAAGAAAGACGGCCTGAAATACATGTTCTATCAAGATATCTACCGTGCCAGCGACGAACAGCTCTGTTTCCGCGCCACCGTGGAGCTCGTCTGTCTCATCAACGGCCAACTCGGCAACAGTCCCGAATACGACGAAGCCTTTAAAGATTATATTTGATATTGTTACATCGTGGCGGTGAGGAAGGTAGCGTTGCCGAAGATATAGAGGATGTTTTCGCAGGCAGGTACCAGAATTGTCTCACCCTGACGGATCTCGATGCCGTTGATGTTAGCCTTTCCCCAAAGACAGACCACGATAACAAATGAGTCGCAGTGGAAGTCAATCTGCTGGGCTACCTGTACCACGACACGATGCACTACGAAGTAGGGGCAGTTGATGAGCTGTGACGTAGGTTTGGTGCTGTCGTAAGAGGTACGATAAGCAGGCCATACCTGATAGTCGATGGCAGCCTTTGCCTCTTCGATATGCAGCTCACGGGGATTCCCATGCACATCCTTACGTCCGAAGTCATACACACGATAGGTGATATCACTGGTCTGCTGGATCTCAGCCAGGAAGTTGCCTGCGCCGATGGCATGCAGACGACCAGCCGGCAGGAAATAGAGGTCGCCCTCATGGGCCTCATGGGTGGCAATCACATCCTGCATGGGTGAACGGCCATTCTGAGGTTCTGCCGTTGCCAGCTGTTCATACTCCTCAGGCGTGATGCTTTTCTTGAGACCTGCATAGATCTTGGCACCCACATCGCTCTTGATGATATACCACATCTCAGTCTTACCAGCACAACCGTGACGCTCCATCGCCAGTTTGTCGTCAGGATGCACCTGTACGGACAGGTCCTGACGGGAGTCGATGAGTTTGACGAGCAGCGGGAACTGATTGCCGAACTTCTTGTAGATCTTCTTACCTACGAGCAGCTCCTTGTATTTGTCAATCAACTCGACCAGCGTCAGCCCTTCATCGACATCATTCACCAGACCGCGATTGATAGCCACACTCTCATGGCCTGGAACTCCGCTGATCTCCCAACTCTCGCCGACATTAGGCTGTGCATTGAAGATACCCTTGAAGGGCGCAATCTGATAACCGCCCCAGATAGTGGTCTTCAGATAGGGTTCAAATTTATATGGTTTCATGAGCTTTCAATTGTTGAATTCGATGATTACTGCTTATTCTTGGCGATCAGTTTCTTGATGGTCTCCACGCTGGCACTGGTGGTCAGACCATCCTCAGGGGTGTTCATACAGTAGTCCACCAGACGCTCTACGCTTGAGGTAGCCACGTGCATACGGGTATCAGCTGAAGCATAATAGATGAACACCTTGCCATCCTCGTCCTTGATCCAGCCATTGGCAAAGGCTACGTTCATCACGTCGCCGATATACTCGTTGCCCTCAGGCACCAGGAAGAAGCCGCCAGGCTTGACGATGACCTTCGTGGGATCCTCAAGGGAGGTCATATACATATATAATACATAGCGCAGACCATCGGCGGTAGCACGCACGCCATGGGCCAGGTGCAGCCAACCCTTCTCTGTCTTCAGCGGATGCGGACCTTCACCGTTCTTCACCTCGGTGATGGTGTGATACTTACGCTCATAGATGATCTTTTCTTCCTTCACCTCGGCATGGGTCATGTCGTCCACCAGTGCCCAACCGATGCCGCCACCGCTACCGGTGTCGATGAAACCATCCTGCGGACGGGTATAGAGGGCATATTTACCATCCACGAACTCTGGATGCAACACCACATTACGCTGCTGACTCTTGGTCTTCAGGTCTGGCAGACGCTCCCAGGTCTTCAGATCCTTCGTACGGGCGATACCAGCCGTAGCGGTGGCTGCACTCAGGTTCCCAGGCTGTGCAGGATCATGACGTTCTGCACAGAAGACGCCATAGATCCAGCCGTCTTCATGCTGGGTGACACGCATGTCGTAGATGTTGGTGGCAGGATCTTCCGTATCGGGCATTGTGATGGGCTCTTCCCAGAATCGCCACCCGTCAATACCATTGGGCGACTCAGCCACAGCGAAGAACGACTTACGGTCGGCTCCCTCCACACGGCATACCAACAGGTAGCGTCCGTCTAACTTGATGGCTCCTGCATTCAGCACCGCATTCATCATGATGCGCTGCATCAGGAAAGGATTGTCCTTTTCATTGAAATCGTATCTCCACTCCAAAGGTGTATGCTCTGCCGTCAAAATGGGGTAAACATACTTCTCATAGATACCGTTACCACCCTCCATCACTTGGTTCTTGCGCTGAAGCAGTGCCTCATGGCGCTGGCGTAATGCCTGTACTTTCTCTTGATAGTTCATATTCATATAGTTTTTTCGTTGCAAAAATATGAAGAAAAGCTGAATTATACAAATTATTATAGATAAATGTCTTTTTGTGAATGTAGTAGATACACATGCTACCCCTACCTTTCTATAATCTCCAGACACATGCGACCATTATGGTAAGGGCATTTCCAGGAACCAGCCTTGTCATCAACGGTGTTCAGCGACCCATCACGATGGCGGCTCCAATACCACTCTCCATGCTGATAGTCTATCAGATTCTCTTTAATATACTGCCAGCAACGGAGTGCTTTTTCGAGCGCAGCCTCATCATGGAAATGCTGGTAGATGTTGAAGAAACCCACGACTGCCTCAGCCTGTACCCACCAATGCAGGTCATCATCCTTGGTGCCTGCTGTCAAGTTGGCTTCGTGAATCATCGAGCCATCGGGGTTCAGTCCTTTCTCCGAGGCTTTCGCAACGATCTGTACAATAGGTTCTACCTTATTTAATACTTTCTGATCACCTAACACCAGTGCTGCCTCATGCATCAGCCATGAACATTCGATGTCGTGTCCATAACTCTCCAACTGACCAGCCCCACGCGTCCAGTCCATCTCGAAGAAGAGATCGAGGTGGTGGGTTTCTGGATTCAGAATCCTGTCTGTGAAGATGCTGATGATATTCCGTAGCGATTGTCCCAGCCCCGCTGAAGGCCATACGCGATAAAGGTTGGCATAGGGCTCGATGATATGCAGATGGGTGTTCTGCGACTTGGGATAGTTGGCGTCATACTCTGAAAGGCGCATATCATCGATGGGTTGCCAGTTTCGTGTCATTGCCTCGATATAGCCGTTATATTCCTTGTCTAAGGCGTGTTCCTCAACACAACGATACAGGTTGATGGCCTGTTCCAAAGCCTCCTGATCATTGGTGGCTCGGGCATATTCCGACAGGCCATAGATGGCAAAACCTATGGCATAGAATTGTTTCTTCGTGTCCTTAGGTTGTCCCTTGTAATCGAGACTCCAATACACGCCACCGTATTCTGGATCGATGAAATGATCGATGAAATACCGCTTGGCACGAGTAGCGATCTTGAGATACTCACTCTTACCCAACACGCGATAGGCCGCAGAGAAAGTCCAAAGGATGCGGGCATTCAGAATGGCCCCCTTGTCAGCATCGGCATGCAGTATATTCTGATTGTCGATGCGACCGTAGAAGCCACCATGCTCCTCGTCCTGCATTCGTTCGATCCAAAAACGCAAGATGTTGTCCTCCAAGACCTCGCGCACTTCTTGTTTAAAGATGCTAACCTCTGTCATTTCTTCTATACTATTTAGTTATTGAATATCTTTCAGGAACAAAACGTTTTCTGATTCGTAGAGTTTCTTGAAATCATCACCACAGGGCGTATTTGGGACAGGGCCGAAGAACTGATCTTCAGTATTGCGCCAAAGCAGGAAGTAACAGATGGGGTATTTGTCCATGATAGGCTTCAACACACGTGAATACCAAGTAGGATCAGGCAGATTTTTCAGTCCGCACTCTGTCAGGGCGATGAGCTTGTCATGATCCTTAGCAAACTTAGTCAGGAAATCGAAGTCGGCCGTAAGCCCATTGACGAAATCCTCTTCACTTCCCCCCTGATAGGCATCAATACCAAGCAACGACACACGATCATCGCCAGGATATCGTTGCATAAAACGTTCTGTAGTCCAATGTCCGTCAAGATTAGGTGAATAACTCCATAGCAGATTGCTAAATCCCCGCTCATTCATATAGTCTTGCAACAAGTCCCAGAGACCTTTAAACTCCTCATCACTACACAGATTCTGTCCCCACCAGAACCACGAGCCGTTGTTCTCATGCCAAGGACGGAAAATGATGGGCACGGGCTGACCCTCATCATTCTTCAGGGTTTCCATAAAGTCACCCACACGTTTCATCCATAGCTGGAACTTCTCCGCATTGGCTCCATCAGGCAAGACACTCTTGACGACTGTTGAGTCAGTAACATCCCATGTAGAGCCCGCAGGATAGGCCTGTCCTGCCCTACCACCACCCTCAACAGTCGTAATAGGATTACGAGGATGCCAGCTAACGGTAACAATACCGCCTCGTTTCACATGGGCCAACAACTCGTCATGGATCTTTGTAAATGGAACGCTGTCAAGATTCTTCTCATCGCCCATCTCAATACCACCAAGTTCGAAACCCATCACAGCAGGATAGTCACCTACAGACAAGAGTACATCACTCTTGCCATCTTCATAGGCCCATCCTACACCATAGAACGGATCGTCCTGATGTCCTGACATATAACCTTTCTGTTGAAGAGAGTCCAGACGCTCCTCCAATTGCTGTGCCTGAGTTAATTCTAGCACTGCTGACTTCTTACTTGTGCATGCGGCCATTGCTACTGCTAATGCCGCTACAGCGATTAGAATTGCTTTCTTCATTATTGGCGATTTTTTGCGATGAGTTTTTTGATCGTTTCCACACTTGCTGCAGTAATATAACCGTCCTCAGGTGTATTCATACAATAGTCAATCAGCTTGTCAACAGTCGAGGTTGCCACGTGCAAACGGGTGTCGGCAGTAGCATAATAGATGAACACCTTGCCATCCTCATCAGCAATCCAACCGTTGGCAAAGGCAACGTTCATCACATCACCCAGATACTCATCACCCTCAGGCACCAGGAAGAAGCCACCAGGACGGGCAATGACCTTGGAAGGATCTTCAAGAGATGTCATATACATATATAATACATAGCGAAGACCATTGGCTGTGGCGCGTACGCCATGAGCCAGATGCAACCAACCTTTCGAGGTCTTAATAGGATGCGGGCCCTCACCGTTCTTCACCTCTGTGATAGTGTGATACTTGCGCTCATAAATAATCTTCTCTTCGTTGATCTCAGCATGAGTGATATCATCAACCAATGCCCAACCGATACCACCACCAGAACCTGTATCAATGAAACCATCCTGCGGGCGGGTATAGAAGGCGTATCTACCATCTACAAACTCGGGATGGAGCACCACATTACGCTGCTGGCTCTTTGTCTTCAGGTCAGGTAAGCGATACCAAGTCTTCAAGTCTTTTGTACGGGCAATAGCTGCCGTGGCAGTTGCAGCACTGAGATTACCAGGCTGTGAGTCGTCATGACGCTCAGCACAGAACACGCCATAGATCCAACCGTCCTCATGCTGGGTAATACGCATATCATAGATGTTCGTAGCAGGAATCACATCATCAGGCATCGTTATGGGCTCGTCCCAGAAACGGAAGTTATCAATACCATTGGGCGACTCTGCCACTGCAAAGAAACTCTTACGATCAGCCCCCTCCACACGAACCACAAGCACATATTTGCCATTCCACTTCAGGGCTCCAGCATTCAATGTGGCATTACACATGATGCGCTGCATCAAATAGGGATTATCCTGTTCGTTGAAGTCGTATTTCCACTCCAAAGGAACATGAGCAGCTGTCAGAATGGGAAACTTATACTTTTCGTAAATACCATTCCCCCCGCTTATAGTTTCATTCTTACGACTCAATAACTCTTCATGATGGGCTTTCAAAACCTTTACTTTCTCTTCATAATTACTCATAATCGTTATAGCTTTAATTCGAATACTCTTGATGCATAGTCTTCTCAAGGCACTTACCAGTGATTTTTATATTAACTGTCTCAGTCTTCTAACTCCTTTAATAGCCAACTTTCCCACTCGTCCCACTGTTCCTGGAACCAGAAATGCCATGTGGCTTGATAAGGTGAGATCTCCTTAGGTCCAGTTACCGTGTTGTAGGTAGCCCAAGCTGTGGTAGGAGGCACTACGTCGTCACAATAACCAAAGGAAAACCAGCCATGCTGGCTGTTGGTAATCAGACGTGCAAAATTCACTCCGTCGTAATAGCGCGACGTTACAACATCATCGCTATCTTTTCCTGCCATTATATTTTTTTCCTTATTATAAAAATAATGTGGCCAGCCGCAGGCCTTATTCTTTAACGAATTTGTGTGGTCACATAAAGCGGCATGAACGGGGGCATAGCAAGTAACACGTCGGTCAAGTCCAGCAGTGGCTAGTGACAGAAAGCCTCCCTGTGAACTGCCCGTAACACCTAGTTGTCGGCCGTTCCATGGTGTGTATTGTTCAATGTAATCAACGGCACGAATGCAGCCCAGCACCACTCGTTTGTAGTAGTGTTTATCACGATCATTCATGCCGTAATTCCAATAGCAGTTCAGCGCACCATTTGCCAGATTATCGTACACCTTCTGCTCCATCGCCACAGGAATCCCATGAATACCTATTTCAAGCGTTATGACACCCTGAGAGGCAGTCCATATGTCGCCTCCATAAGGTCGCACACCGGCACCTGGTACACGTAGTAAGGCAGGGTATCTGCCTTCTTTCGCAGGTACGCATAAGATACCATAAATACGCGAGTTCCAGCGATCATTCTGGAAACTAACCTCATATACATTTACATCCTTTGTGCAACGTTCTGCCAACAAACGTTTCGTAGGTTCCAGCGGAGTGTTTCTTGCTTCCTTGATGGCATTCTCCCAAAACTCCTTGAAGTCGGAAGGCATCATTGTCGAGGGTTGCAATTTCTCGGGAGAAAAGGCGGCTGCACAAGCTCCGCGATACTCCTTGCCATCGACGTATGCCGTTACATCCACGCGATAGAATCCTGGTGAAGTCATTTTTCCTGTCAGCTTCAGCGTGCCGTCTTTAAGCTCAATGGTCTTCTTGGTATCCTGATACATCTCTGGACCAGCAGCATAGTCTATGATGACATCATTGACAAGTGTGCCCGAGCGGCGTACTTCCACCGTGAACCTGGCCGTCTCACCTACACAATAATTCCAGTCTTGGTGATTGGGCTCCACAGTTACAACAATACTATTGCCCCTGATTTGCGCCCCTATGGGCAACATGGCCAGAATGGCCAATAAAAGGAAAACTTGTCTTTTCATTTTTACTATTGTTTATTTAACCCCTGCAAAAATAGTCAGAACTCCCATTTTCAGCCCATCGGCGGTGGCGGTCAGTTGGAGGGTCGTTGCGGTGTGACTGCTCTGGATAATGACCTGTGCCAAACCGTTGAAGGCTGGGATGGTGAACTCACTGCAATTGGATGTCTTAGGATGGTCTTCTCCCAAATACGACGGATCACCATTGCCAACACCAAGAATGCGGCCATTGCCCTCGAGTTTGAATCTGAGCACAGGACAGGCATCGGGCACGATGCGACCTTTGCTATCTTGGACCTCAACAGTTACCACACTCACATCACACCCATCGGCAGTAATCTGCTGGCGGTCGGCCTTCAGCATGATCTTCGATGCAGGCTTGGTGGTCTCGATGGTCTCCGTGATGACATGCTTACCTTTCTTATAGCCAGTGGCAACTACTTTGCCGGGGTTGTATGTAGCCTTCCATTTTAAATGGCCGTTCTTGGGCATCGTTTGACGACCCAGTTTTTTACCGTTGACAGTCAGCTCTACCTCGTCGCAGTTACTATAGGCCCAGATTTCCACTTCCTCGCCTTCGTGACCCTGTAGATTCCAATGGGGGAAGATGTGGAGAACGGGGTCATCCATCCACCATGCCCGCAGATACCAAGCCTCGTCTTTAGGGAAACCACAATAATCGAAGATACCGAATTCGGAGTCGTGGGCAGGATAACTGAGCGGATTGGGCTCGCCGCGATAGTCGAAACCTGTCCAGTAAAACAGTCCTGCAGCCCAAGGACGTTCAGCGTAGAACTTCCAGCCGCGCTCTATGATGTTTTCGTAGTTTTGCTCAAAGGTACGGTTCAGACTTACCATCCGACCAGAATGCTTCTCGTCTTTAAAGTACCAGCCACGAGTACCGCAGCCAGTGGTCTCTTCCGTTCCAACAATTTTCCATGTGTGGTTCTGTTTCTTACGATTGTCTACATCGTTCTGAACGATATAGTTGAATCCAACCACATCGAGACCCTTGATCATCTCCCCTCCACCAGCATTGGCCATAGTAGAGTGGCGTGTAGGGTCAAGCAGGCGGGTATATTCGCACATGGCAGCAGCAATACGTGTACCCTGAACAGTGTTCTCCATACCCCACTCCTCGTTGCCATTGCTCCAAAGGATAATTGACGGATGGTTGCGGTCTCGCTTAATCATATTTTCTAAAAGACGTAGATGCTCTGTATTTATGCCCGACAGACGATTCTCATCGATAACCAGTATGCCTTCACGGTCGCAAATATCAAGCAGGGCTGGTGTCATTGGATTATGAGAAGCCCGATAAGCATTGCAGCCGATAGCTTTCAACTGTTTGATACGCCATGCCTGAAGAGCATCAGGAATGGCTGTACCTACACCTGCATGATCCTGATGCATATTTACGCCTTTTAACTTCAGTTGCTGTCCATTGAGCAGGAAGCCTCGTTCAGCATCGAAAACAATATCGCGTATGCCCATGGTGGTCTCAAAGATATCTGTTATACAGCCATCCACCTTGATAGTCGTTTCTACCTTATATAAATAGGGATCGGTGGTACTCCATAGATGGGGATGATTGAGCGTCAGCGTCTGCTTACTGCCTAATGTCTGCTTGGCCTGTAAGTTAAGTGATGTAGCATCGGCTTTACCCACCTCGTTGCCATCAGCATCCAGCAGCCGTTGCTCCACTGTACAGGTCTTTGTCTTCAAAGCATGATTGCTCACCTCAGTCTCTATGGTGATAGCAGCCTTGTCGTAAGGTGCTTTAAGATCAGCATATACGAATGTGCCGAAAGAAGCTACACTGACGGCAGCCGATTTCAGCAGCCACACATCACGATAAATACCAGCGCCCTCATAGAACCATCCTTCTTCCAGAGTAGCATCCGCCCGTACACAGATAAGATTATCGCCACCATAGTTCACGTACTCAGTCACGTCATACACTTGCGTGGCATAGCCGCTGGGCTCTGTACCCATGTAGAAACCATTGAACCAGACTCGGGCATTGCGGAAGATGCCGTCGAACCGTAGGGCGATATGCTTGCCGAAGTCCTCAGCAGGTATATTGATCACCTTGCGATACCATCCCACACTTGTCTCTGGGTATTTATAGCCCACGGTCTTGTAGCCATGTGAATGGCTTGCAGGCTGGGCGTATGGCAGTGTAGTAACCCAGTCGTGAGGGATGTTCACCTCCTGCCACATAGAATCATCGAACTTCGCGGCATACGGTCCCTCATTGTGTATTGAATTTGCTTTCGTCAGATAATTAAAATACTCTGTTCCACAACCGAAGTCCTTAGTAGGGTCAGCAGCATTACCAAGTGTAAATCTCCATCCTTCGTCAAGCCTCGTTACTTCGCGCACATTCTGTGCATTCATACAGGCAGTGGCTATCCAAACCAAAACAACCGTCCATTTCCTAATTTCCATAACTACTTACTTTAATAAACGAAAACTCATCACAGCCAGGTCTATGGTTATCATCTCTCGCTTTGACCAGCGTTTTATCTATCTTGTCTCAGCTCGAAAACACGAGAGGCATAATCCCAATCGAGGGGAATCTCCAAGCCGACTTCCATTAAGAACTGACCTGTAAACCGCTTACCACTGAGGTCGCAAGGATTCTGCCAAGCTTTCACATCCTTCTCTGTCACCGTATAGGTGGCATCGGCAGAAAGACCTTTCAGACGGATGCGGGGGATGGGCATGCTGTAGTAGTTATCCACCTTATAGGCAAAGACCACCGCCTGACTCTTAGACTCGTTGACATACATCAGTGAGGCTATACCTTTTCTATTATAAGGGTTCTGCAGACGGTAGAGATCACCCGTCTGTATGGTCTGGCGCAGTTCCTTATAGTCGGCAAAGCAGGTTGTACATTGTAACTTCTCCTCTTCGTTCATATGCTTGGGCTGGAGCTCGATACCCAGACGTCCGCTCATCGCCACATCGCAACGGAACTTAATGGGGGTGATACGTCCACCCGTGTTCCAATAAGGCACGCCACCGATATGCTGCGCCATCGCATTGGCAGGGAAGAACAGGCTGGTGCCCCACTGGATATAGACGCGCTGCAAAGCATCGGTATTATCCGAAACCCAGAACTCATCGAAGTAAGGCAGCAGGCCGTAATTGGCACGTCCACCACCAGAGGCACAGTCCTGAATTACCACATCGGGATACTTCTGGCGGATACGCTCCAGCACCTTCAACAGTCCCAGGTGGTAGTCGATATACAGATTATTCTGCTTATTTTTGGGCAGATAAAGTGAACCATAGTTCTGAATTGAAGCATTGGCATCCCACTTCAGATAGCTGATCTCAGGATACTGGGTGAGCAGGTCATCCACAATCTTAAAGGCAAAGTCCTGCACCTTGGGATTAGTCATATCGAGTACCAACTGCGTACCGCCACGCCCTAACTTTAGTTCACGCCCTTTCGTCTGGAGTGCCCATTCTGGATGCTGTTCGAAAAGCTCACTCTTGGTGTTCACAGCCTCAGGCTCAATCCAGATGCCGAACTTGATCTTACGCTGACGGGCTGCATCGGTGAGGGACTTGATGCCACCAGGCAACTTCTTCAGGTCCGTCACCCAGTCGCCTAAAGTTGAAGAATCGTCATTACGCTGGTACTTGGACCCAAACCAGCCATCATCCATCACAAACAGTTCACCACCAAACTGGGCGATGTCATCCATCATGTCGATAATCTTCTGCTCCGTGATATCAAAGTAGATACCTTCCCAAGAGTTGAGCAGGATATCACCTGTATTCATTCCTCTGTGGAGCATACCCTCCGTACGTGCCCAACGATGGAAGTTACGGCTCACCTCTCCCATGCCCTTGTCAGAATAAGTGAGAGCCAGATGGGGTGTCACAAAACTCCTGCCTGCCTCCAACACATATTCAGAGGACTGCGGATCGATACCGGCATAGAGCTGATGGGTTTTGCTGTTGTTCGTATTCACACGGATTTCGTAATTACCACTCCAACAGAGAGCAGCGCCGATGGTACGACCTTCGTCCTCACGGGGCTCACCGTCGAGTGAGAGCATGATCTCTGGTGCATCACAATGGGCATTACGGGCACCGTCTGAATTACGGATCACTTTAAGTCCACGTGTCAGGGGCTCTTGTGTCAATTGGGCTTCAGCACACCAGTCACCATGCAGATGGGTGATCCATACGTCACTACGTCGTACGGTGAGACTGCCAGAGTCGAAGCGCTTCAAGATGATATTCCCCTTTTCACGATGGGAGATCTCCGTCCAGGTCTCAATAATATCCACCTTTTTGTATGCCTTATAGAACACCTTCACGGTGACTGGTAGTAGCTTGTCCGCCATCGTAAATACATGTGTCTTGGCGTTATTCTCATCTTTCAACTCATAATTCTCAACTCTTAACTCTAAGTTTAGGTCGCCATCACTATGTTGTATCTGCAGGGCAGGCAGATGAATCATGTCAATAGTACCAAAGGTGGGCAGGGCTGCGAAATTGAAATCGCTGCCCCCCTCCTTTAGTTGATTAATTCCAGCGATGAGGCCACCATAGTAGTCTTGTCTCAGATCCTCACCCTCGTTGGCATGTAGCACTAATGAGGTGTTAGGTGTTGAGATGACGACTTGACCTTCCCAGGCGCTTACCTGTGATGTCCCAAGGAGCAACGCCGCTCCTAATACAATCTGAAATCTTTTCATACCAATTTAGAAAATACTTAATGATAATTATTCAACTATACTTATTAACTTAACCGCTGCAAAATTAGATATAATAGCATGAATAGTCTTGAACTTTTTTAGCAAAATCTGCTACTTTTTCAATAATGCAAAGAACTAAAATAATTGTATTACAGGAAAGTGTCGGTTTTTGATAAAAAAGAGTTGTGTCCTTTCGTTAAACTGATTTAATTTTGCAGCAAAATATACGGATAATAACCATTGTATGAATTAATAAAGACTAAAACTTATGAATAAAAACAATTCTTCTTAAATTATGAGGAGTCGCGCGTACCTTATTAATTATATATAAGGCAAGCGACCCGGGGAATAGGTTGATCCTAAAGCCAACAAAAATAGATACTAATCATTTAATCTATAGTAACATAAAGTATGAATCAAAAAATTAGAAAGACAGCGCTGCTGATGGGTGCCTTGGTCTTCTTGGGACTCGGTTACTCGTCAAATGCCAATGCCTCAGGATCTCTACAGGAGGTTCAGCAGGCAACGAAAAAGATTACAGGTACTGTAGTCGATGCTCAGGGCCCGGTCATCGGAGCCAGTGTAATGGAAAAAGGTACCACCAATGGTACAGTTACCGACTTTGACGGTAACTTCTCTTTCAACGTGAATCCCGGTGCAACGATTGTTATTTCGTACATCGGCTATGAGACTCAGGAAATCAAGATTGGTAACCAAAGTACTTACAAGATCACCCTGAAGGAAGACAACGCTCTGCTCGAAGAAGTGGTTGTCGTAGGTTACGGTGTCCAGAAGAAGAAACTGGTTACTGGTGCTACTGTTGAGGTGAAGGGTGAGGACATCGCCAAGATGAATACCACTCAGGTACTTGGTGCCCTGCAGAGCCAAAGTCCTGGTGTAAACATTCAGGCAGTATCTGGTCAGCCTGGCGATGGTTTTAAGGTGTCTATCCGTGGTGCTGGTACCAATGGTGACACCAAGCCTCTGTACGTTATCGACGGTGTGGCTGGTGGTGACATCAACAACCTGAACCCTGCCGACATCGAGCGTATCGACGTGTTAAAGGATGCTGCTTCCTGCGCCATCTACGGTTCTGCCGCTGCAAACGGTGTAATCCTCGTGACCACCAAGCAGGGCAAAGAAGGCAAGATCAGCATACAGTATGACGGTAACATCGGTTGGTCAAACATCTACCGTCTGCCCCAGCTGCTGACAGCAAAAGAGTACATGCAGGTAATGGACCTGGTTCGCTATAACAGTGGTGAGTCTCCTCGTAACTGGGCTGACTATTTCCAAGGACGCGAGCAGTTACTGGCCGACTACCAGAGTGGTGCCAATGCCGGTACAGACTGGGTGGAAGCCCTTCGCAACAAAAACGCCATCACAACCAGCCATTCTGTGAACGTTGCTGGCGGTTCTGACCGTTCTAAGTTTTCCATCGGTGCTGGTTATCAGTATCAGGACGGTGCATTCGGTGGCGATTTTGCTAAATCTGACTATCGTCGTTTAACTCTGCGTGTCAATTCCGACCATGTGATACTGCGCAGTGCCGACAACAGCTTCGACGTCATCAAGGTTGGTGAGAACCTATACTACAGTCACAAGCAGAATCAGGGTATCCAGATTGGCAATCAGTATTCAAACGTATTGTCTACTGCTTTGCGTGCCAACCCGCTGATTCCCATCTATGACACTGACGGCACATACTTCGGCTATGATGACCTGAAGAGCATGGGCATGTTCAATTATACCTCTTATGCCAGCAATCCGATCATCAGTCTGGTGAACAGTCAAAGTGCAAACAACAAGAGCACCAGTTATGGCCTGAACGTGACCGGTTTCTTGGAGATTCAGCCTATCAAGGGACTGACCTATCGCGGACAGATCAACTATAATCAGAGTAGTTGGACATGGCGTAGCTATTTGCCCGTCTATAAGATAAATGACCAAGGTGACATGCGCACAACAGACCAAGCAACCAACCAGGTTGGTACAGGTTGGGGATGGGGAACCACCAATACCCTGACCTATAAGTTTGACGTTCAGGACCATCACTTCGACATTCTTGCTGGTGCAGAGTACAGTGAGAGCCGTCCAGATAACGGATTTACTTTAAGTGCTACAGCTTCTGACGCTATCACACCTGACTTGAAGCATGCCTATATGAGTCTGATGAAGAATAATACGCAGGCTACCGTCAGTGGTAATCCTTACGGGGACTCTCGTGGAATGTCTTATTTCGGCCGTCTGAACTACGACTACGCTGAGAAGTATATGTTTACTGCTATTTTCCGTGCCGATGGTAGCTCAGTGTTTGCTCCCGGCCACCGCTGGGGTTACTTCCCCTCATTCTCTGCAGGTTGGGTGATGTCAAACGAAAAGTTCATGGCCAAGACTGCCAGCTGGCTCTCATTCCTGAAGCTTCGCGCAGGTTGGGGACAGAATGGTAACAAGAGCATCGGTGCCTTCCAGTATGAGGCTGCCTTTGCATACGATGCATTCAGCATGTACTCTTTCAACAACAACAAGGACAATCCTACTAAGGGTGCCTCTCTGTCTCGTCTGGCCAATGATGACTTGACTTGGGAGACCTCTGAGCAGCTCGACTTCGGTTTCGACGCCCGCTTCTTCAGTGGTAAGCTCGGTGTGGTATTCGACTGGTATAAGAAGACCACGAAGGATCTGCTGCTCTATGTGCCAGTTTCTCCGACAACGGGTTTCAGCTCTCAGTTAAAGAACGCTGGTACTGTGCAGAACACTGGTGTTGAGTTCGCTATCAACTGGCGTGACCAAATCGGTAAGGACTTCGAGTACAACGCCTCTTTCAACATTGCATATAATAAGAATAAGGTGACAGAGGTTAACAGCTCGCAGAAATATAACAATGGTGGTAATGACTTGCTGGCTCAGGGTACTGGTCAGATGGCCCGTTTCGAGGAAGGACAGCCTATCGGCTACTTCTGGGGTTATAAGACTGCTGGTCCAATCCAGAACGAGGCTGACCTCTTGGCCTACACGGCCACTCTGAAGGATGGCGATGCCGCCAACTCTCTTCAAGGTACAGAACTGAAAGTCGGTGATTTGAAGTTTGTCGATGTCAATGGTGATGGCATGATTACCGCTGCCGACAAGACCTATCTCGGTGACCCCAACCCTGATGTGACAATGGGTATCAACCTCGGGGCTACGTATAAGGGCTTCGACCTTAATATTACCGGTTATGCCGCACTCGGACAGCAGGTGGCTCGCAGCTATCGTAAGTTTACTGATGGTGAGTACGAGAACTACACCACTGAGGTTTACAGTTATTGGAATGGTGAGGGTACCAGCGACAAATATCCTTTGCTCGCAGCAATGAACCGTGGTGTGAACTGGCAGTCCATCTCTGATCTTTATATCGAGGATGCCGGCTATTTCCGCCTGCAGAACCTCACTATAGGTTATGACTTCACCAAGCTCTTCAAGACCAAGTTCCAGCAGCTCCGTCTCTATTTTGCTGCTCAGAACCTGTTCACCATTACCAGCTACAAAGGAATGGATCCTGAAAATGGTATGGCACTCAATAGCAATGAACCTTGGGTGACAGGTGTTGATGTAGGTAACTATCCTCAGCCGCGAACATATTTGGTAGGTGTAAACATTAAATTCTAAAAAAGGAGTACACAAGTATGAAAAAGATATTTTTATTAGCTGCAGCCGTTGCCACTTTAGGACTTACATCCTGTAGCATCGACAATGTAGAAAACATCGGCGAGATGTCAACCAGTGAGTTCCCAAAGACGGACGCTGATATCGAGTCTGTATTAGCCGGTGTTTATCAGAACTTGAACGAAACCCACGCCAACCCACAGTGCTCTTTCCTCTATGCAGCCTGTCTGGCCAGTGATGACCAGTTCGGTGGTGGTGGTACCAACGATAAACTGATGCAGGCAGAAGACCTGATCTGTAACTATAATGCCGATATGACCAACCAATTCTATGCAGACCGCTATAAGGGTGTGGCCCGTGCCAACACACTGCTTGAGGTGCTGGAGAATGCTGACGGTATGGCCGAGGACGTGAAAAACAAGGGTATTGGAGAATCCAAGTTCTTGCGTGCTTTCTACTATTATGAGCTGGCTTCCATGTACGGCAATGTGCCCCTGATCACCAGCCCTGAGCAGGAAGACACCAAGCAGGGTGATGTGAAAGTGCTTTGGGGACAGATTCTTCAGGATCTTCGCGACGCCGTTACATTGCTTCCTGCTGAAAGACGTTCTGATGGACGTATTGACAAATACACCGCAGAGGCCATGCTGGGCCGTGCCTGGTTGTTCTACACAGGTATGTATTGTAATGGCACATCGACAGCCGACCTCGTCAGCACATCTTACAATCCGCTGACATCAGTAGACCTGCCCGACGGTACAACATTGACCAAGCAGGATGTAATTGGCTACATTGACGACTGCGTGAACAACTCTGGTTATACGCTCGTTTCTGACTTCCGTAACCTCTGGGCCTACACCAACAACAAAGTTGTTGAGGATTATCCTTACACAAAGGGCCAAGGCCTGGTATGGGTGGAGAATGATAATGCCGTAAGCCCAGAAACCATGTTCTCCATCAAGTTCAACAAGTTAGCTTCATGGAGCACAACCATCGGTTATGCCAATGGTATCGCCCTGCACTTCGGTGTTCGTGGCGGTCAGGATTATGCCAACACCTTCCCCTTCGGACAGGGCTGGGGTGCAGGTATCGTAGCTCCAAACCTTGTGAACGACTGGAAGGCAGCCGAGCCTAACGATATGCGCTTGAAGGCATCTATCGCCGATGTCAATGACACTAACGAGATGCCGAATTACCAGCGTGGCGGTTGGGCCGATTTCGTTCAGGAGACAGACTACTACTCCAAGAAATGGTCACCTATTTGTGCTAAGAATGATGGCTCATTTGTTCCTAAGGAAGGGGATGCTCCTGCATACCTGGCATGCTTTGAGACACTGATGTATCCTGGCAACTGGGATACTTCTGGTGAGAACAACTTCCAGCTGTCTAACATCCACGACCTTGTACTTATCCGCTTTGCCGACGTGCTGTTGATGCAGTCTGAGCTGAAGGAAGATGCCACTGGAATTAATAAGGTACGTGCAAGGGCCGGTCTGCCCGCCATCAACGGCTATTCTCTGCAGGCTCTGCAGAACGAGCGTCGTTGGGAGTTGGCTTGTGAAGGTATCCGCTGGAACGACATCCGCCGTTGGCACATCGCTGCCACAGCTCTGGCTAAGCAGGAGAACCAGCCCACTTACTATTGCGGTAACCCCGACACGAACAAGCCTCATAATGGCGGCTATGTTGCCCGTTTCAATGCAACGGCAGGATTCCAGAAGATGCCTGAGACTCAGGTTGCCCTCGGTACTGTCGTGCAGAACGATGGCTGGAATGATGCCTCTTCAGAATATACAGGATGGTAATCGCCACTTACAATGTTGAATTATTAAAACAAAAGACGAAATGAAAAAACAGATATTAATCATGGTTGCAGCCCTCGGCTTGCTGACTGCCTGCGACCCGTCGAAAGACAGCATCAGCATGCCTGGCGACTCAGGCTTGACAGGCGACCAGCTGGGCAGCGGATTCACTACGAAGCAGTACGCTGATGAGACTTATACTACTGAGGCTGCTGACGGTAACTATTTCTCATACTTTACCTCACCCTCTCGCGTGGTGACCATCTACCAGCTTGATGATGAGGGATCACGTAACGTGCTTGCTGCTGGTAAGCCAAACGGCACCTTCAAGATTGTGCCGAAACGTGGTAATCCCTCTGTGCAAACCTACTATGTTGAGACTCGTGACTTCAATGGCAACACCATTACTGCAGAAAAGACAGCAACGGTATATGTTCCTCAGGAACTCGAGCCCGCAATACGTTGGCTTGCCAGTGACGCTTACGGTTCAAAGATTTGGAAATGGGATACCGAATTCCGTGCTGGCCCTGTATGGGGTAACCTTGGTTACGCTGCTGGCGATGACTGGACAAGCGGTATCTGGTGGGGTGCTGAGCCCGAAGAGCTGACAGGTCAGCTACAGCACTCTGACACAGGTGTTGCTACAGGTGAGGAAAGCTCTGCTGCCACTATGGTTATCTACGATGACGGTAACATTGCCTGTTTCGATGCTGGTGGTAACCAGATTCGTAAGGGCAAATACTCTGTTGAAGATTTCCAGTTGGAGCGTCATATCCCGTCTGTAGATGGTTCTCAGGCTAATTGGGCTTATGGTAAGTTGAAAACGACTGAAGGATCTATCTTGTTCCCGTTCCAGATCAATGCCGGTGGTTACAAGCCGACTGATTTCGAAATCATCGACATTGATGCCAACCACTTGCGTCTGATCTACGCACCAGAAGGTACTGGCAGCTGGAGTGAGGCTACATGGTGGGCATTCACCAGCCACTCAGACGATGAGGCTGCTCTGACTAACTTCGATACGAAGGACTGGACATGGGATACCGAATTCCGCGAGGACGGTGCCGTTTGGGGTAACTTAGGCTACGCCGCAGGCGCAGACTGGACAAGTGGTATCTGGTGGGGTTCTACTCCCGAGGGTCTGACAGGTCAGCTGCAGCACTCTGATACTGGCGTCGCTACTGGTGAGGAAAGCGCTGATGCAAAAATGACTTTCAACTGGAAGAGTGGCAAGGTAACTTGCTATGCTGCTGACGGTTCTGAAATCCGTTCTGGCAATTACTCTGTCACATGGTTGGGTGGTGAGCCTGTTCAGCCTTCTATTGACGGTTCTCAGGCTAATTGGGCTTATGGCACACTGACTACCGATCCAGGTTCTATCCTGTTCCCGTTCCAGATCAATGGCGGTGGTTACAAGCCGACTGATTTCGAGATTATGCAACTTGATGCAGACCACATAAAGCTTATCTATGCACCAGAAGGAACTGGTAGCTGGAGTGAGGCAACATGGTGGGCATTCAAGAAGAAATAATTCTACATAATTTATTTATTATCCGACCCGCCTTGCAATACATCGTTGTGGGGCGGGTTTTCCTACTAAACAACCCTAACATTCGGGCCCAATATTACAAAGTCGGACTTAAATTTGGTATTCTTCTCACTTATTAGTAACTTTGCAGCGATTATGACTAAAGCAATAGCAAAATACGGATCATGGGGGCTATCGGTGCTGGTGTGCATCGGTATGTTCCTGTTCTGGTATGTTCTGTATCCGCATGCGATGTCGTATCAGGAACAGTATCAGCTATTCCTTTGGACTGGGGATTATTTCATAGAGAAGATCAGCCTGCCAGGAGGTTTTGCAGACTGGGCGGGGGAGTTCATCGTACAGTTCTATTATGTGGAGTGGTTAGGGGCGATGCTGTTGGCGATGGTCTTCGTGGCGCTGCAACGGCTAACCGCCATATTATTGCCGAAAGCATGGTGTTTGCTGAGTTTGTTGCCCGTTGCAGTGATGTGGTGGCTGATGGGAGATATCAATGTCTTGTTGTCACTGCCAATGGCTGTCATACTGGCATTGACCTTAGCCTGTATCCGTCTGCCGAAGACTCTCTCATGGATAGATTTCCTGATTCTGCCTGCCTCTTATTGGATAATCGGACCAGTGGTATGGCTATATCTCATCATACGGGTGATTCAGATAGGATGGAAGCAGTTGTGGTCGGCTGGCTGGTTAGTGGCGGTGCAGCTGATGGTGTATGCGTGGCTGCTGCCACAGTGGCCATTGCAGCAGGCAATGACGGGACTGACCTATTATCGGATTCCATTGCAGCATCCACAATGGAGTGGATACGATAAGGATATGTATGAGCTGATACGGATGGACTATCTGGTAAGGAACGAACGATGGGATGAAATCGTAAAGCGGGCTCAGGAATATCAGGTCAGGACACCGTTCTGGTGTAATTGCGTGAATCTCGCCTTGTCGCAGAAACGGCTGTTGGCAGACCGCATGTTCGACTTCTACCAGAGTGGCGAGGATGCGCTGATTATGCCAAGGACAAGAGACCTCACGTCGATGCTGCCGTCGGCTGAGGCTTTCTGGCGGTTAGGGATGGTGAACTCGGCACAGCGGTATATGTTTGATACGCAGGAGTCAATACTGAATGCCAAGAAGAGCGGACGGTGTACAAAGAGGATTGCAGAGTGCATGATGGTGAACAAGCATTACCAGATAGCGAGAAAGCAAATAGTTTTATTGAAGAAGAGCCTCTTCTACAGCAGTTGGTCAGAGGAAGCTGAGGCGTTGATGGCTGATGAAGCAAAGATGAACGGCCATCCTATTTATGGGAGGCTGCGCCAATTGAGATATAAGGAGGATTTCCTTTATAGCTATGAGGAAATAGATAAGATGTTGGGACTACTGTTGATGAACAACACGGACAATAAGATGGCCCTCGACTACTTCTTGGCACAGATGCTGTTGAACGGAAATGTGCAGGGATTCCAACAGTACTTGGGACTGGCCCAGCAGTATGGCGGCTATCGACAGATGCCGCTGGGATATCAGGATGCGATGCGCTGCATTCAGATGCAAGGCAATGTGAAAGGCTCGCCATACGCCAGTTATGTAAAACGGATGATGGCAGAAAGGAGGGGCAAATGAGGAGAATATTTCTGTGGCTCTGTATCTCAATGTTCCTGTTGATGTCTTGCCATTCTGTGCCGGAACATCCGACGATGGTGGAGAAGCTGCCAGAGATATATCCTGACTATATCGGGGTGACCATTCCTGCGGATATTGCGCCATTGAACTTTAATATGGTTGACGAGACCATCGACGGTATGGATGTCATCATCAGAGGCAGTAAAGGGGGCGAGATGCACAGCAATGGCAGACTGGCTGATTTTGATATCGATGAATGGCACGCATTGACCCAAAAGAACAAAGGCGGTAAGCTGATATTTACCGTGTGTGAGGAAAAAGACGGGCAGTGGCGGCAGTACAAGGATTTTGAGATGATAGTAAGTCCGGATGCACTCGATGAGTGGGGGCTGACCTATCGTCGCATCAAACCTGGCTATGAGGTAGGTGGTGACATCGGCATTTATCAGCGCAGCCTGAGTACTTTCGACGAGTATGCCATCCTGACGGAGACGGCGGTTCCAGGCAGGTGCTTTAATTGTCATACGGCCAATCGGACCCATCCTGACCGTTTCACCCTGCAGATGAGAGGCGAGGGGGGAGGTACGTTGATCCAAAAGGACGGACACCAGACCTGGGTGGAGACAAAGACGGACTCTACGAAGGCGGCAGGCTCCTACAGTTATTGGCATCCTGAGGGCGACTATGTGGCAATGGCCGTGAACTCTGTGCATCAGAGTTTCTTTACAGGCACGGGGCAGCGCATTGAGGTGTATCACAGGTTCAGCGATGTAGAGGTGCTTGATACGCGAAGCAACGAACTGATATTATCACCCCTATTGCAGACAGACGACCTGGAGATCTTTCCTGCTTTCTCACATGATGGCAAGTGGCTCTACTACAGCACCTCGAAACCTTGCCAGATGCCTGCTGAATATGAAAAGGTAAAGTGCTCCGTCTGTCGCATTGCCTTTGATGCAGAGAAAGGCCGATTTGGTGAGACTGTGGATACCCTACTGAACGGTCCAGCAACGGACAAGAGCTATGTGTTGGCACGACCTTCGTATGATGGGCGCTGGTTGATGTATTGTGTTAGCAGTCGTGGTAATTTTCCTGTTTGTCAGGATGATGCCGATCTGTGGCTGATGGATCTGAAGACAGGTGAGAGTAGGATGCTAAGGGAATTGAACAGTCTGTGGACGGAGAGCTTCCATAATTGGAGTGGGAACAGTCGCTGGTTTGTATATAGCAGCAAGCGCGAGGACGGAATGTACACCAAACTCTATCTCGCTAGTATTGACGGACAGGGGCGAGTGTCGAAGCCATTTCTGTTGCCACAACGTGACCCCAGGAAGTATTATCGGGAGATGATGGATGCTTATAACTGTCCGGATTTCACGAAGACGAAGGTGGAGCTGGATGCCCATGAGGCCTATCGTCAGGTGTTTGAGAACAAAAGAGAACAAGTAAAAATAAGATAAGGATATGAAGAAGATTCTATTGTGCTTTATGGTAGTGACAGCTATGGCACTGCTCTATAGCTGTCAGCAATCCAACGGTGGCAAATGCCATATTGTGGGTACCGTCCATGGTGAGGCGTATGAAGGAAAACGCATCTTCCTGGTGCCTCTTAACGGACCTGCTACAGCGGAGACTGTTGATTCGATGGAGATCAAAGACGGAAAGTTCCATTTTGAGCCCGACTCCGTGCAAATGTATAAGATACTGCTCGACTATCATTATCGGGCTGGTCTCCAGCAGCTGATCGTGGTTAGCGAACCAGGAACGATCCAGGTTACCATCGACAGCATTAGTCATGCGACAGGAACTCCACAGAACGATTCACTTGAACAGTGGAAAATCCAGACGGAGATCCATAACAGGCAGTTGGGCATGATGCGAAAGAACATTGTAAGTCTGAATAAACAAGGTGACTCTTTACAAGCCAAGTATATCCAGCAGCGGGCAGATAGTTTTCATCTAGTGTATAAGAACTACACCCGCCAGCTGGCAAAGAATATGGAAGGCAGCGTGCTGGGCGATTTCCTCATGAGCCTCTATCCGCTGACTTATAAGCGCCAGCTTCCTGACGGTCGTATTGTCACTATGAATGCCGACACGAATGAAGAGATTCCTGAGTAGATATTGGAAGACGATGGTGAGTACCAATCGTCTTGGACTGACAATCCTGTTTGGCTTGGTGGTGTTCTTCTTTTGGAGACTCCGCTACCCCTTTGCGCTGACCTATCAGGAGCAGTTCCAATTGTTCCTCTTCGACGGTGATTACTTCACCGAGCGGATAGCGGAACCAGGAGGACTTGCCAGATATATCGGCGAGTTCCTAACGCAGTTCTATAACAGTCCTGTGCTCGGCGCCCTTATCCTTGCCGTGCTCTTTATGCTTATGCAGCGTCTTACGTGGCGGCTGATGCGCTGTGGAGCTCACTATCCCATTAGTTTCCTGCCCGCAGCTCTCCTTTGGTATGCAATGGGTGACGAAAGCGTCAAGTTGACGTACGTTGTGGCTTTGCTGATGGGGATGGGCGTCAGTTGGCTGATGACTATATTTATGAATAACGTGAAACGTCAGACATTGGTCAAGGCCGTCTCAATGCTGGTGGTTATCCCCATACTTTACTGGCTCATCGGCCCGATGGTGGTGCTTGTAGCCCTCTGTGTCATGCCGCTATCCGTCGTCTGGGCACTGGCAGTGATGCTGTTGAGCGCACACTTTGTTCCGTTCCCTCTGTCGAGGGTGATGACAGGTATCAGCTATTACCGTTTTCCCGATGTCGTTCCTTATATTCTGATAGTCATCCCTGCCTTGATTTGGATTCTGTGCCTGGTTGTCCGTCGGCTGCCGCAGGCAAGGCCCTGGGTCATATGGAGTGAGGCTGTCGTGTGTTGTATTGCCGTCATAGGATGTCCTGACCTAGGCTACGATGCCAAGAAATATGAGTTGATGGAATATGACCAGTTGGTGCGTATCAAAGATTGGAAGGGCATCATCGCCAAGGCTGAGAAACAGACACCGGACAAGCCGATGAGCGTCTGCGCCAACAACCTGGCTTTGGCTATGACCAACCAGTTGGGAGAGCGTGTCTTCGACTTTTACCAACGGGGCAGTGAAGGATTGCTACCATCATTTGAGCGTAACTTCTCCACCATCCAGTTGACAGGAGAGGTGTATTTCTACTTAGGTCTTGTGAATACTGCCCAGCGACTGGCGTTTGAGGCGATGGAGGCCATACCCGATTACAGTAAGAGTGGCAGGATGATGAAGCGTCTGGCAGAGACAAATCTCATCAATGGTGAGTATGAGGTGGCAAGAAAGTATCTGCAGATGTTGGACAAGACAATCTTCTATCGCCCCTGGGCTCAACAGGCCTTGGCTATGATAGACGATGAAACCCAGATTGATGCCCATCCGGTCTATAGCACGCTGCGCCAGTTCCGGCTTGAGGATGATTTCCTTTTCAGTGAAGATGAGTTGGATAAGATCTGCGGCCAGTTGTTTATGCATGACCAAAAGAACCAGATGGCAATACAATATCTGGTGATGGCACCGCTGCTAGACGGTGATGCACAGCGCTTCTTCAATTATGTGACGTACGTACAAAGTAAGGTGAACTATAATCCACGCTATGTCCGGGAGGCCATAGCCAAAATCAGAACAACGAGATGAGAAAACTGTCATGGTATCTTTGTGCCCTCGTATGCTGGGCGTCCTGCACCCAGCGGGTGGAAAACCCTATCCTGCGGGATGAGTTCCCCACCATCTATCCCGACTATATCGGAGTGACAATACCTGCAGAGATCGCCCCACTGAACTTCAATATCATAGCAGCAGAAGATATTGATATGGTTGATGTCGTGGTCCGTGGCTCGAAGGGCGGAGATCTTCATGTGCAGGGGGACATCGCCGATTTCGACGTTAAGGATTGGCATGAGTTAACAGCTCGGAACAAAGGCGGAAAACTGACCTTCACCGTTTGCATCCTGCAAAACAATCAGTGGAAACAATATAACGACTTCGAGGTCTTCATCAGTCCATACGCCCTTGATGAGTGGGGCTTGACTTATCGCCGCATTGCCCCAGGCTACGAAGTATATAGCAAGATGGGGCTCTACCAGCGCGACCTCTCGACCTTCGATGAGTATGCCATCATCGAGAACACCCAAGTGCCGGGCATGTGCGTCAACTGCCATACAGCCCATCAGACAGATCCCTCAAAGTTTGTTTTCCATGTACGTGGTGATCATGGGGCAACGATGTTCCAGACAGACGGACAGCGGGAATGGCTGAAGGCGAAAAATGACCTCCTTGGCGGTTCGATGGTCTATCCATACTGGCATCCAAACGGAAAATACTGCGCTTTCTCCACTAACCAGACGCGTCAGGGATTCCATGTGATCAAGAATGAGCGTGTCGAAGTGTTCGACCTTTCGAGCGATGTCTTCGTCTATCATCCTGCGACGCATGAGATCCTAACTGACTCGCTGTTGCAGACCAAGGACTGGAGTGAGAACTCCCCTGTTTTCTCTCCTGACGGACACACCTTATATTATATGACTTGCCTGCAACAGGATTATCCTGAGTACTTTCAAGACGAGAAATATAATCTCTGTAAGATTGCATTCGATCCTGAGACTGGTAAGTTCGGCGATCAGGTGGACACGCTATTCAACGCAGTGGCGATGGGGAAGAGCCTCACCTGGCCTCGTCCAAGCTACGACGGCAAGTATATCATGTTCACGCTGATGGACTACGGGTATTTCTCCATCTGGCATAACGAAAGCGACCAGTGGCTTCTGAACTTGCAGACAGGAGAAGCCCGAGAGATGAAGGAAATCAATAGCGATAAGGCCGACAGTTATCACAATTGGAACGTGAACTCTCATTGGATTGTCTTCACTAGCCGACGCGACGACGGGCTCTACAGCCGCCTTTATTTGACAAGCATCAACGATAAGGGACAGTTGTCGAAGCCATTCCTTCTGCCTCAGCGCAATCCTCAGGAATACTATAGCAAGAGCCTCTATTCATTCAACACGCCAGACTTCACGAAGACGAAGGTAGACTTCGATGCCTACGAAGCAGGCATCGAAATCGCCTCAGACAAGCGTATAGAGACAAAAGTGAAAAGGTGAAAGAGATTTAGGATAAGGCCGCGTTAATCCGTGCCTAAAAATATAATTGCCTCCTGCTTCATGGCTTTGGCGACATCGTTGACGTCGAAGGGAACCTTGCCCTTACCTAATTCAGGGGCATTGAAAGACTTCAGATTGTTGTCATAGAAGGTCGGATGCTCCTGAGGCAGACAGAAAGGTTTGTGGGCTTTGCCGTCTTTGTCGATATAGCAGAAATAAGGCTTTCCATACAAACCGTCATCGCGCTTAGAGGCGAAGACGAACCAGCGGCTATTCGATGACCACGAGTGATAAGTGTCGCTTTTCTCGCTGTTGACAATAGCGAGGGTATCGATGTCGCCTGTCTGCAGATCCATCAGTTGAAGATCTGCCTCTGGATGCCAGATGGGAAAGGTTCCATAATCGGCGACAGTATAGAGGAGATAACGGCCATCCGGGGAAATACGGGGATGGCAGACGGAAGATTTGGAAGTGAAAAGTGAAGAGTGAGAAGTGAAAAGTGTATCCACTTGTGTGCCGATGGTTCCTGTAGCCTCATCGAAGGGGATGCGAACGAGACGATATTGGAGATTTTTGATCTTACTGGGTAGACTGACGCTGTCGGCAGAGCAATAATAGATGTACTTTCCATCAGGCGAGAAGGTAGGGAAGGTTTCGAATTTCAGACTGTCAGAAAGCAGCGGCGAGGAGATGATGCGATGCGTCTGCATATCAGCCACATAGACATTCGACTCTGCATCATAGACTTCAAGACGCTTGCTCGGCATGCTATGGAAAGCGGGAATGATCCTCTGGGTGGAGTAAGTAATGTAGCGCCCTGAAGGACTGAAGCCGAAATATACACTGCCTGGGATATTCAACTTGCTTAGCTGACCATGTTGATTCAAGATGGCACCACCGCCAGGCCCTCTGACATACATCATCGACAGCTGAGGGTCCTGGTTGGCGAAGGTGTGGCAGTTCATGCAGCGGTTCTCCAACTGTTCATAGTGACCGAGGGCATTCACATCGTAGTTCTCTACGCAACGTTGTTGAATCTGCACGTTATTCCATATCTCATAGTCTGGTTCAATGAGTCGATAGGTTAGGTAAGGATCCACCTTATCGCTAACCACCTGCCACTTGATCGGTTTATACTGCTTCCACGTGCCGTTAATCAGGGCTGTGACAGTCACCTCTATCTCCTTGTCTCGAGATTGCTGCATCAGTGCCTTCCATTCGTCTATGTCGAACACGGCCTCATTGCCACAGGTATTCAGTGTCAGTATTCCTGCCTTAACTTCTATAGCTTCACAATCGGCACGCAGCAGGAAGTTCAGAGGGGCAATATTCTCTGGGATGGTGACATCGCAGTAGTCAGGATAAATAGGAGGCTGTTCGTTGCTGTGCTGCACGTTCTCTGGTATCGGCGTGCAGGAAACTATTAACCCTAGGAATACTATATAGACAAAGAGTTTTCTCATATCTCTGGAGCTTTAATCTTATCGAAATAATACCAGTAAGTGTCTTTGAACTGGATGCTACCCCGTTGCTGGTTGTATTGCTGAAAACGCTGAAAAACTTCAGCTCGCTGGATGTACTTCTCCCAATCTTCCTGAGACGCATCGGTGCCAGCCAACCAGATGCACAGAGCTTCTTGATAGAGGGTCTTCAGACGCGGCTTGCCTGTCTCAATACAATAACGGTCATAGTCGCGCTTGAAGTTTGTGATATCTTTTAGCAGCAGCGTACTGCACAAGATATAGTCGAGAGCTACGATGTTGTCTGAATTGATATCCAGCAATTGCATCATCAGGAAGTGGGCATTATCAGTAATGGTGATGGTATCACGACGATTCACCATCTGCATTTTCTTCTGATAGATATCCTTTCCGTACAAGCGGACATTATCAGCCCATCTCTTGTAAATAAGTGTCTTATCAAGGATACGCAGGTACTTTTCTGCAGCCAGCGTATCGCCACTGACGATATTACATTCTGCCAATCGACGTATCATTCGGACGTTACGGTTGTCGTGTGAGAACACATTTGTCATCATTGCAGCCCGTTCCGTAAAGGTCATATCGCCTAAAGCCCAGTAGAGTTCATTCATATTGCGGATGGTGAGCATTGGTGTTTCAGGGCCAATCTTATAGAATGTACCTAAAATATTAGGTGTAAACTTCATCAGATGATCAGGTAATTCTCCACGCTGTGCTTGCACGAGGTTATAAAAGAAAATCATCTGGTCTGTCCTTTGACTTGAGCTTTCTACTAAATGGATGACTTCATCATGATTCCCGAAATAGTATTCGCAATCCACGGCGAAGTCTTTCTCCAGAATCAAGTCGGGTCCCTGTAACTTCTTTACCTCAGGTAGACCGAAAAGCAAATAAACAGGCAGTATGGTGAGTGCCAATACCGCAAGTTGCTTTTTCCAGCATGGCAACAGCGACACCAGCCATAATAAAAGCCCCCAGCCTACTATGGAGATGGTAGATGAGAGACGGTAACTTGTACTGAAATGGCAAACGGCTACGGAGGTCATCATCGCTAATGTCAGTATCAGGGCAACGGCCTTACTGACCTTGAAGTTCCTGAGGGCCTTATACAATAAGGTACCTATGAGGAGTAGACAGGAAATCAAGATAATAGCTCCGACGTATAGATAATAATAGAACTGCGTGAGAAAATCGCCAATCAGACGGGCTAATCCGCCAGACTTTTCAAAATAGGTGGAGATATAATCCCACGAACAGAGGAAAATCTGGTTTTGCTCCTGGAAGAAGAAGTGGTAAGGATACCAGAACTGGAAGAAGCACCAGATGGCGACAGTCCAGAGAGCCATCACAATATTTGAAATTCCTATTAACCCTAACCTCTTCATCGCTAACACTTACACGATAACCTTTGTCTTCTGGTATTTCTCACGGAACTCCGTGGGGTTGCAGCCCTTTCGCTTGCGGAACAGGCGGTTGAAGTTGGAGAGCGTGTTGAAGCCTGTTCTCCAGCAAATCGTGCTAACGCTGTCGGCGGTATCTATCAGCATACGGGCGGCATGACCCAGACGGATGTCAACGATATACTCCGAGATGTTCTTGCTTGTACGCTGCTTGAAGTATCGGCTGAAGGCCGTAGGCGTCATTCCCACAAGATCGGCCAACTGCTCCAGACTCATATCGTCTTTGTAATGCTCGTCAATATAGTTCTTCACCTTCAGGATCCTTTTCGATTCACTCTCCACTTCGACCTTGGCGAACGACGAGGTAGCCAGTTCTCGGGCATTGTCGAACTTTGATAATTCATAGAGTATAGAGAAAAGCTCCTGCACAGCTAAGAATCCTTCCTCAATGGAAGAAAGCCTGACAAGACGGTGGTAAACCAGCATAATAGCCTGAGGAGGAAAAGCCAGTCCGCGCTTCGCCCTGACCAGCATGCGATAGACGGACTTATGTGAATTATACCTGAACGGCGATGTCGGCCTTTCGAAATATAGTCGGAACTGCACCGTCACCTCATGGATGTCTTCACTTTTACATTCGTACTGTTCCCACATATGCTCCAAATCGGGACTGGTTATAAGCACCAAATCCAGATTGTCTATCACTTCGCTTGAATCGCCTACCACACGCCGTGCCCCTGCAGCATTAGCCACAAAGTTCAGCTCCAGCACATCATGTATATGTATGGGGTAGTCAAACTCCTTTTTATGGCGGTCGGCCACATACATGAAGTCATTCTCATTTAATGGAGTAATCTCACGTAACACTCTTGTTTCCATTGAAACCTAGTTTTGAAAAAGAAAAGTTTAAAAGTAATTAATTATTTTCCCGCTACAAATTTAGTGTTTTTTGGGAGGGACGCCAAATCATACAACGTTTTTTAGTAAAACATGACTTTACATAACATTTCAACTCTTAAGATGAAATTATATATTCATTTATAAATTTATCAATTTTGCTACCACTCTACCACCACCTTCAGAAATATCCTTGAAATAAAGGTATTAAAAAGTGGTGGTAGATATATTTTTGGTGGTAGAAAACTTCTTCCTATTATTTTTTTCGTTTCACAAGATACTCTGTATTGTACTTGGTGACACGCTTCTGGAGACCAGGCAGGTTCGTGAGCTTACGTCCAAAGACAGGAAGGCTGACGGGTTTGAGCAGAGTGACGCCCACTTCCTCCTTCAGATAGCTGAAAATAGCCGAAGCACTGATCCACTGGCCATCCTTCTCGTCGGTTGCAGGCTCGAAGTAGTCGAGGAAGAACTGTTCGGCAGCAGTCTTCATACTGAACCTACGATTCCACTCCTGAATCTCCTGGGTCTCTGTAGGGCCGAAGTAGTAGGACTCATGCTGGTGCAGTGCTCGCATGGCCTGGGCGTAAAGCTGTTCGTAGTTGGGAGGGGTACTCACGTCGATAGGTCCTGTGAGCTCCACACTCAGGAAACGACGGCTGCCAGAGGGATCTGCCAACACATCCGCCTGATTCGTGGTGGCGATGAACGAGGCACGACGGGGGAAGTCCTCTACATGACGGCCATACGGTCGTTTGATCTTCACCGAAGACAGTGTGATGATGTTTTTCAGGAAACCCTGCTGCGTTTTTGGCGAAATCTGATTAAACTCGTCAAGGTTGATAAGTAGCATCTGTGCCATCTGCTGGAGCACCTGCCGTTTATCGTCCATCTGCAGGTTGCCCGTATAGCCCCAACTCAGTTCCGGCGGCAGCAGTTGTTCGCAGAAGGTGGTCTTGTTCCAACCCTGTGTGGAAATGAGCAATGGCACGGCCTGGTTTCCGTATTTGGCGAAGTTAGAGACCTGCCACTGGCGCACCATTCCGAGGAACCACGTATAGAACCAGTCTTCCCAATGCGGATTCTTCGTGGGCACCGTTCTGGCGAGTCTGCGGATATGGTCTTTGCCGTCCCACTTGTCATACTGCTCCCAGAGGTAGTCACCAATGGGGTTGTAGGGACGGATCAGATCTGACTGCACATAACGGCGCACGTCGTGATCACGGGCATCGATGCCTGCAAGGCGCACTTTCATCGTCAGTCCTTTCATTGTACGGTCATCCACAGGTTGCCAGTCCATATAGTGCAGACTGGTGTCCCTATACTCCGTGTAACCCATGATGGTGTTATAGCGGAACTGATAGTGCGCATTCAGGAAATCCATCAGCTGCCGGGTCTTGCGACTCACCTCTCGGGCATCCTCATCCAAAGGTACGGGACTATCTGTATGCTCGGTTTCGATCGTTTCTGTCCTGACAACCAGTGGTTTGGCACTCACAGCCAGGGCCACAGCCTTGGGATTGAAATAGGGGTTTTCATCCAGCGGCATGTGGAAACAGCTACGCACAGAGATGGCATCCTGACGGATAGCCTTCGGTAGGATGCCTTGATAAATGGTCGATGTCAGACGATGCCCTTCTTGACACAGTGCATCAGCCTCTTCCTCCGTCAGATAAGTGGCTCCAGCTGGCGAATAAGTGCCACTTATGGTTGAATAAGCATCATTTAATTTCTCTATTCGAACGAGAATCACGACCTCTTTGCCCGATGGTCCGATGAAAGCCGCCAACGTATAGTGCAGGATCTGGGCAGCACGTTTCACGGCTTCAACCTCGGCGGCAGTCTCCAGTCCTTCTACAGTCAGTGCCACTACCCCGTTGAAGGTTTTCATGCGCAGGTTGTCATTCTCGTCCTTCTCAAACTCCGCAGAGGGGTAGATGAGATGCGATGGAAACTGACGGTCGTAACTCTCGATGTTATTTGTATATCTGAACTGCTCACGACGACGTCCTACGGTACGGTCTTTGGTGTCGCTCTTGATACGTTCCATGAAACTCTCAATGGTCTTGGTGGAGAGTTTCAGGGCATTCTTTTTGTCTCTTAGTACTAAAGTCAGTTTCATTTTTATTGATAATGAGTTAAATAGATGACGTTCCTTTCCTTCTTTTCTATGGTAGAAAACATCGTATTCGCTTTGAGAAAATACTATTTTCTCTTTCAGAATATTTTGCTTTCACACCTAGAAAACGATATTTTCTACAATAGAAAACAAATGCCAACTATGGGTTTTCATCAAGTAGGGCTAAGTGATGATAGTCGTATGCCTCATAGAAGCTATCGAAGGGAACCTCCCATTCGTAGCCATAGCTCTTGACGAATTTTCTGATCCACTGCTGTTGTTCTGGAGATAATGGCCTATCGCCGCGTTTATATTCATAGTAGAACTTTACACCATGCAGATAACTGGTGAGGCCCTTGCGCATGGAGGTGAAGTCTTTCTTCATCACACAGTCAAAGAGATGACTAAAGCCAGCTGCCCATACCACGACATTGCGCTTGTCATACCAACGGCATTGACCGCCTTTTAGCGTCTTGGGCATCACACATCTGGCAAGTTCCAAATTGTCTGGCGCGTTCTGTGCTGCCAGGAATCGCAGACAACTGGTCTGCATGGGGCACTGATTGTTGGTACAGAGCACATACCATGAGGGCACATCGGCAAAGTCGAACTGCCTTTTCAACGGCTTGATATCTTTGTTAGAGTCCATAGTCTTTTATAATCGGTTATTTCATTTTTAATTTCAGCCTACAAAGATATAACATTTTTGAGTGTTTTCCAAACATTATGTCGATTCTTTTTTATCTACCACCAAAAATTTATCTACCACCATCTCAGAACACCTTTATATGAAGGAGATTTCAAAAGATGGTGGCAGAGTGGTAGATAATTATTGTAAATTTCGAATAATTACATCTCACTGCCCGATGGCTTGCCTGTATTCCAATAATTTGTTCTGATAGTCGGCAAAGGCATCTGTTCGTCTATCGCATGACTGCTGATAGAGCATCTGAGCTTCGAGCAGGTCGCTCATCTTAGAAATACCAGCATTGTAATAATTGCGATTCAGGCGCAGGTTTTCTGCGGACTGTTCGATACTACGCTGAGCCAGGAGCAATTGTTGATAGGCCTCTTCTACCCCATTCCAGGCGTTTTGCATGCGGATTTGCAGCAATTGGGAATTATCCTCTAATTGTTCTACAGCTTTCTGATGTTCTATCTTACGGCGTTTGATGGCATGAGAACCGCCCCACCAGTCGGAGATGGGTACACTGACGGTGGCAAAAACCATCCCGAAAGTAGTGTTGTTGTCCAACAGATTATGGTAGTTGTACCCTGCGCCAACAGCAACGGATGGCAGGTTCTGACCAACAGCCATCTTCTTCTGGAGGTCAGTGGCTTCCACCTGTTTGCCAAGCAATTGGTATTCTGTCGTTCCTAATAGTGCCTGACGATGGTCATGTTTGGTAATCAGCGGTGAAGTGACGTCGGTCTGATAAGATATAACGAACGCGGTATCACTCAAACCACAATACTGCGACAACAACAGACGGACAATAGAAATACCGTTTTGTAGTTTCAGCCGCTGACTCGCGATGTCGTTCTGACGCAGTTGCACTTGCAACAAATCATTGGGCATGACTAAACCAGCTTGCAAAGCCACATCCACATCTTTGTGGATATCGGCCAACAGGGTATCGACAGCCTCAACGGTCTTCATCTTCTCCTGCAACGAGGCTAACTGCCAGAAGTATTGTTCGGCAGTTTTCTCTACCTCGTTTTCTGACAGCTGCAACTGCAAACGGCTCACGTCCTCACTCACCTTGGCGAGTTTATTGCCGTATATGATCTGACCACCGGCAAAGACGGGCTGCACAGCCTGCACACCAGCGATTGTGCCATTCTTCATCATCGAGATGCTGATGGGATTACCCAAAGCTGCCAATGCCTCTGCGGGCAACGACTGAGCCAAAGCAGCCCCCAGTTCGGGCGAGATGCTCTCAGAAAGGTTCAGCGTGGTTTGTGCCATGCCATGGTTGGCATTAAACCAGAGACCTGTACCGCTCACATTAGGGAAATATTTGGTAAATGCCTCCTTACGCTGCTGCTGAGCAGTCTCGATGTTGTATTTGGCACTACGGATGGCGATGTTGTTATGGAGGGCAGAATCCTTCATCTGCTCCAAGGTATATGACTGCTGGGCTGTTGCTGTGACACAGCAACATACAGAACAGACTATCAGTGATAATATCTTTTTCATAATTACTTTGTACTTACTTTCCAATAAATGACGGGGAGCATGGTGACTACCATGATGAGTGAGCCGATACCACCTGCGAAGATAGTGACACCGACGGGCATCCAGAATGAACTTTGGGCAATGATCATCGGCACCACACCAACGGCAGTAGTTGCCGTAGTGAGGAAGATTGGCACCATACGGCGCTTACCAGCCTCATAGGCAGCCTGACGGACGGCGTTGTTATAAGCCTCGCGATCCACCGTCCAGTCACCATGCGCTTCCACATGCTTCTTAATCAGGTCGATGGCATGCTCGAAGATCAGAATCTCGTTACGCATAATCATTCCCATCAGTGTGATCAGTCCGAAGATGGAGGTCAGACCTAAGGCACGGTTCATCAGTCCCAGACCGATGAGTGCTCCAGGAATCATCAGTGCTAAGGCCGCCATACAGACAGTCGTCACACCATACTTTCTGAAGTTGAACAACAGGAAGAAGAACACGATAATTTCAGCGATAGAGATACCACCGATAATCTGTGGCATAGCCTCATCACCGTATTCAATCTCACCCCCCACCTCTGTACGCACGCCTTGCGGCAGTTGGATATCCTCTTGCATGATGCGGGCAATCTCCTTCTCAATAGGAGCGGTATAGACGCCCTGTGCAAACTGGGCCGTCACCGTGATACAGCGTTCGCCGCCACGATGCATGATACGGCTCTCGCTCCACTTGGGAGCGACTTTGGCAATCTGTCGAAGAGGAACTGTTGAATTGGTGCTTTGCAGACCACCCGATACCATCGACGCTGGTGATGCGATACCCAGATTGGCCACATCCGAGAAGGTCATATCAGTATCGTCCTTCACCACGATAGGCAGTTCGTAGTTGTCCTCCCAGATCTGTCCCACGCGCAGGTCGCTTGACGTGGCACTCAATGCCAGCTGGGCGGTTGTCCGCGTAATACCTAATTGGGCCGACGTCACAGGGTCGAGTTCGACATTGATGATGGGATAAGGCTGCAGATAGTCTGTATGTACCCACTCCAGTTCCGGCATCTGGCGCATACGTTCCATCAACCGCTCCGCCACCACATGCAGCGAGTCGAGGTTGTCGCCATAGAAACGATATTCCAGTTCACTCACCTCCAGATAGTCCAGCCGTTTGAATTTGACGTAAGCATTGGGGAACGCCTCGCTCAGTTGTGGCTGATACTGGGCCAAGAGGTCGAGTGTAGCCTTGTCGCTCTGGGTATTCACGATGAACTGTGCATAGTTGTTACCTGCCATCTGCGGGGCATAGGCATCCATGAACCGAGGCGATGAGCAGCCAATGAAACCCGTGATGCCAGTGATGCGTTCATCCTTCTCAAGCACGTGTTGCACGGAGTCAGCTATCACTTCCGTCTCTGCCAGACCTTTACCCTCGGGCAGGAATATCTCCACCGCGAACTGGTCACGGTCGGCATAGGGGAACAGACGGATTTTCAGCGTGGGCGCTATCAGTGTTGAGAGCAGAATGACGGCGATACCACCACCAATCGTTAGCCACGGATTGGCAAAAGTCCAATCTAATACCTTATTATAGGTATTCTGTACCCATTTAGTGATTTTATTACCATCAGTACTCACTTTGTCAGGCTTGATGATACGTGTCTCGAGGAATGGAATCACCGTGACCGCCAGCACCAGCGACACCATGAGGTTGATGGTAATCGTGACGGGGAAGTCTTCCAGACAGTCGTGGAACATACCCTTCATCGTGATGAGGAAGGGATAGAAGATGGCACAGATACAGATAGTGGCCAACAGCATCGGCATGAAGTACTGGCGTGCCGACTCGATGGCGGCATCAAAAGGCTTAAAACCTTTACCCAAATATTCCAGATAGCCGTCAATCACCACAATGGAGTTATCGACAATCATTCCCAACACCACGATCAGTGCCGCCAGCGTCACGATGTTCAGTTCGATGCCCATCATATACATCACCGCCACACTGACAAATGTACTCAGTGGGATGGTGATGGCCGCCACAATGGCCGAACGGATGGGGAACAGCACCATCATCACCAGGATAATAATCAGCATCGATATCAGCAGGTCGCGCAGGAAGTCGCTCACACTCTTCGCCACCACCTTGGGCTTATCGGCGATGCGGGTCACGTTCACATCCTCAGGCAGTTCGTTCTGACGGAAATCGTTCAGCACCTGATCCACCTCCTGACCATACTGCACCACGTTATTACCTGGCGTCATCTCCATCGACAGCAGTACACACGGGTGACCGTCCTGTTCAATACGGCTCGACATCGGTTCGTACTCACGCACCACACGGGCCACATCGCGAACACGAGCTACCTTACCCGTTACAGGGTCGGAGAAGATAATCTGGTTGGCGATTTCCTCCTCGCTGTTCTCCTGAGCCTCTACATGGATGGGCACCTGCTGGTCATCATCGCTGATACCACCACTCATCGTAGTGATGCCCTGAGCCTGCAGACGTGAAAAGAGCATCTGCTGACCAATACCGTAAGCCTGCAGGCGCTGGCGGTCGATATAGAGACTGATCTGCTCTTTCTGTTCACCAAAGAGTTTTACGTTGGCTACTGACGGGATACGACGCAGGCGGTCGCTCAGGTCGTCGCTGTACTGTTTCAGTTCACGATAGCTGCGCTGGTCGCTCTCGATGGCGATGAGCAACGCCGAGGTATTACCAAAGTCATCGTTCACCACGATGGCCAACACCCCACTGGGCAACTGTGCCTTAAAACCATTCAGTCCGTGCTTAATCTTCGACCACACCTCATCCTTGTTATTCACATCATCGTTCAGTTTCACCATCACGATGCACATACCGTTCTGCGACTGTGTGGTGGTCTTCACGCGGTTCACCTCACCATAAGTAAAGAGGTAGCGTTCCAAAGGACGAGCCACCTGTTGCTCCACCTCCTCGCTGGTAGCTCCAGGATAGACTGCCACCACCACACCTTGTCGGATGGTGGCATGTGGAAATTCGTCTTTCGGCATGATGTACATGCCGTAGATGCCCATCACAAACAGGATGCCAACGATGAGCAATGATATCGAGTAATACTCCAAGGGCCATCGGAGCCAATTCATATTCTTCATTCTAGTAAATCACTTTGGTTCCTTCACTTAGTTTCTGATAACCCTCTGTGGCAATACGATCACCGATGTTCAGACCATCGATAACGCTTACATAATTGCCTTGGGTCTGACCAATCGTCACGGTAGAGCGATGCGCCGTGCTGTCCTTACCAACTGTCCACACAAACAGACTGCCATCGGCTTTCTTCTGTACTGCCGTCACAGGAATCATCTTGCTACCAATAGCCTGCGAGCCATCTGAGACAAAACGCACATTGGCTACCATACCTGGCAGCAATTTCCGATCGCCATTTGCTACATTAATTCTTATATCGTACGTATGCGTGAGGGCATCGGCTTGTACACCTTTCTCTATTTGTCCTCCGTGATAACTTTCATTGATGGCCTCGACCTTGATACTCGTTGGCGTACTGGCATTAATACCGCCAACTTCTGCTCCTGGAACTGCCACTTTCACCTTGACTGTCGAGATGTCAAGGATGCTGACCACAGCCTGTGAGGGCATGGCCGTCTCACCAGCACCGATCATCTTCTTGCCAATGATACCACTGACAGGAGCTATCAGCCGACAGTCGGCCAGGGTCTTCCGAGCCACCTGCAGTTGCGACTTGGCCTGAGCCACCTTGCTTTGGACCTCCACCCACTTTACCTCGGGCAGTGATCCGTTGTCGTGCAACATCTTGTAGCGCTCTAATACGTCGTTGGCCTGCGTCATCTGTGCCTCGGCACCACTCAGTAGGTTACGGGCCTGTGTGTCGTCCATCTCTGCAATCAGCTGACCTTTGCTGACAGCCTGACCTTCATTCACCAACATCCGCTTGACGACGCCCATGCCAGTAAAGCTTACCGCCGTCGCCTCGCGTTCTTCCACGATACCCACATACGTCTGGGCATTATCCACCATATCGGGTGATACCAACTGTGTTTTCACTCTCGTCGGCGCCTTCACGTTCGACTCCTTTTTTCCTCCACAACTGCTCAGTAATATGACTGATAGCAGCATCAAGAATACCTTTTTCATAACTCAATGATTATTTTTGGTTGCAAAAGTAATCCAAAATCGACTATTATTCATGTTCGTTTCCACTTCATATCTTGTCAATTCTGCATCAAGATAACAAAATGACCATAATTAATACCAAATAAGCCATGAATTGTGGAAAAATATAAGTATATTTGCAGCATGAAACAGCATGAGGAAGTAACATTTCAGACATTAGCCAACAATGAGGATGTCCAAATTGGCTATTCTGACAACGAAATAGTCATTGTGGATAGTATCCAACAGTTCACGCAACTAAGTACCGCTCATGTGACTATGAATGCCATCGTGATTTGTACCAGCGGCAAAGCACAGGCTCAGATGAACGGCCTACAGATGGAACTGTATAAAAACCAGGTAGCGATCATTCCCCAGAATGTAACGGTGACCGATGTGATGATCAGTCCCGACTTTGACCTGAAAGGTATATTCCTTACCAACCGTATTCTGCGTAGTTTTCTGAACGAGAAAATCAGCGTCTGGAACGACATGATGTATATCCATCGCCAGCATATCGTAACGATGGACGAAGACGAGATACTCTTCTACACCCATTTCTACGACATGCTCACACTGGCTATCGAGCGAGGCAAGGAGAATCCTTATCACACCGAAATCATCCAGGCTTTGCTCCGCTCGGCTATCCTTGGTCTTTGTGGCGAAATGAAGTGGATGCTGTCGCAAGTTGGCAGCGAACTGTCAACTCTCAACAATAAACAGTCAACTAGCCAGAGTCACTTTCATCGTTTTCTCGATCTGTTGCACGCCAACGATGTGAAACGCCACACGGTTGAGGCTTACGCCAGCGATCTTTGTATCTCACCTAAATACCTGACTGCTGTCTGCAAAAAGAACTCCGGCAAGACCGCCAACGAGTGGATTACAGAACAGGTGCTGGAGGATATCCGCTACTACCTGCGTCAGACAGATTTAAGTATCAAACAGATCTGCGACAAACTCGCCTTTCCCAATCCCTCGTTTTTTGGCAAATACGTGAAAGATCATTTCGGCATGACACCGTTGGAATTCAGAAATAACTAAAACTTTAAAACCGTAATAACATGAAACATCGTTTTTTATTGATGGTAGTTTGTGCACTCCTTAGCAGCACTGTCAGTGCACAGGATCAGCGTTTCGAGAACCCGCCCAAAGAGGCTCACCCCTATGTGTGGTGGCACTGGATCAATGGTAATACATCGAAGGACGGCATCCGCAAAGACTTGCTGTGGATGAACCGCATCGGCATTGTCGGCTTTCATCAGTTCGATGCCGGCGGTTCGATGATGCAGGGTCTGCCACCCGTGGTGCCGCAGACGCCTTACCTCAGCGATGCCTGGAAGGAGAACTTCGCCTATGCCATTGCCCTGGCCGATTCGTTGGGCATGGAGGTGGGTATTGCCTCTGCGCCCGGATGGAGTAGCACCGGCGGCCCTTGGGTGGAGCCTGCCGACGCCATGAAGAAACTCACCTGGCGCACATTAGAGGTAAGTGGCAACGGCAAGAGCCAGACACTGACGCTACCCGAGCCGTATAAGAACGTCGGCCGCTTCCAGAACGTGAGTGCCGGCATCTATGCACCCGTATTCGAAAAGATCCCCCAATGGTATCAGGACATTGCCGTGGTGGCCGTCAAGGTGCCTGAGGCAGAAAAGAGTATGCAGGAACTCGGCGCTACTATCACCTCCAGCGGTGGAGATTTTACCGTGGAGCAGCTCACCAACGGCGATATCAATGACGGTCCGGAACTGGCGCTCAACAAAGAAGGCACCCACGCCTGGATCCAATACAACTTCCCCAAGGCTGTGACCATCCGCTCCTTTACCCTGGTGGGCGGACAGGTACAGGGACAGTTCGAGGCCGATCGCACTTACGACAATACGCTCCTGTGCAGTCAGGATGGCGAGACGTGGACGGAAGTGATCCGCGTGCCTTCTTCCAATCTGGAACAAATCACTGTGGACATCCCTGAAACCACCGCCAAGCACTTCCGCCTGACGGTGATCAACCCCAAGCCAGACTACAGTCTGATCTACTATGGTGCCCAGGTGGTGATACCTACTGGCACCCCCATCCATGAGTGGAAACTGAATACGATATATAAGGTAAACCACGCCGAGGAGAAAGCTGGCTTTACCACACCTGGAGACCTGCTGAAGCTCCCCACGCCAAGCACAGACGCCCCAGTGCAGGAGACCATCGACCTGACTGACAAGGTGAAGGATGGCATTCTTACCTGGAAGGCCCCTGCCGGCAAGTGGCGCATCTATCGCTTCGGTGCTTCCCTCACGGGCAAGCAGAACCACCCCGCTCCGCCGGAAGCCACAGGTCTGGAGGTGGACAAACTGGATGCAGATGCCTGGAACCGCTATTTCCATACCTATCTGGATCTGTATAAGGAGGCTGCCGGAGGGCTATTAGGCGAGCGTGGCATCCAGTATCTGATGATCGATAGTTATGAGGCTCAGCAGATGACATGGACGCCCAAGATGGAACAGGCCTTCAAGACGGCCAGAGGCTATGACTTACACTCCTGGATGCCTGCCCTCGCTGGAGAGGTCATCGGTTCTGCCAAGGCTACTGAAGATTTCCTCTTCGACTGGCGGGAAACCATCGGTGAACTCTTTGCCGCCAACTACGATCGCGTGAACGACATCCTCCACGAATATGGGATGAAGGGCCGCTACACAGAGAGTCATGAGAACGCCCGCACCTTCGTGGGCGACGGCATGGATCCTAAGCGCACATCCACTGTGCCGATGGCTGCCATCTGGACAGTAGATGCCGCAGAAAGCGTCGCCTATCAGGCCGACATCCGCGAATCGGCATCAACTGCCCATATCTACGGACAGAATATCGTGGCAGGCGAGAGCTTCACCACCAACGGTATGCTGGGTGGTGCCTACACCTGGTACCCCGGCAACCTGAAGGAGGTGGCCGACGTAGCCCTGATGAGCGGCCTCAACCGCTTCTTCATCCACGAGAGTGCCCACCAGCCCTCTGATGACTTCCGTCCTGGTCTGGGTCTTCTGATCTTCGGCCAGTGGTTCAGCCGCCATGAAACGTGGGCAGAGTACGCCAAGTACTGGCTAGATTACTTGGCCCGCAGCAGCTACTATCTGCAGGCTGGTCGCAATGTGGCCGATGTACTCTGGTACTATGGTGAGGATACCAACATTGCCTCGGCATATGGCAAAGCACTGCCCGATGTGCCTGTCAGCTATAACTATGATTTCTGCAGTCCGCACGCGTTATTGAACTGTATCGAGGCTCAGGACTATAAGGTTATCGCCCTGGGTGAACACACGCAGAACATGAGTATAGAAGTGCTTCGGAAACTGCACCAATTGGTCTCTAAGGGTGTGTTCCTTATTGGCAAGGAGCCTGTGAGTATGGCTGGCCGCAATGACAATGCCAAGGAGTTCGAACAGCTGAAAGCCGACATCTGGCATACTGGTCGCACAAATGTATGGACTGGCAGCGTGGCCGAGGGGCTGCAGTATTCGGGCGTGGCTCCCGATTTCCAGAGTTCCATCCCTGGCATACGCTTCGTACATCGCAAGGATGGCAATCGTAACATCTATTGGGTGCGCAACTTCAGTGGCAAGGAAGTGGATACCGACATTGTGCTCCGCGATGCCAAGGGCACCCTCACCGTGATGAATCCCGTCAACGGCAAACCTGTTTTCGGTGCACTGCATAATGGCAAGTTGCATTTGGGAGCCGACGACGCCCTGTTTATCGTGGCTGATCCCACCGTCGCACCTCTGGCGGAGCCCACACCTCTGAAACCTGCCGGCAATGTGGCGCTCGACGGCCCGTGGATGGTATCCTTCGAAGGTCAGGACGCTCCCGAAGGCACTCTGACATGGCAGACACTCTCTTCCTTCACGGAGTCTGACGAGCCAAACGTGAAGTACTTCTCCGGCATCGCTACCTATCAGAATACTTTCACTCTGCCCAAGAAGAATCTGCCCGCAGGTCTGTCTATCGATCTGGGCGAAGTGGGTCAGATGGCCGATGTCTTCATCAATGGCGAACATGTAGATTTCCTCTGGAAAGCCCCATACCAAGTAAACTATGAAGGCAAGTTGAAACCTGGTAAGAACACCATCGAAGTGAAGGTGGTGAATACCTGGTTGAATCGTCTGATTGGCGATGGGCAGCCTGGCGTTGAGGGTCACAGTTTCACACCCGTAGCCTTCTATGGCGTCAAAAGTCTCTCGCAGAATATGGGTACACTCATCCCTTCCGGTCTGATAGGTCCTGTGCGCCTGGAGATCCTTCGTAATGAGTAATAGTTTTACAGCATAAAATAGCGCTTTTAACTTGCGCCATGTTGCTGCGCGAGACGGGGAGTGATTCGTGGCTGTGCTTGATGAGCAGCTGGGTTGAGCCAGAATGTGAGATGATTTGCTCTACCTGGCCAATATTAACCAAGAAGGCGCGATGGCAACGGACAATCATCGGATAACCTTGCAGCGTTTCCTCCATCTGTTTCATAGTGGCGCGCAACATGTCGGTATGCACCTGTCCGTCGCGCAGATGGTTGACCTTTACATAATTGCCCACGGCCTCAATGAATAATAAGTGGGAAATCTGAAGCGTCACCGATTCGTTGGTCGAGCCTGTGAGAGTAAGAGCCTGTAAGCTGGGCTTCTCGTTCGGCTTTTCCTCTTCGTTTATCGAATACTTCTTCAACTCCTCATTCAGTTGTCGTGTCTCTTCCAGTTCCATCGCCAGATACTTGCTGCGGAACTTGAATCGCCAGTAGAGTCCGATGGCGAAGGAGAGGAATGCGATAATCACTAGCGTCTCCAGATAGTTGCCGGGCGACAGTCTGTTGCCCTCTACCAGCTCGCTCATCGCAAAGTGGCGATAGAGACAGATGAGTAGCGACACCAACGGCGTGTTGATGCATTGAAAGCGGAGATTTCGGCTGATG
>JAEEGG010001098.1_pt1 | contig 75061 bp, 72 predicted proteins | sample 9134161 | NCBI WGS metagenome assembly JAEEGG01 (sample SAMN16246543, study PRJNA631951) | gut metagenome | biome: gut microbiome; feature: rumen; material: CR-attached | host: Bos | place: Iran: Karaj | collected 2018-10
ATTGTTATAGATCTAAAAGTGTTATAAACTTAGTCTTTCAATAATCTAGATAACAGGGTATTACTGCTCTTTGCTTTCTCTTTGATATAAATCAGGACAAATGGTCCCCTTTGATGTTGAGAGATGATGCAGAAGATGATCTGCAAGGATTATTGAATACTTGATGTAGAAAGTGGATGGAGTAAGTCCTTGATGGTAATTTGCACAGATACCACTAAAAATATGTGTAGCTGCATAAAATCTTCTTTCTTCCCAGTTGATGTCTTTGTTATGTGTCATAATGTCATAATTTATCTGTCATTAAATATATTACAGATCTAGCACCAAACCCCTGGGGTTTAGGCAAAAATGACAAAAAAATATGATGGGTCAAGGATGTCTTCACCCTGACCCATCAATAATGAATATGGATAGCAAATCTATATTCTATGTGTTTCTATTGTGTTTCAAATAACTTCAATTAAGTCAAACCCCCTTCTTTCCCCCTGTTTTCTAGTGAGTTTTGACATCCAATATCTATGATTTTCCCATTCTCTATAATGTAATTATACAACTCTCTACTGATTAAAAACTCTCCATCCACTATACCTTCTGTTTCTTTTTCTATGTCTGTTTCAAACACAAGGTAAGTGAGATATTTCTGCTGTCTTGCTCTTTTCAAATATCTTTGTATGAAAGGATTAAAGATGTCATATGTCCCACCATTTTGGTTAGACAACCAGGTAAAACCATCTGTATAATTTCCTTCCTGTTCCCATTTTGAAGCTCCACATATGTAATCTAAATAACAATCAATATGCTCTGCATTACACCCTAGTTCTATACATCTTTGAGTTATTACAAAACCAAACAATTCAACAAGGTTTCTCTTATCTCCTTCTTTATCAGACTTTTCTACAACCCATATAGGTCTGTTTAACAATACTATTTTCCCCATATTCATTATATTTTTTTATACAATATTTATGGGTATCTTTGATTTATCATAAATAATAGTAGGAAAGAATAGTTGGAATAATTTCTGGGATCACATATAAGAGATTGTTCCAAATAAAGAAATATAACTTAGGATTACCAGAGAAAAGTAGAAGTGATCCCCTACTGAGTATCTGAGTAATCCTTTTTTAGTATATGAGTAATTTGTTTGAATATGACTACACCATTGATGCAGGTAATCTTTTTTATTTAGATGACATCATCAATAGTAAAACATATAAAACAATGTTTTGCAATAAGTATATCTCCTTCTTAAACAAAGGTTTGTGTGGAAATGGTGGAACTACTGGATTTGTTCAATATGCTCTAAAAAACAACAAGGGATGTTTATTGCTTGTTCCAAATAGAAGCATTGTGATGTCAAAAGAAGATGAGTATAAGGACAACAGAGAGGTTTGCTGTGTCTATGGTGGAAGTGGATCTTTTGATAGAGATGCAAGAATAGTTATTGCAACATATGACCAATTCCCCAGATTACTTTCTGAACTCTCTTATGGAGGCTTCACCATAACAGAGGATCCTTGGGATAGTGAGTTTTGGTCTGGAAGGACAATCATTCTTGATGAATACCATAAGTTGGTAGATGAATGTGGTTTTAGGGATGCTACTTGTTTTAAGATTACTGATCTAATAAAAAACACTGATAATGGAGTTGTTCTAATGTCAGCAACTCCACATTGGGGGTATATAGATTTTATTAGAGAACTCGTAAAGAATAGAGACATTATTACATTTAATATCAACTATGAGCAAGGTTATGAGAAGCTCATTCAAGTCTATGATGTCAAGAAAAAAGACCTTTCTGCAATATTGAATAAGGTAAAGAAAGTCCCTGAGAATAAGCATATTTGTGTGTTCTATAATAGTGTGAAAGGGGGGATTACTGATCTTCTTGATCAAATCGGAGAGGATGATTGTGAAGTGTTATGCAGTATTAATAATGAAAAGGATTTGGGTAATTATTTCTCAAAGACTTTCAATGATAATAAGAGGTTGCATTTCTTGACTTCTGCATTTTTCACAGGACAAGATATAAGGGTTCCTATTAGACAATGTATTATAATTGGTTCAAAAGAAAGTGAAAATATGTGTTTGGGGGAAAGAGATATCAAACAGATTATTGGAAGGTTTAGAAAAGGGGTTGAAGGAATACATCTATTCTATTTGGCAGCAAAAACACAACTAAGCAATTATCAGCCAGTCAAAGATAATTATGACAGAAACATCCAAATACTTGAAGCTCTTGGAGATAACTGGACAAGCAAACCAGCGACAATACACTTAAATCAAGACACAATTAGACTAAAAGATACCCTAGAAAGATTTGAATACTGGTCTTCAAAGCAAAGGCTTATCAAGAGATTAGAAGATTATGGTTATGTGGTGAAACCCAAAAAGATAGGAGATTATGAAGGAGTAGAGAAAAGAAGGAAGCTCACCTTCAAGGAAGCACAAAAGAGAATTGCAGATGGACAACAAATTACTTATGATGAGAATAAGTATGGGGGGCAAATAAAAGAATATATGAATGAAAAGGGTGTTGAAGAGATGTTGAATGCAACCAGGACAACAATTTTGGACTGGTATAAGATTAGGAAGAGTGTGGGCATATCCCGGTTGGATCTTCTTACCCCAGAAGAAAAGTTCAAAATCCTTGGACTAGAACATTTTGGAAGATATAAAGCAAGATATCTGATGAATTGTTTAAAATATCTTGGGGTCTTTTGTGAATATGAGCAACTATCAGTAAAAATGAGAGAAAACTTGGGTTGTTATGTGGCAAGATGGAAAGCAGACCCCAAGGGAAAAGCAGAAGGTGCAGTATATATAGTGTATATGAAAATGAAAGGTTGGGAAGCATCTCACAAAGGGACACAAACCAACATAGAGCATCTTCCTAAAATTGAGGGGGTTCCACATATGATTTCATATCAAACAGAGATCAAAAATACAAATTGTTATGGGAAGACCATTACTTTGAGAGAGGCTCCCAAGCAATACAAATCTCTATCAAAAATCTCTTTATATGAATGGGTTAATGAAGAGAAAGCAATGAGATTACCAGAGGTAAAGGGAGGAGAAGAATGGCAGAAAATAAAAAAGTATAGGCAAACCAAAATCAGTGAAATGTTCAAAGACACAGACACAGAATATAGATACAATAAGTCATCTATGGAATGTGTTGATTGTCTGATTATTGATGTGGATAATGGGATTACTTTTAGTGATTTTAAAGAGAGGTATAAGGATTATGTCTGGGTTGCATACCCTACAATTAACAACATTGCAAATGACTGGAACAAGTTCAGAGTGATAGTCCCCCTAAAAAGTAGATTAAAACTAAATGGAGAGTATAATCTGATGACACTTAAAATGTTGAGATCAATTTTCTGTTATTTTGAAGACCCAAATCATCAGCTTGCATCTTTCATTAATATAGAAGACTGGCTGAAAAGGAAGGGAAATGATGGGGTGTTATATGACATTTCACAAGAGCTGGTAGATGATATTATGCTGAGTATTAGAAATAGTAAAGAGTTAGTAATGTTGAGATTTGATGGTTCCCAAGCTGATAAGAATGTAAGGGGGTTGCACAGATCAAGCAAAGACTTAAATTGGGCAAAGGAGTATTTTAAAGCATCCTTTGAACTAGGTGATGGAGAGAGACATAAGAGATTGTTTGTTATTAAAAATAATCTAAATGACAAAGACAGAGACTTGTTCCAATCTTGGTTGGGGAGGCAATACCCATCAAGATATTTAGAAAAGTGGAAATCACATAAGGTGATGAAAAGGTCCTAACAACTTCATTATTAAAGGAGAGAAACAATGTTTTTCTCCTTTTTCTTTTTCTTGAAAACTCCATAAATAACATATACAAAATAATATGAATGTTATGGATAGTAAAAGGATTAGAACTTTCAAACAGTATCTTAAAGAAAAACTTAATGAAGAAAATATCTACTTGGAAATAGACTGGTGGGAAGAGGCTGAAATGGAGGTCTTAGATGATTTAACCAGAGAGTGTAATGGTCTTTTATCTTGGGAGGACTTAATTAGATATATCAATACTAAAAATGCTATTTTAGGAAAAGAGAGCAAAGATTTTGATCAAGATGGAAATCTGTTGAACCATATTAAAGAACTGATCTTCAACCATCACGGTGATAGTTTGTGTTTTGGTGATGGCATAAGAGGAAGTGAAACAGCAACAATACATAGCAAAGGGTTGGCAATAGAACAGCTAGCAAATGAGATTTTAGACAAAGTAAGAGAGAAGACAAAATCACAAGTAATTAATATCCCAGCAGCTACTCTTCAAGATGAAGAACCAGAACCATTTGTTAATGATGATATTGTGGATTATTATGAAGATCTACCTTTTGAAAGCAAAAAGGTCTTGGGGTATAAGGATTATTCTAAGCTCCTGAAAGAGAGCACAGAAAACTTTCAATTAAAAAACAAGAAGAAGGTAATTAGAGATACTTTAAATAGGTTAGAGCAAGAAGCTGGATCTTTGGATATAGATAAGATAACAGAACTGGTGTTAAACAAGAAAGGGGGGAAGGCAACCCCAGATGATGTAAAACAATATATCAAAGACATTGTTAGTGAGTTGATTATGAAGGAGGGTGATGTGATTGCATCTTTGCAAAAAAAAGAAGATACATATGTCTCAAAAAATGTTGCAAGGGGTTTAATTGACTTTATGGCAACATTGACATTGGAGGAGGTTTTGCATATAATTTTAAATAAAGAACAAGAACAGGAGGGGATTGGAAATGAAGAAGTTGAGTGAAGCATATTTTAGAGAAGACCCCACCAGGGATACCCCACCCAAGAGTGATAAGTTAATCCAGATAGAAGAGTTTGCAAAGAGCAAGGACAAGAGAGCAGAGGTCATAAAGGCTTGGACTAAGATTAAAGACCACCCAGAAGCAGAAGATATGAATAGTGATGTAGGGAGTGCTTTTGAAGAGAGTGATTTGGATGATGAGTTAAGAGCAGCATTTAAGGCTATTGGTGAAGGGGGGATGATTTATGCAAGTTTTGAGCAAAGCTTCTGGGTCAGGCATAATAATTTGTTAATTAGAGTGATGTAATATCACAACATATCAATTTTTAAGTTAATAATTCCCTTGGAAGGTCGCGGTCGCGACCTTCTCCTTTTATATCTAGGGGATGTGGATTTTGCTGACCCCTTTTTATTTCTTAATTTTGTTTTTGGCAGCAAGAAAATCCAAAATAATGGAACCTATTTTGAAATGGGTTGGAGGTAAGAGGCAATTACTTAACAGTATCAGCCAACACCTACCAGCTAATTATAATCACTACTTTGAACCCTTTGTAGGGGGAGGAGCTGTTGTTTTTGGACTTGCACCAGTTGAGGCAACAATTAATGACTTCAATCAAGAACTAATTAATCTCTACCTTGTTGTAAGAGATTTCCCAACAGAGCTAATCCAAGAACTTGAATGTGGTTTATATATTAACTCCCCAGAAGCATTCTATCATATAAGAGGGTGGGATAAAGATGAAGGTTTTCATAATCTAAATCCCATTAAGAAGGCTGCAAGGACACTATATCTAAACCATACCTGTTTCAATGGTTTGTTTAGGGTAAATGCAAAGGGGTTCTTTAACACTCCTTTTGGAAGGTATAAGAACCCTACTATTTATTCTGCAAAAGCAATTAGAGAACTGAGCACCTATCTAAAAACAATTAATATCTATACTGGTGATTATCACCCAATTTTAGACTTGGCAAAGGAGGGAGATTTTGTTTATATAGATCCACCTTATGCACCATTGTCAGCTACATCATCATTTACATCTTACATTGCAGGAGGGTGGGATAATGATGAGCAGGTATCATTAAGAGATGCTTGTAATATGCTAAATGAGAGGGGGGTGCTGTTTATGCAATCCAATTCATCTGCACAACTTATTAGGGATCTATATGCAGATTACACTATTGTTGAGATTGAGGCAAGAAGATCTCTTTCAGCAAGAGTAGATGGTAGGCATAATGTCATTGAACTTTTGATAACCAATTACTAGTTATGTCTGAATTAGAGAGAGTTTGGAACAGCATAGAGAGAGACTATCACTATTTAGATGTGATAAGATCTGAGGGTTCATTTGTCATCTCTGCACTGGAAATCAAGAAATACAAAGAACCTAGACTTGTAGCAAAGTTTGATACATCAGAAGATCTCCCAGATATTTTCAAAAGGAATAGGCTCTCTATTCTCCCAATTACCAGAGGCACTTATTTAATCTCAGATATTAAAACATTTTTACCACTTCAAGAGATATCTCAAAAACCAGTGGGTATTGCAGTCTCAGATGAGCTCAGCACTGCAAGAATGTCAGACATCTCATCTGAAAGCCAGGCTATTAACTATGCTTGTGGGGTTGGACTAATAGAACGATTTGTTGGAGAAACCGGTCTAAAAGCAACACTAGATGGAAGACAAGGTTCAGGAAGATTTGATTTCAAAATAGAAAGGCATTCTGGCGGTTTCTTGAACATCCAGGTGGATAATGCTCAGATTGAAATAGACAAGTGTCTTGAAGGCAAAAACTCAGTAGTTATCATTGAAGGTAAGAAAGACAGGATAATGCCCGATTTTATGGAAAGGCAGTTATTCTATCCTGCAAGGATGATCAAGAACATTTCAAGAAAATCAATCAAACCAATTTTCTTCTCCTATAACAATGGTATTATTGATATTAGGGAATATGTCATCAATGATTTTAAGGATTATAATTCAATGTCTTTAATTAAGCAAGGCAGGTTCTATCTATATGACAGTCTCTTCAAAATAACAAAGGATGTTTTATACTACCAGATGTCCAAGACACCAGTTGTAAAAGAACCTATTGATATTCCCTTTCCACAAGCAAATACTTTTGATAGAGTAATATCATTGTTGGAAAAATTAAGATTAGGGGATTGCACTCCCAATGAACTCACTTATCCAATAGGGGTCTCAACAACCAGACAATCAAACTATTATGGAGATGCAGCAGCATATTTGGGGCTGGCTTGGAAAAAGAAGGGGATGTTTGGTATTACAAAGGAAGGGAAAGAGCTTATGAAGAAAATGCCATATGAGAGATTGTTTTCTTATATGATTTTAATCTTATCCCACTATATTTTTAGAGAAGTTTTTATTCACTGGCTGAAAACAGGAGAACTCTATGAAGTTGCAGACATTTTACCTTTACTGATTAAAGATGAAGATGTTCAATCTCTTAAAGAAAATGTTTATGAAAGAAGAGCATCAACAGTAAGATCTTGGGTAAAGTGGATTATTAACAACCTATCATAAACCAATAACACAGAATGAATTATAAAAGGGGGGAGATGAATAATCCCCCCTTTTTTGTGGTCCTTATCAAAGCCATTTAATCCCCTGGGCACAAGGACCCAAAACCATAAGGATGGCACTAGCAATACAAAGATAATCATAATAGACACTCTTCTCCAAATCCTTTCAGACCCATCAAAGGGGACCATTTGTCCTGATTTATATCAAAGAGAAAGCAAAGAGCAGTAATACCCTGTTATCTAGATTATTGAAAGACTAAGTTTATAACACTTTTAGATCTATAACAATTATGGAAAGCAAAGCAATCATATTTACCAGGTGCAGCAGTTCTGGATCCTTGGAGACCAGACAGGACACCACAAGGCAGGTGGAAGACCTTAGAAAGTATGCAGAAAGCAAAGGCATACAAGTAGTCAAAACCTATGAAGAGCATATCTCAGGGGGGAAAGCAAACAAAGACAGGCCCCTTCTCAATGAAGCATTTACCTTTTGTCAGGAGAACCATATAGATATAATCCTTATCTCTGAGTTGTCCAGGTTGGGAAGGAAGTGTGATGAGATCTTGGAGAGCATTAAGTTCTTGAAAGATCACCACATAAACTGTTATTTCTTGAAAGAGCAGCTCTCAATCTTTTCACCAGATGGAAAGGAAAATCCATATCTGACCATTATGTGTGCAGTCTTGGGAACAGCAGCAGAACTTGAAAGGGAGACCATTTATTACAGGTTAAAGTCAGGCAGAGACAAGTATGTGAGAGATGGGGGAAGGCTGGGCAAACCAAAGGGGGCAGGCATAAAGACCAAAGAGCAGATGGCAGAAGAATACAGGAGTGTTATCAAAAACCTGAAAGCGGGACAGTCAATCAGAAATTGTTCTAAGATTACTGGCGTTTCACCTTGCACAGTCTTGAAAGTTAAACATCAATTTGCATTATAAAGAAGTATGGCCAGACCAAAGAAAACAGCATCTCAATACATCAATCAATACTGGGGTGCAATCAGGGAAATCCAGGCTGGGACCCCTTACAGGACTATTGCAAAGTGTTATGGAATAGGAGTTTCCACAGTCCAGAGACTTGCAAATATGGACCTCTATACATCTATGGACCACAGGTAGAGCTTGTGAAATACCCCCTATTTCTGGGATGTAATATTACCTCTCTTATTAGATAGACATCCCAATATTAAGGGGTATTCACACCCCCCCCTGGACCCTTGACTTATATGAGTTATGCAGCTATATTTGCATTGAAAGTGCCACTAATGTTCCACTATGGTGTCTTTTGATGCCCCATTTGGACCTATAACCACTTGGTAGATAATTGTTTAGAACAAGACTATTTAGAGCCCTTCTGGGCCCACAACAGGGGATTGTCAAGCAGATTAAACCTGACCTGGCAATCCCTTTTCCTATCTAAAATCCCCTTTCTGGGCGCATAGAACAGGGATTTTCTATCAAATCAGGTCATCATCTCCCTCTCTTCCCATCCACCCCAAAACTCCTGAAAAATGTGGGATTTTTTCCAAATCTGTCGCCTATGTGTCGCCAAAATTTCTATCTATCAACAGGGGTCTTTATGAACTTCCATTTTAGTTTGCTACTTTTGTGTTGATAGACAAACCCTGAAATGTCTTATGTCAAGGTTAAGAACCATAATAGTCTTCTTTTCTGTGCTGTCGCTGTCTTTGATGAGCTCAACTATAGTCAGGGCATCTTCTCAAGTGGGGGAAAGATTCATATATGATACTATAGTAATCGCAACAGATTCACTATACTCTGTGTTTGAATCTGGTCAGATGTCACAGGATGAGGTTGATAGATATGCCCTGCATTTCTGGGATGACAAGGATGTGAAAGTTCTTGGGAGGAAGCTGGTCTCTTCAGATGCAAGAGATGCGACAGAGTCGGGAACTAAGATGAACGACTTTTTCTTGGTGTTGTTGAAGGCAACTCCAGATACGGCTCGGAAGGCTGTGAATATCCTTATGGACAAGGCTATGAATAGGGATGAGGATAAATGGAGTGGGGATGGGAGTCCTTATGGATTCTTTATGCTATCCGCAGAGCATTATTTTTACAATAATCTGTATTTTCATAATCTAAATGGTGTGGAAATGCTGTTGCCTTTTCTGGACCATAAGATAGCCAGAGATGATATTCCTGAAGAGGAGAAGAGCAGAGAGAAGAATCTGGCTATGTTGATACGGCGAAATGCAGTGGGAAGTAAGGCGGAGAATTTTGAATATGCTGATTATGATGTGGTCGTAGATTTAAACGGTATTTGTGACAATTTGAGGTTTTATAGAGACAATACTCCCGAACTTAGAGGCCTGAAAATGCTGATGCTGGTGTTCTTTAATGGAGACAACAAGGAATGCAAGGATGGCATTGAAGGATTAGGTAATTCCAGGGTTGTAATGCGTTTGGCGGAATCATTTGTTCTGTCGGTAGAACTAATTTGTGTAGAAGGCTTTTATCGGGGATTAAGTTCAGAATTCAAGGAAAAGTACCCTTATCTGGGAATTGTTCATACAGATAGAAGCGACATCGTTAAGAATAATCTCTATGCTATGAGTCATTATCCGTCTATCTATATTCTGGATTTGAATGGAGTTGTGCTACTGAAGGACGCAAGCGTTTCCTCCGCGCTTCAGTTTCTTATAGAGCAATAGGAAAGAATCAGCACAAAATCAATCAATTAGGATAAAGCATTTTGGCGCACAACAGGGGATTGTCAAGCAGTTTAACACCTGACCTGGCAATCCCTTTTCCTTTGTAAAATCCCCATTACAGACACCTGTGACAGGGATTTTCTATCAAAACAGGTCCTCTTCTCCCACTCTTCCCATTCACCCCCAAACTCCTGAAAAATGGGGGATTTTTTCCAAATCTGTCGCCTATGTGTCGCCAAAATTCTGCCCTTTTAAAACAAAACACTACCTTTGATAGAAACTAATGTGCTATAAAAATGGGGAAGGGGATAGTAATTCACATAATAAACTTAAGCATTCTCCTTATGTTTTGTTTGTTGTCGTTCTGTTGTAAAAGACAGCAAACTTTTAACAACACGAGAGACAATTCGAATGATATCTCCTTCTATCAAGATACCATCAGTATTCTCATATCTGATGATATAAATGTTTTATGGAATGTACGAGAAAAGAATGTCGTTGACAACTCTTCTAATTCTACGCTTTTCTTTGAAAGACCCGTGGATTTAATTAATGCGATAAAAGACACAACGCCTGTTTTCTTTAATGATTATTCTATAAGAAAAGGAGATGTTGCTTTTTTACTTATTTACTCTTCTGGGTTCATCAAAATATTTAAGGATTTTCATATGCAGTTTGATGTAATTGGTCAAAATGGTGTACCAGAAGGACTGCTAGAGTATGTGAATAATAACAGGGATTATATATGGTTTGTCTTGGAAGATAAATACATCAAGAACAAGGGGTATTACTCATTTCCATAGTCTTCCTCTCCACCCTTGATAGAATCCCCCAAAAACTCCTGAAAAATGTGGGATTTTTTCCAAATCTGTCGCCTATGTGTCGCCAAAATTCTGCCCTTTTAAAACAAAACAGTATCTTTGATAGAAACTAATGTGCTGTAAAAAATGGGGAAGCGGATAGGTCACTCATCGATTATAAAAGTTGCTCTTTGCTCAATCATCTCACTGTTATTAATTGTTTTAGCTCTTTTCTCATTTACAAAGTGCTCTCCTTCTGATTTTTTTGGAATGGGGTATTATAAATTACCTAACAACACCTATTTAACGGTATGGAAACGGTATGTTCACAAAGAGGATTATCCTATTGGCGATGTTGTGGTTATTCCTGGGAAATATAAAGGAATCGTATTACCCAAAGATATCAGTTATATCTCCGCTTCATCTATTTCTGAGGTTTGTTTAATATATATCAAAAACAACTCCGACAATACTATCTATGTAGACACTACGAGATGTTACAAGATAGAGATTAAAAATAATGCCAAATCTAGTATTAGATTTCAAGAATACTCAGATAGTATGAATAATGTGAATGAACATCAGAAATTTACCGAAAGAATAGAAGTTCAATTAGATCTTCGCTACAATCAAGCTTTTATACGGCAACCCAGCTTCAAAATAATTAAGCCTTCTGTGTTTTAATCTTTCTGTTTAGGTATTCATCTCTCTTCTCCATAAACCCCATCCTTTCCGTATTCGCAGTCCAAGCGCGTTCGGAAAAAGTGTTCAAGAGCTTAATACAGGTTGATAGAATGGGGGTGGGAGTGGTTGGATCAGCTGTCGGTAGAATCTTTGATATAATTGAATACAGGGCCTCCAGAGTTGATAGATTTTGGGGTTTCCTTAAAACAGAGTATCTTTACAATTGACCACAAGATAGGAGCCAAATCCGTTTTAAAAGGATGAGAATAATCGAATATCTTTTAATTGATTATATCGGAGCTGGAATTCGCTTCCTTTATTTACGTTATATTAGGGGAGAGCAAGTTTCATTTAAGAATATTCGCGAAGGAAAAATGATAAACGGTATTAATATAGAAGGGTTAAAGAATTCTATATGTGGCATTTGTTCTATAATCGCGATAGTTTTCTTAGCCATTATGATAAAAAAATGGTTGTTTTAGTCTATCAAAACTCACTTGATTTTGTCGCCTATGTGTCGCCTGAAGTCATTTTTTTATCTCCGATAGGTCACACAAGCACTTGATAGAAAGAACTATCCTTAAATGCCCTAGTTAGCCCTTCTGGGCCCACAATTCAAAATCAAGCACTTGCGAATTATCGCAGGTGCTTTTTCTTTTATGAAAGGACTAACCTTTTCTCAGCGAATGGGGAGACTCGGCGATGGTGCTTTGCAATAGGTTGATTTTCAGGGCTTCTGAAATATTACCCCTTCTTTTTCCCGGGGTAATAATAGGGGGCTTTTGAATCTCAGGGAGTTACAAGACACCATCGCCGAGCAGCTTTCCACCTCTCTTAATAGAACCCCAGAAAGCCTTAAAAATGGAGTAAAATTGCCCAATCTGTCGCCTATGCGTCGCCAAAATTTCTATCTAAATAGACACTCTATTTTGACCCTCTGGTTTGATAGATTTTGGAGTTCCCTTAAAACAAAGTATCTTTACATTTGACCACATAACAACACAAGAATCTTATCAATCTGGATATCCTTGATCAAGAATGGGAAAGGTTAATGGATATACGTTTTTCTACTATTGTTTTTACCGGGAAGAGTCTTGGTATCAAAAACACCGCAGACTGACAGCACCATGGGATCAATCTTTGGTAGTCTCAGTATCATCAGTAACCTCAGCCCAATGGTTCAATCTGATGACTCTGGCAACTGTTGTAGGCTATTATTTCCATTTTAGGATTAATCTCATTTATATCCTTTGTATGTTGGTTACAGGCTTTGTTCTTCTGTTCATCAACTCGAGATTATTCACGGAGAAGAAATTTAAGAGTCTCAAATCAAGATATAAAAACGAAAAGCACAAGAGTTTGAAGGGTTATGGAGTTTTGCTATACGAAATAGGATCTTTCGTATTATGGATCATCTGTTTATTTGTGTTTAGGGCTAATTGATAGAAATTGGGAACCTTGCGGGAGAGACCGAGAACGGCTATATTCGCTGTGGATTGTCGCCTATGTGTCGCCAGTTTTCTATCTATCTGGAAAAGGGAAATCAGAAAAAGTATCCCACCCCAAGAGCAAGTTCAATGTTCTTGTACTTCGGTCTAGGACCGCCTATCCATCTGCCGGGGACTCTATTAAATACATCTGGACTAACACTGAGAGAAATGTTGTACCTATTGATTTTCAACTCAGCCCCAAACTTTATCTTAAGGTTGTTTTTGGATAAATTAGTAAAGTTTCGTTTTCTGCCATCGAGTTCTTTTTCTGATATCTTTAGGCTCCTCCTGTAAGTAACTCCGCCAAAAAGTCCTAAGTCTATGTTGTCTCTTAACCGGAAATCATAACCAGAAGATAAAGAAACACCAATGCCGGTTTCCCTCACATTTTTTACACCCCAAGCCCAATAGCTGTCTTTAAAACGTATTCCTTTTTTGCCTACGGGGTAATCCAGATGGTAAAACTCCGCTGCTTCTTCTAGGAACCAACCGCAATCTTTAAAAAAATACTGCCTGGCTCCCAATTCTACAGAAAGGCCACCGATTGATTTGTGAGGATCCAACAATTTACCATCGTCTTGTGGAAGATAAAACAGGTAGTCATAGCTCGTCCTGACGATCCAATGGTTTAAACGGTCATTCTGGGCAAACAACAGAGTCGCGCTCAAAATCAAGATTATCGATAATGCTAGTCGTTTCGTTTTCATAGGTCATTGCCTTAAATTGATAGTTCTTCAAAAATATAAAAATGGGGTAGAATCTCCAAATCTGTCGCCTATGTGTCGCCAAAATTGAAGCACAGGAGACTATCATTTGACCTTTCCCTGGGTTGATAGAATAGCTACAATTTAGCTATCGCCTTTCTTATTTTGGCTTTTACTGTATTCCAATCAGCAGGCGAGAGCATTACCGGCATAGGATCGCTTTCTGCATCCTCGAAATAAGAAAGACTTTTCATCGCGATGAATAAAGAGCCCTCAGGGTACTTCTGAATATACATATCCAGCATTTCCTGAAGAGTAAATCGCCGAAGGAGAAAGAACAGATCAATGAAATCCTTTTTTGTGCCCCTACCAATAACAGCATTGATTATCATTGCAGCAATATCCTTGATGCCTGCTAACACAACACCGTTATCATTAACGGGGGCATCTATCCACGAATATCGGTAATTGACAAAATCCACTTTAATACCGTCTATCAGATAGATATTGATATCCTTTGATTCCTGTACAATTGTGATTGAATGCGTTTCCGAAAAAATCCAGATCTATGGATTTGCGATGCCCCAATTGGAGGGCCAGCGCTGTTCCTCCTACCAGACGAGCCTCTTGAAGGAAGTGCAAAGACTGAAGCTCTTTTAGAAGTTTTAGCGTTCCTGGTTCTATAGTTTTGAATTGTAGCATCGGAACTGTTCTTTGGGAGTGTCAGAAATGGCGCAAATGAAGGACAGGGCTTTAGGTTCCAGAGTGCGGAGTTTCTTTGTGATTTCAACGATACGGTCAAGCCCATAATACGACAGCATTAACTTCCAATCGTTGATTTGCCCGTATTCCAGTACCCGTTGGACTACATAAGGGGCATTCTCGTTCAGATTTATTGAGAATCTGTCCGTATCCCAAAAGATGTAATTTGAAAAACCTTCTATGTACTCTTTCTCTGACATTTCTACAAAGTTCGGAATTTTTATCAAATAACGAAGCAAAAAAGCCCCCTCTCTTCCCATTCATCCCCAAACTCCTGAAAAATGGGGGAAAATATGCAATTCTGTCGCCTATGTGTCGCCAAAATTCTTTCTATCAACAGGGGGCTTTATAATCCTTGATTCTGTTGTCTTTCCTGTTTAATTGCTCTTAAATATGATCTTATGCCAAGATATGCAAGATAGAAAACACAGAAGTCCTGATAGAGATAGGAAAAAGTAACCTTGGCTATATGAGAAGATGATTCTGTTCCCCTAAAAGATAAACATCCGAATCCGGTGTAAGCCAAAATGAATGGAAGAAAAGCACCTGCCACTGCGAAGAATACAAGGCCCGTATTTTTAAAACTTTTGTTTTTAAATGGATTTAACCGAAGCAATCTCATTATGCAGATAATTAATACAGCAGCAACCGAAAAAAGCCAAAGAATTCCTGATGGATTATAGTCTTTTACAACAAACCAAAAATCCCATTCAATCATTCCCCATACTGCAAAGAAGCAGCAGAGAACAATGTTGATAATGCAAAAAATATCGCCGAGTACAGTCTTAATCCTCATAAAGCCAAAATTTCTATCATTTTCTGCGAAAATGGAAAATGAAAGGATAATAATCTTCAACGATCTTTAGTGCCTTGCCCTCCGAAATGTCATAATCATAATTCATAATAGCTCCTTGAATGTAATCAAAGACACTATTCCACAAAGAATCACGCCTCTGCCTTTCCAAGCTATTAGCGTATGTATCAAGAACCTGAAACTTTTCCGGGAATATGGCAAACAATATTGCCGTTCTATAACCTATATCTTCGCTTAGGCAAGAGTTGTAATTGTATAGGTAGAACGAAGATGCCAAAGCATATTCCTCACTTGCAGAAGACTTGTTATAGAAGAACTTGCAGTTATGTAGAGAATCTTCATATTCATCGAATCTACTTCTGTCCAGACAAAACACTCTATACTCTTCCAGCTTCTGCAAATAATTCTTAACATCAATGGTAATTTCCTTTTCTTTAAAATCACACTTGTCTATATATCTAGCAGTAAAGAAATCTCTGAAAATAGGAGGAATCTTATTGTAACCACTTTCTTCCCAACAACCTTCGATTAACTTATTGAAAACCAGCTGATGTTTTACTTCAAATTCATCCCTTGATATTTTGTCATCACTATCAGCCCCTGCTAAAATGTAGGTTGAAACTTTGTTTTTCTCTTTATCTGTCAGTATGTCCAGAACTTCAATAAAAGTACTGTCCCCAACTGATTCCAGTATCCGAATCAGATTCTCTCCATGCTCATAAATGACCCCCCCATCATAATCAAGGGTTGCAAAAGACTTGATAGCATTCATATCACCTTTCAAAGATTTTTTGAGTTCTTTGTGATAATTGACATGATGCTTTGTTCTTGCAACATAGCTCAATCCGTCTTCATTGACATAAAAGTAAATCAGAGTTAACCCTAAGATTCCCAATAAGAGCAACCCCAAGACTAAATAATTACGCCAGTGAAAGTAAGGTTGATATTGCATTATTATGTGTGCATTTATCTGTGTTTCTTATTCCTCTTCCACTGTTTGTATCCTACAGTATCCTTACGTAAGAAGGCTTTCCATTTATTGCCGAATCGTTCGGTAAGGTAATTGAATATCACCATATTGTAATCTGGCCAGTAATTAGAATCTGGTCCTCTTACACAACCTGGCACAATATATTGTATCCCGAACTTCTGCTCAAAAGTTTTTTCAACACCATAGATGATAGGCGGTTCTCCACCTTCAGCAAATATGACGGCCTCCCCTAACTCTATATCTCTTTTTGCTTGTTCAGCGAGATCACTGCCATTTAAATCTATGAAAAGTTCGAGAGACAAGTCATCTTCTCCAACATAAACGGGATATCGTCGGTTGTCAAGGAAATATCTCAATTCGAGAACATACTCTCCAGACTGGACATCGTTGAAACAATAATTGCCCAAACTATCAGTCAGCACATAAACGCAATCTATGGCAATGCTGTCTTGCTTGTTAATCAGCAAAACAAGCAAGTTTTTGTATTCCAAACTGTCATTATCATTTTTCATGACAGCAGTACCGGAGACTTTATGCCCCTGGGAGAACAAATTGCTGAAAGACAACAAACAAATGGCCAAAACTGTCAGCGATGTTTTCATACCGCTAAGTTATACATTTTGTTGTTATAGACGTTTTTGTTAATTGCTATATCTTTGCAGAAAAGAATTGAATCATTAACAATCTCAAGTGTTGCTGTGGAACGTTTTTCCGTGAAATACTGGTGGGGTTTTCCTCTGTTGCTGCTAGGTCTTTTGATAGCCTTGTTTTTTGTGACTCTCTCAACTTATGGCTTTTGGGAAATATTATTGGTTCTTGCTGTCCTTGCGATGGTTGTGTTAACTATAGTTTCTTGGGCTTTTTTGTTGGCAAACAAAAAATGGTGGCAGTTTGCCGTCTCGCTTATAGCTACTATTTTCATTGTTGTTGTTTCATTGCTTCCTTTGGGCATGGCGGCCCAGATGGGGCCAGACAGTTTTGGCAAGCACCCCATTCCAGAAGGGCTGGAATATAACGAGCCTTTGCAAGAGGACTTTGATGGAAATTATCCGGTTGTGGAAGTTGATTCTTTGGATTCCAGCACTTGGTTTCAGCTTCGAGGCACTTGGATTGAATATTCATACGACTTCTATTGCAGCAACCTTCCGAAAGGTGACATTTTTATCCGCGCCTATGAGGTAACTGAGAACATCCCTTTGACGGTGAGGCCTGGAATTGGAGATGACTTCTATGCGAAGATAGATTCTGTCAAGACTTTCACAAAGATTGTTGACAACAAGAGCTTTGTAATAGAGGAAGGTGACCCCGGCGATTCTTATGCGGCACGCATAGAGGTCTGGCATAGTGATGCGAAGACTGGCAAGGAAAGGAAGCTTGTCGAAAAAGTCTACAAAGTTGAAGGTTGGTCTTGGTAGTATTTTAATCGCAATCTCAAATCAGGTCAGTCAGGAATACCGCCAATTTTACATGAGTTTCTCAATCTACAGTCCAGAGGGTTACAAGATACCATCGCCGAGAATCCTTCCCCCTCTCCATCGCCTATGCGTCGCCAAAATTTAACCATCATTATCCCGGAGATTGCCAGGATTTTCAAGACAGACTAAAGCCACAGTCCTATTTTCTGGAACCACTACAACTTGCCTTAGTCATATAATGGGAATTTACAAAGGAAATAGTTCAAAGAATGAGAGACGTTATTGAGAAGACAAGTTGTTAACTTCAGTACTTTGAATAAATGACAGCACATTACGTTTAACTCTTTTAGGCAATTCAGACTCCAATAGAATAGCTTCATTTTTACATATCAGGTCGTACACGGAACAACGTAATTCTTCGTGATCTTGCCAAAAAGACATTGGTACTTGAAGAACAGAAGAGAGTAAATCTCCTTCATAAAAATCACCTTCCGCTAAAATATTTTGTGAGAGCACACATATAGCTTTTGGGATATATATATCTAAACCAATTTCTTGAAGAATAATAAACCTAAGATCTTCAACAGAAAAATCGTCATTATTTTTTCTGCTCAAGGAATAAAGTGTCTTTTCCACATAAGAAGCATCATCAGAAGGGATAGGCCCTTCCCACCGTTTTTTTATTACTTGTTCTTCTTTACTTAAAATATTTGGATTCATTTATTGCTTAATTAAGAATATTTAAGTATGTATCTTTTCTTTGAATAGTTTTAAATAGTGATTGGGCAGCACTTAATGCGTCTCTAGTGGGGATTTCAAATATGTCACCGATGTGTGTTGCGGGTGCTCTCATACTATTCAGATTTATCAGATACAAATATACTTTTAATATCTTTGGACCCCTTGTGCGATACGATTTTAACGGCTATATTCGCTCAAGTTTGTCGCCTTTATGTCGCCAGAGAGTCTTTTCTCTCCCATATAAGTAGGATAAGCACTTGATAGATAGAAATATGTAAAAAGTCCCTTGGTGGTTCTTCTGGGCCCACAATTCAAAATCAAGCACTTGCGAATTATCGCAGGTGCTTTTTCTTTTATGAAAGGACTAACCTTTTCTCAGCGAATGGGGAGACTCGGCGATGGTGCTTTGCAATAGGTTGATTTTCAGGGCTTCTGAAACATTACCCCTTCTTTTTCACGGGGTAATAATAGGGGGCTGTTGAATCTCAGGGAGTTACAAGACACCATCGCCGAGCAGCTTTCCACCTCTCTTAATAGAACCCCAGAAAGCCTTAAAAATGGAGTAAAATAGCCCAATCTGTCGCCTATGTGTCGCCAAAATTAGAGCACAGAAAACGATCAACTGGCCCTTCCCAGGGTTGATAGATTTTGGCGTTCCCTTAAAACAAAGTATCTTTACATCAATCCGAGAGTTCAATCATTGGGATTACTATAGGGTATAGGTAGTATTATGAAAAGGTTTTATATTTTCACCACTCTTTGTGTTCTTCTATCTTCTATTTCTCTATCTGCTCAGAATAATATAGGCTCAATAGAAGGAGGCTTGTTTGTTGGTCTTAATTATGCAACAGACAAATGTGGTTATGCTTCTGTTAAACCTGGTCCAGGGTTTGGATTAGAGATGAGATATAATTTTTATGGTTCTCCGATAGACTTGGGTATCCAGTATTCGTTTTCACGAACGAATAGAGAATATAAATCAGACCTAACCTATGGCGACAATACTGTAGGAACTAATTCATCAAATCTCTTAGTAGTCGGAGACTATAATTTTAGAATGAATAAATCTTCTTTCTTTATCGGATTGGGAGCTGGTTTGGCAAAGTTCTCAAATGCATCTCCAGCAGAAAACTTTTATAAAGACGACAAATTGATTTCTCGAGATTTTGTGGGCAATAATAAGTATTCAGTTTGCATACTGCCAAGAATCGGGATTAAACTGTTCAACCACTTACGTTTCTCGATAGAGTATAAAATTGAAGAGAAGGCCAGCAGCAATGTTGCTTTTAATGTTGGTTTTACAATTGGAGGGAAATGAGTGTATTCTTACTCTATCGGGATGTACATTGAAAACCTTCCGGTAGCTTTATAAAGGATGTTATTGCCATTTTTGTCCTTGGCAGGAAGGATTCTTGGGAAGTCTTTTATCTTTTGTGTCAGATAACTATCTAGTTCTTCATCCAATCCACGGATTATACTGAATGTGTTAAGGTATCCGTACATATTGATATAGAACTCAACGTGGAAATAGCCTTTTACAATGTTTCCGGAATAGCCTTCCGGTATTTTAACATTGTCTTTGCACCATTCCATAAAGCGTACGCAGAATGCTCTTTCTTGGAATGATAGAACATTGCTAATCGCTTGTAAGAAAATCGTGTCTCTGTTAAGAGAATCCTGAGGGAAACACGGCATTAATTTCACCTCGCTGTTAGTCATATCAATTCCTCCTTTGCACTTGAACCTATCTTCCACATCCACGGTGGAGTTCTTTATTGCAAAAAGGAAATCAGACCGCTTTTTCTCAGGAATCAGTTTTTTATACCTAAAAGCGTATTCTCCATCTTTACAGGTTACAATGTCATATTGGTCTGCTATTGTGAGTAAGCTATCGTTGAGCCTAATGTATCTATAACTGGATTTGAAGTCGTAGAAATTATTAGTGTATGCTATAGGTGCGTCAGCTCTTAACTCTTTCCTTGAATAACTACCCTTGAAGACAGGAATAAAAGAAAAGAAAACCTTATCTATATCTTTTCCTCTATAACTATGATAGCAGGTAGAAATGGAGTCTTTGGTTATTCTATAAACGATGCAGCTGAAATTGTTGTCCTGTTCCGGATTCTCGGTGTAAAAGTTAAAATGGCTCAAATACCAAGTGCCTTCGACTTTCTCTGCGTCAATGTTTTCCACCTTGACAGGAGGCAGTTTCCCCCTTTCAGAAAGCTGGGCGTATATGTTTTGCCCTGAAAGAAACAGAGCACAAACAAGAGTCAGAATAATATAGATTCGTTTCATAATTAATGACTTCTCAAATTTGGTGGCAAATTTATGTTTTTTTGCAAATGAAAGGGTCATCTAAACATTAAAATTATAATTAGAATTATGAAACGATCATACAAATACTTCTTATCATTGCTGTTTAAATGACGGCCATACCTTTTCTCTGCATTGCACAGACTCCAAAGAAACTGAAGAAAGCAGATGTTCTTGTTCGCTCGGACAAGCCGCATCTAAAGACAACTTTGGGAACAATATCGGAGACAAATTCAAGCATATTAAGGTTAAGAACAGGGACAGTCAATACAATTACTATAGCGATGATGTTAGACAGGAACAACGGTGGTTGAGACTCAAGGAAAAGGGAAGGGGCTGGAGTCCCGATATGAACAAAAAAATTGTTCCGGTAAGCCCAACACTATATCCAGATTATAGCTCAAGATCTGTCAAATAGGATAAATCTTTGGGTCCCTTGTGCGATATGTTTTTAACGGCTATATTCGCTCAAAATTGTCGCCTATGTGTCGCCAAAATTCTATCAAAAAGACTACCTTTGATAGAAACTAATGTGCTGATAAAAGTAGTCGAGATGTTAAGAAAACTCTTCATAGTCTTTGTCGTTTGTCTGATTGCTTTTTCCTGCGCTGTAATGCGTAATTCGAATGAGGCAAGCAAGAAACAGAAAACAGTTCCACCTGAGCTCCCAATTTTTCTGAACAAATATAGACCCCTTACGAACGATAAGTTGGCTGCTTTTATGGAAGATTGGTATGCCTGGTCTAAGAGAATAGACGCTTCTATGCCTAAATCAGATAGCCTTACCATACTGTTTGCTAAGGTGTTTCATCATTATCAAAAGGAGCTGCAAAGTGATATCAGTGAATATATAGTCTTGCCTTTTAGCGTGGATGTCATCAAAAACCGTCAAGGTAAAAGTGATACTACATATTTGTTCCCACGTTATATGAAAACAAGCAAGATCGAACCAGACCGAAAGGTATTGTACATAACTCCTGAAATCCACACCTATCTTTCTCATTTCCTTGGCCGGCTTAGACTGAACGACTCAAAAAAGTTGCCTCCGAAGCGTTCTCCGATAAATGAAGGAGGACTTTATACATTGGCGGGGTATATTCCAGTCCACGAAGGTCATTGGGGTGGATACTGGCACCTTCAGTCTATACCTATTGTATATAGGATAAAAATAAAAGATAATGGATATGAACTTGACTTAAGAACAAGTTGGTATTCAGGAGAAACTGCCTTTGTGGACAAAGCTATGAAGATTATGACCTATAAAGGATGGTGGATAGAATAAGTGCAAGGCTTTAAAGGAAAAACACTCTAATCTCTCTCATAGATAGCCTTCCATTCCCCATCTTTTCCGTATTCTCCCACCAAGCGCGTTCGGAAAAAGTGTTCAAGAGCTTAATACAGGTTGATAGGTTTTGGCGTTCCCTTGTCCAGTAGAAAATAATTATCTTTGAGTATATAAAACAGAAACAAGCTATGAAATATAGGTTATTAAGAAACTTTTTAAAGGGCTGTTCCCTGACAACGGCTTTGTTTGTATTTCAAGCCTGTTACGGCACTGCTCAGGGATTGGATTGGGAAGTTCGGGACATTAATTTCAGAGTTCTAAATACAGAAGGGGCCGCTCTTGAAAAGGCTAAAGTGCTGATGAAGGAAAACCGTACTTTCACGAAATGGAAAGACAGCGTGGAAACAGACAACAATGGTTTTGCCACCCTTACTTGCAACTATCTTCCCGCCTCCTCTCTCATGCCTTGTTTTAGAATTGAAGCAGAAGGCTATACTGGAAAAGATACTGTTGCAACCGCTAAAATGCTAGATGCAGATGAGGTTATAATTCGTCTGAAGAAATCCCCAACGTTTTAACGGCTATATTTGCTCAATTCTGTCGCCTATGTGTCGCCAAAATTGAAGCACAGGAGTCTATCAATAAATGGAGAAGAGACATTCTTGATTATTTGTTTAATTCCTCCAATAAAAAGCAAGGGAAATCTGGATGGGAAGAATTATAGAATCTGTAATGCAGTTTTGCCGGATAGCTATTCTTGATGTCATAGATCAAATATGTATAGGGCAGTTGATCTATTTCATTATTCAACTGTTCTATATCAATATCAAAAATTTGCCTTTTAATTATATATTTCATTCCAACTGCAAGAGAGTCATTGGAGTTATTGACAAGATGGCTGTCAATAATGGAGATAGCCTCGTTTAACAATCGTTTTGCTTCTATGGAATCTTTTTCCGAGTATTTGGAAAAAGCGTGTAATGCTGTAATGTAAGATAGCTTTCTATAGTCATCATTGAAATAGCTATCACTCACTTTAGCCAAGCAATCAGCCGCTTTATTGTTATTCCCTAACACAAAATTGATTTTTGCCAAACGGATTAAGCACCTATCATCATTTGTAGAGATAGTTTGCAAAATACTGTCAGCCATATATAAGTTATCCGGCTTTTTATCTGAAAAAAATGACCAGTACAATGAATCCGCAATTTTGATTTCCTGCAAATTCACATCAGGTTCTTCAGAGCAACCATAAACTGACAACAATAGTATTATCAACAAGAATCTTTTCATACAGTCCTTATTATCTGTGCTAAATTGTAAAGTAGCACCAGTTAGCACAAAGATAGGATAATCACTGGAAAGTGGAGTAAAATAGCACAGTCTCTATCTTCTCCCACTCATCCCATTCACCCCAAAACTCCTGAAAAAAGGGGGATTTTTTCCAATTCTGTCGCCTATGTGTCGCCAAAATTCTGCCCTTTTAAAACAAAACAGTATCTTTGATAGAAACTAATGTGCTATAAAAATGGGGAAGGGGAAACATCCATATGAGCTTTATGAGAATTCTTCAAATTGGAAGATAATAAAAGAAGCCTTGGAAGAGTTGGTTTTAAACAATGATGTTGAACTAATGACACCCAAAGAATATGTTATTGGGTATTTGTGCAAGGCTTTAAAGGAAAAACACCCTAACGAGAATTAGAACGGGACATTTATGATTATCCTTCAAAGGGAAGAGGTTTTTGGTGCAATGGGACAGTATATCCTGATTCCAGCGTTTGTGATATTGGGATTGTTCTGCGTTATCAAGATCATTCTCATAATAAGGGATATCTATCGGGAGAAGAAGGAGAAGAGAGAGAGGGGTGAAGATCCGAGATGGAGGAGATGGGGATAGGTTTTCTCTGTTCTGGATTAAACAAATGTTCTGTTAAAAATGGGGAAGAGGGAAGAACTATGATAATAAAAGACATCTTATATAAAAATGAAGATCTTGATTATGGATTAAACGTCATATTAAGATTGGATGATAATAGAAATCTCTTGTTTGATTCTGTTGGTTTCTCTTTTGTCGATGATTCTAACTTGCCGAATAAGCAATGGAAGCATTACCCATATTGTGATAATCAATTAGATATTGCAGGCATTTATGAAGATGAATTAACTGCTTATTTTGTTCTCTTCTCTAACAGTTATATATTATACATATATCAATATCTTGAAGGATATGGTGAAAGAATAGGACAAGCTTTCAATATTGTTTCACCAAGCGATTCTAATTATAAAGACATTTATTCTTATATGAATGAAGATTGGATAGATGTATGGTATAGTAAGTCAGATTCAATTGATAGAATTCCCAGAAAACCTTAATTGAGAGTATAATACTACAAAATCTATCATTTTCCGTATTCGCCCCTAAAACGCGTTCGGAAAAGTGTTCAAGAGCTTAATTCAGGTTGATAGAATAGGGGTGGGAGTGGTTGGATCAGCTGTCAGTAGCATCTTTGATATAATTGAATACATCCCATCCTGGATTGATAGATTTTGGCCTTTTCTTAAAACAGAGTATCTTTACATCTGACCTTCGGTGAGTTCAATAAAAGGGGTGTGCTAAACTTAATAAAAACAGATGTCTATGATTAGGTTGTATTTGTTCTTGATAATACTCCTTGTTGCAAGTTGTGGCTCCAGACAGAACAAGACCATTGAAGAACCCGCAATGAATTTGGATTGGGAGGTGGGTAATGTCCAGGTACCCAATGGTATATGTGAATATTATCGTTACCATTTATCTGAACCTAACAGTATAGATGACTTAATATCATTTATGGAGTACGTAAGTAGTCTGGATTCAAACTTAAAGTGGAATTATCATTACTCAATAGAGTATTTAAAGAATAATTATGACCATTTGACCTTTGAAAAAATCAGGGAGGACAAAAGCACTAGAATATCAATTTGGAATGATGGTGAATTAATTGCCGAAGAGGGCTTGTGTTTTCCAGATATTGACGGCACACAATTCCTGACACCTGTAATTCTCGACAGCTCCCAACAACGAATATACGGTGACAGTCTTACGGAGACTATTTCTAATTCTTTGATAGGGTTTATTAAAAAGAGAAGAGTTAGTTTAGAGCGCCAAAAGACTTCATCACAGAAGATAATAAAAGAGGGGATAATTTTTGAATTCAAACAGAATACTCTTTTGGATCTTATTTCAGGAGATACACTTGATATTAAGATGAACAGTTATTATAAGGATGTCTATAATTATTTTGACTCATTGGCTACAAATAACGGGTGGAATCGCATAGCTATTGTATTTTGGGATTTAAAGTATGAATAATGGCTCAGATGGGGAGTGATTTTACCATCCAGATTCACTTTGTTTTGTCGCCTATATGTCGCCTGAGGTCATTTTTTCTCTCCGATAGGTCACATAAGCACTTGATAGAAAGAACTATCCTGAAATGCCCTAGGTAGCCCTTCTGGGCCCACAATTCATTATAGTTAAGGGTTATTTCTCTTTTTGATCAGAGTCCAGCCGGAGGTGGTAATCGTGTCTTCGTTGAAAGAAAGTGTGTCTAGGCGAGGCAGTTCAATCCTGCGCCAATCACTTGTTACTTTCAGCGGATGTCCTTCTACAGAACCCCAGTCGCAAAAAGCGGTGCAGCCATAGATGACCATACTTCCGTCATCCATTTTAATCATGCCATCAGGGGAGAACTGAATAGAGAGATTTGGGCATTCCAGGGTGATAACATTATCGGGAGCAAACAATTTGCGAAGCGTCTCATTCCTCTCTTCCAGTTTGCGCTGAAAAGCTTCTTCTGCTGCATCAATGGTTTCAAAGTCATACTTGGCTTTTGTTGTTTCTACGGCTTCTTCCAAGTTTTCCGGAAGAGTTATTCCGTAAATCTCCATCGCTGAGGAGCCAAGATCACTGCCAGAGTTCATCTCTTTATGCCAAGAATGGTTGGACTGATCCAGAATCAGACCGTAAAGAGGTCCGGAAAGGTATGCAAAAGAGCGAGTCAGGTTGTCTGATTCATATAGGTAGTCAAGGTCTGAAAGAGACTGTAGATATTCCTTGTCGGAAGGGATTGCAATGCGCCTGCCGGTGTACTCGGCAAGTCCTTCCAGAACCTCCAGAGCGTTCTCTTCTGCGGCAAAGTCTGGATACAGGTGTCTTCTCCAGGCGCGGAAACTCAAGGCATCTTTAAGAGCGGTTTTCTTTTGCTCGCCATCATAAGATGCAGCAGCCTTCAGCGCGTTCCACTCCAGCTTCAGAAGCGTACGGGCATCTCTGTTGGAAAGATGAGAGTTGTTAGGATCTTTATCCACCCAAAGCCCAAGCTCCGGCTGGTGATAGTGAAACATCTCGTGGACAAGAACAATCAGCTGGTGCTTCTCGTCTCCGGACAGAGGCCACAAAACCGTTGTCCAGCGCTTGCCGTCCAGTTCGATTGTAGAATTTGCAACCGGCTTGTCTGAGGGATATGATTTTGGCGCGTCAGAGACATTGCTGACAATATTCCTCAGCGAATCCACTCCAAGAACAGGAGCATAGAGATTGATGCCCCAGAGTTTGCCATTGTCTTTATTGCACAGTTTCTCAACTTGATCAAAGATAGACACACGAGAAGTATGGCAACAGATAAGCAGCATTAAGGCCGCCATCAAATAAATACACTTTTTCATAAGAGCAAAATTACTAAACCTTTAAGATAATAGCATCGAAGGACTAACAAAAAAGCGCACCCGTTTAGGATGCGCTTTTATAGATGTCTTTGCGGTTTTCAACTATTCCTCAACAACAGTCCAGCCAGAAGGAATTCCGTGAACTCCTCTATAATCCCCCCAATCTGCACCTGCTTTTATTATGAAAGTTCCACTACTAGGCACTCCACTCATCCAGTCCTGAGAATATTGTTGGTGATCAGTATTATCAACAGTGTAATTTGTTGCCAGGCACCTTATAGACTGAATTTTTGTGCTTTTAAACATTGATTCGTAACAGTCATAAACTAACGTAGCAGCCGGCAGATCTGGTGCAACCGTCAATCTCGAGCACCCCTCAAACATTGAGAAAAAGCAATATGGCTCAAGGGTTGTTATGTGGCTCAGAAGATCTTGGGGTACACTTGTCAAATATCTGCTGTTCCTGAACATCTGCCTATAACAACTTACTGCAAGCTCTGTAGCCGGAAGAGCGGGAACTTCTGTCATATTGCAATCCTCAAACATTGACTGGCAGCAACTTTCTGCAAGCTTTGTAGCCTTAATAACAGGAGCAGACTGTAGAGCCGTGCACCCCTTGAACATACCGTTGCAGCAGAAAGGAGCCATTTCTTTAGCTGATATAATAATATGTTTTCCTGTTTTAATGGATTTATTCTCCCGGAACATATTCTGGTAGCAATTATTCGAAAGATGCTGAGCGGAAAGCACAAAGTATCTTTGCTGGTGTATTCTAATAAATTTATGGTTGTTATAGATATTATCAGGATCTGACGTTTTGTCCCAAAAAGCCCCCGCAAACTCATATTCAGAAACAGTTGTTCCTCTGATATATTCGCCTTCTTCTCCGGTGCACTTCAGGCTCATGATGTCTCCATATACGAAAACAGAATCTGAAAAGGTAAATATTGGTTTGCCTCCAGCTTTTGGCCATTCATTTGGATTAGTAGGACTTGTCTGATTCTTATAATTAGCTGTCCTTTTGCTTCTGAAAAGCACTACAGTTTCAGCGTCTTCAACAGTTAATACTTGATTTGGAGCATAATCAGTCCAGGCAGCGCTTCCCATTTTATACTGTGCACAATCTCCTTCAGATACATAATTAAATCTAATAGTTGTATTGGCATTTCTAGTCTGAACGGCAAATTCGCTAGATGAAATTCTTGAAACATTATATTTCTTGTTTCCTGCCAAGGTTGCATTCGTAAGGTAAAAAGGCCTTTCTGGATAATCTCCGCCTCCAACCTGAACAGTAATAATCGCTTTATTCAGGACTGTTCCGTCCGGGAAAGCGGCCACAAAATTTGTAACGATATCTTCGGACTCCTCTTTAAGCACCATCGATCCTGAACGGGCAGAAACAGGATCAGTAGTGTGGCCATCATTTAGATGATTGGTAAAATTTATTGCAACAGTCTTCTTATCCGTAGATTCATCAAGAATTGTCTCCGGAAGATCCACATACCTGACTGTGAAGTTCAGGAAAGCAGAATTCTGATGGAGGGTAAAACTCTTTTTTGCGTATTCGCTCTCTGCTGTAAAATCGCTGTACCACTCAACAGCTTCCTGCAAGGAAGAAGCAATGGCATCTACAGATGTAGGGTAAACGGTTGCATTTACAAATCCCGGGTTGGTTGTAATATCGTGTATCTTGTCTGTGGCGCTGACAAGCGTAGCGTTAATTATCAGCGTTGGAGAAGGTTCATCTCCTGATGGATAGGAAAGGTCTCCGGAAAAAGTGGCTGAACTGGTACCGGCACCGCTAACAAGATTCAGTATTCCATGAACATTGCCACCGTCTCCTGTAACATACAGTTTATCCTCTGCCTGGAAAATATAGGATGTTCCGTTCAATGAAGCACGTGTTGCTGTTCCATCTTTAACAGCTACGGTATAAGCAATTGTGTTTTCCTTTAGCTCAGGTTCTTGTTCCGGGGTATAACGGTCTTCTTTTGAGCAGGAAGCGGAAAATATTGCCAAAAGCAAAGCGGTGTATAATAATACTCTTGATTTCATCTTCATCTTCTTTTTAAGTAAAACATAAACAACAAAAAGACTAGAGATCTTCTCCATCTTCCAGGCCAGGTTGATCGAATCCGCCGGATCCGACGCAGACAATAGCTTCAAATTGGTAACTCAGTACCTTAATTTTAGGTGAATCATAAAGCTGCTTTTTCATATTTACCCTTTGATATTATAAAGTGGTGACTTTTATTTTCAAATGTTAATTTGTTGATTCTGAGGCCGAATCGGCGTTTTTTTTTCGGCCGAAAAACTGCGCAAAGATAATACATTCTTTTAAAATAACAACAAAACAAGAATTATTCCATAAAAAAGCGCACCCGTTTAGGATGCGCTTTTATAGATGTCTTTGCGGTTTTCAACTATTCCTCAACAACAGTCCAGCCAGAAGGAATTCCGTGAACTCCTCTATAATTCCCCCAATCTGCATCTTTTTTTATTATGAAAGTTCCACTACTAGGCACTCCATTCATCCAATCCTCAGTATATTGTTTGTGATCAGTATTATCAACAGTGTAATTTGTTGCCAGGCACCTTATAGAGGTAACTCCAGATAGTTTAAACATTGATTCGTAACAGTCATAAACTAACGTAGCAGCTGGCAGATCCGGTGCTACTGTTAAGCTCGTACACCCGTCAAACATTGAGAAAAAGCAATATGGCTCAAGGGTTGTTATGTGGCTTAGCAAATCTTGTGGTACACTTGCCAAATTTGCGCTGTTCCTGAACATCTGCCTATAACAACTTTCTGCAAGCTCTGTAGCCGGAAGGGCGGGAACTGTTGTCAGATTGCAATCCTCAAACATTGACTGGCAGCAGCTTTCTGCAAGCTTTGTAGCCTTGATAACAGGAGCAGAGGTAAAGGCCGAGCACCCCTTGAACATACTGTTACAGCAGTAACGAGCCATCTCTGAAGCTGCTATGATAATGTGCTGGCCAGTTGTAATGGAAGTATTCTTCCGGAACATATTCTGGTAGCAAAAAGGCTTAAGATTCTGAGCGGAAAGCACAAGGAATCTCTGAGGGTGGATATCAATATTATTAATGCCCCAGAAAGCACCGGCAAACTCCCTTTCATTCTGAATAGTGGTTCCTCTGATATACTCGTCTTCTGTATCTCCGGTGCACTTAAGACTCATAATGTCTCCAAATATGTAAACCTTCTTGGAGAAAGTAAATATAGGATTGGTGCCCTGTCCCGGCCATGCATCTGGTTCAGGTTTAGAAGGAGTCGTCTGGTTCTTATAGGTACCTGTCCTTTTGCTTCTGAAAAGCACTACCGTTTCAGCATTTGTAACAGTTAATACTTGACCTGGAGCATAATCAGCCCAGTCTTCGTTTCCCATTTTATACTGTGCACCATCTCCTGCCTCCACATGGTTAAACTTGATAGTTGTGTTGGCTTCTCTAGTCTGAACGGCAAATTCGCTAGATGAAATTCTTGAAACATTATATTTCTTGTTTCCTGCCAAGGTTGCATTCGTAAGGTAAAAAGGCCTTTCTGGATAATCTCCGCCTCCAACCTGAACAGTAATAATCGCTTTATTCAGGACTGTTCCGTCCGGGAAAGCGGCCACAAAATTTGTAACGATATCTTCGGACTCCTCTTTAAGCACCATCGATCCTGAACGGGCAGAAACAGGATCAGTAGTGTGGCCATCATTTAGATGATTGGTAAAATTTATTGCAACAGTCTTCTTATCCGTAGATTCATCAAGAATTGTCTCCGGAAGATCCACATACCTGACTGTGAAGTTCAGGAAAGCAGAATTCTGATGGAGGGTAAAACTCTTTTTTGCGTATTCGCTCTCTGCTGTAAAATCGCTGTACCACTCAACAGCTTCCTGCAAGGAAGAAGCAATGGCATCTACAGATGTAGGGTAAACGGTTGCATTTACAAATCCCGGGTTGGTTGTAATATCGTGTATCTTGTCTGTGGCGCTGACAAGCGTAGCGTTAATTATCAGCGTTGGAGAAGGTTCATCTCCTGATGGATAGGAAAGGTCTCCGGAAAAAGTGGCTGAACTGGTACCGGCACCGCTAACAAGATTCAGTATTCCATGAACATTGCCACCGTCTCCTGTAACATACAGTTTATCCTCTGCCTGGAAAATATAGGATGTTCCGTTCAATGAAGCACGTGTTGCTGTTCCATCTTTAACAGCTACGGTATAAGCAATTGTGTTTTCCTTTAGCTCAGGTTCTTGTTCCGGGGTATAACGGTCTTCTTTTGAGCAGGAAGCGGAAAATATTGCCAAAAGCAAAGCGGTGTATAATAATACTCTTGATTTCATCTTCATCTTCTTTTTAAGTAAAACATAAACAACAAAAAGACTAGAGATCTTCTCCATCTTCCAGGCCAGGTTGATCGAATCCGCCGGATCCGACGCAGACAATAGCTTCAAATTGGTAACTCAGTACCTTAATTTTAGGTGAATCATAAAGCTGCTTTTTCATATTTACCCTTTGATATTATAAAGTGGTGACTTTTATTTTCAAATGTTAATTTGTTGATTTTGAGGCCGAATCGGCGTTTTTTTCGGCCGAAAAACTGCGCAAAGATAATACATTCTTTTAAAATAACAACAAAACAAGAAGAATTCCACACATTTTTTTGCGCGGAATCTTGAGATAAAAGAGGAAGTTGCAGAAATGTTGCTAAATACTTATAGATACGTCCACGATACTCCTTCCCACATTGTAAGACTTGTTTGCCTGCAGAGTATTTGAACTGCCAAACGAAACCACCTTGTGGTAATTGTTTGGAGAAAGAAACCAGTTGAGAGAAATGTTGGCATCTGCATCCAGCTTTGTTCCACCAGGGAAGGCTGCGGTAAACATAATCTTCTTGTACGATCCTGGCTGGACAACTACAAGAGAAGCTGAACGGCTTGTTGAAGGATCGGAATTAGGGGTAACGGCAACATCTACGATTTGACCCAGAGAAATCTTGTCTCCCACTTCAAACAAAATAGAAAAGGAGACAAAAGCAGAACTTTGCTGCAGAATGAAACTCTTGGTACCATAGAGGCCCGTAGAAGTAAAATCGCTGAACATGCTTACAGCTTCAGCCAAATCAGCGGCAATGGAAGAAGGGTAGGTAGTGCCCGTTATTGTAAAACCGTCTGAAGAAATGGAGTGAATCCTATCGTTAACACTAACCAGAGTAGCCTTTAAAGGAGTGTTGTCTGCCGGAGTGAAGCCATTCTTGGAATAGAGTGTGCCGTCGAAAGTAGCTGAACTGGTGCCTTCTCCAGTTGCGATGGTCAGATAACCGTAAACGTCTCCCTCATGGCCGCTGTCTGTGTTTTCTACGAAGAGTCTGTCTCCGGCCTGGAAGATATACTTCTTGCTGCTGTTTATTGTAGCGCGAGTTTGGGGAGCTGTAGAAGAGCCGGTATTGTCGCTCCCTACGGAAGCGGTATATGGAATAGCTACAACCTTTGTTTCAGGTTCTTCCGGATCCTGTACAATAGAAGACTTGCTGCAGGATTGGAAAGAAATGGCAAAAGCCGCTAATGCAGCACAGCAGGCAACTGATTTAATAAGGCTGACAGTTTTCATGGCATTCCAAATTTGTGAAACAAAAATAACAAAAAGATGTTTGAAACGACTGGCTATTCTGAAAGTTCTTTAAGAGCTTTCTCAGCGATTTTCTTGTACTGCGGATCGGTAGTCTTTGAAAGCAGCTTGTAATACTCGAGAGCTTTTGCCTTGTCTTTCTTAAGCTCATAAGTATAAGCGATGTTGTTGATTACAACAGGATCTTCCGGATCTATCTTGTGAACCTTGAGGAAGTTTGCCAGGGCTCCGTCAATGTCTCCTGCAGTGTAAGCAATTACAGCTTTGTCGTTGAGGAAAATAACATTGTTCGGATAAAACTCCAGAACCAGGTCTGCAATCCGGTCGGCAAGGTTCAAGTTTTGTTCAAACACTTCCGAGAAATATCCCTGGAACGTGCTAAACAATTCAGCCTGACCGTCTCCCACCTTTTCGTCAAAGGTCCAGAGCCAGTTGTTCTTGTTTGCCACGGAGCGTTTCAGAATATCAGAAAGCACTGCTATAAAGTCATCGTCCTCATAGAAACTCATTACCATATATGCCTTTCCAAACCACAGGTCAAGCCTGTCTGGATGTTTTTCAACTCCTTTTCCCAAAACATCTATGGACTTGTCTATCCATTCCATATCAACATCCAGCTTGCTGTACATATAATACTCCTTGCCAGTAGAGTCCACCGTAACAAACACTTCTTCATCTTCAGGCTTTTCCGCAGAAATAATTACGACCTCCTTTTCTGCCCTGAGCGTGTAAAGATTTGAATATAAGGCACATATTTGAGCATCCTGAGGATAGAGCTTTTCCCATTCGCCGATAATATTTTTAACAGAAGCAGAATCTTTTTCCTGCATTGCGCTTGTGAATCTGTCATAAAGTTCCTGCCTTGTCTGCGCTATGCAAACACTTGAAAATAAAAATGCCGCAGCGGCAAACAATAAAAACTTTGTTCTGTTCATAATGATATCCCGTGTTGTTTTTCAGAAAGTAAAATTACAATAAATCTATTAACTTTGGGAAAACAAAAGCAACGTTTCTATGAAAAGGTTTTTCCTTATATGCATAGCTCTGTGTTTTGCCCTGACGGCAGGAGCTCAGAAAATAAAGACTGCTTACCTTGCTCCAGACGGGGCGGACCAGACGATTTTTTACTACAAAGTTCAATACAGCACAGATCTAAACGTTCATCTTTACCGCAAAGACGGAAAGCTGATGCTCAATCTCTCCCATCCGCACGTAAAACGTCCGGAAAAGATTGTCAGATTGCTTAACCCGGACGGAACCCTGGAACCCCTGCCGGATACTCTTAGGGGAAAGGCAAAGGATTATGTAGATAGAGTTGTGTTTGTGGATGATTCCGTTGAAGTTACGGTAAGGCGGATGATAAAGCATATGAATACGCGCAAGTTAAAGCCTTACTACGATAACAAATACAAAGACAACGAAATACAGCCAACAGGAGGATCTTTCTGGGAACTGCTGTTCCTGGACAAAAAAGACAAAGAACATCACAGCGGAGGCCGCTTCTATGTTAATTCAGAGAAGCTGCAGAAAGAAATAGATTCTTATATGGAAGTAATCCGCGGAATTACCTTATACCTTTTGTCTGTTGACGTAAAGTATTGTCCCCAGGAAGGAGATTCCGGAAAATTTTAGTAGTACTTGTAGAACAGGGCGATTGACTCCATTCCCCCGAAGAACTGCTTGAGCAGGTAGCTTTCGTTAGGGGAGTGGATGGTGTCTCTTTCAAGCCCGAATCCCATAAGTAGAGGATCTGTGCCCAGAATCTTCTGCATATCTGCCAGAACGGCGATGCTTCCGCCGCCGCGGCTTGGAACAGGCTCTATTCCCAAAACTTCTGTCATAGCCTTGGAGGCAGCCTGGAAAGCAGGAGATGTGATAGGAATCAGGAATCCGTTTCCGCCTTCCTTTTCTTCTACCTTCACTTTCACGTATTTTGGAGCAATAGAAAGGAAGTGCTGCTTGAATAGCTTGGTAATCTTGGCGCTGTCCTGGTTAGGAACAAGTCTCATAGATATCTTGGCGTGAGCCGTGGAAGGAAGCACGGTCTTGGCGCCTTCTCCGGTGTAGCCGCCCCAGATGCCGCAAACATCCAGGCAAGGCCTTATACCGGTCCTTTCCATAGTAGTGTAGCCCTTTTCTCCCTTTACCTCAGCGATGCCGAGGAATTTCTTGTACTCCTTCAGATTGAAAGGAGCTCTCGCGAGCTGGGCGCGGTCTGCCTTGCTGAGGTTGACAACATCGTCGTAGAAGCCTTTCACCTTCACCTTGCCGTTTTTGTCTATCAGGCTTGAAATCATATCGCAGAGCACATTGATAGGATTTGCTACAGCTCCGCCGTAATGGCCGGAGTGGAGGTCTTTGTTAGGGCCGGTGACAGTAACTTCCAGATAGGCAAGGCCTCTCATTCCGCAGTTGATGGAAGGGACTTTCTCGCTGATCATAGTGGTATCGGAGACAAGGATCACGTCGCTGGCAAGCATCTTCTTGTTCTTCTTTACCCAGGCCGGAAGAGAAGGACTTCCGATTTCCTCTTCTCCCTCAAAGATGAACTTTACGTTATGCTTGAGCTGCTTGGTCTTAACCAGATATTCAAAGGCCTTGATGTGCATAAAGAGCTGGCCCTTATCGTCGTTGGCGCCTCTTCCCCAGATGGCCCCGTCGTGAATTTCAGGCTCGAAAGGATCTGACTTCCACATCTCCAGCGGCTCTGCAGGCTGCACGTCATAATGGCCGTAAACCATTACTGTCTTGGCTTTAGGGTCTACAATCTTCTGGCCGAAGACTACCGGGTTGCCTGCTGTAGGGTAGACGTCTGCCTTGTCTGCTCCCGCCTTTTTCAGAAGCTCCACAAGCCTTTTGGCACACTTCAGCATATCTGGTTTATGCTCTTTCTTTGCGCTGATAGACTGGATTCTCATCAAAGAGAAAAGCTCGTCAAAGAACCTTTCCTTGTTCTGCTCGATGTATTGTTTCATATCTTATTCGTTTTTTGTAATTCTCAGCGATTTAGAAGCTCCACTCAAAGCCGAAGTTGACGGCGGCATGGTGCTTGGTGCGGACTTTGACTCCGTCTATGATCTTGTTGCGGTGAGTCATTCTCCAGAAGACATCTACGCGGAAGACTCTGAGGATGTTGGTTACGCCAACGCCCATTTCTATGTATGGCTTTCTGAGGGAGCTCATGCCTTCAGGGAAGAGCATAGGGGCTTCCATTCCTTCATACTTTTGTCCGGGGCCGGTTCCGGGAATTGGGCTTAGAGGGTTGCCTATTTTGCCGTCTGTGATGCCGTTGTTTGCCTTGGAAAGGGTTCCGTAGCCGGCTTTCAGGGTAAACACCTCTCTCCACTGAAGACGTTTCATAAGCGGAATCTTTCCAAGGAAGAATCCCTTGAAGTTATGCTCGTAGAACAAAGTGGCCCAGGTGTCGGAAGCAAACTCGTAGAAGTCCATGCAGGCAAAGGAGCTCTTGTCCAGGAAATAAGTTCCGTTTCCTTCGTGGAGCTTGAGAAGCGGGTATGGAACTTTTCCTATGATCTTTCCGCTGGTAAGATGGAAGGTGGAAGTTCCAGCCGGAGGAAGCGGCAGGGTATAGTCTACGGTAGCCTCAGCGCGGAAATAGCCAAAGTCGTTGTCTGCAAAGCCCTTTACTCCGCCAATCAGGTCTATCGTTACAATTGGGTAGTGAGTCAGCACGTAGATCTTGTCAAAGGTTCCGCGGGTAACCGTCTCATCCCAGGAGAATCTTGCAGAATAATGTATCTGGTTAGAAGCCACGCTGGTAACGTGTGTGCTGTCTGGCGTGAACATAGGCACGTAGCGGTTGGAGTAGATGCGGCGGCCTTCTATGGATATGCTGTTGTTGAAGCCCTCGTTCCATTCGTGAACATATCCAAGGGTATATTCGTTCACCGGACTGATTCTTTCGCTGTTGCCTTTGTTGAGCAAAGAGGACATAATGTTGGCTTCTGTGAGGGCGTCTGCGCCCCTTCCCATCTGCACCATATCCCTGGAAGCGCCGACTATAATCTTTCTGGTAGGCATATTGGAGAACATATATTCAGCCATAAGCCTTCCCTTGAATTTCTTGTCTTTGGTTCCGTAGGCTATGTGACCGGAGAGCCTGATTTTCTTTGAAAAGTCTTCTGTGGTCCTTCCTCCGAACTGGAATCTGGCGCCCTCCAGATTGTTGAAACTGAATAGTTTGAAATATGGGCCCACTCCAAAGTAGTCGAAGTTGTAATAACCGTTTACAAAGGTGTTTACAATAGTGTAAAGATTGCGGTACAGCGGCACGTTCTTGATGGAGTCCACCATCTTGTAGATATTGCTTTCTTTCTGGCTGAGGGCGTATGGGCGGTGCTGTTGCCAGTAGGCCTCGTCGTTGACAAGAGGATTTGCATTTGCCGTGGTAACGTTGCTCATAAGGCGGGCTACGCTGTCCGGCATAGGAGTGTCAAATCTCGGGTCCAGGTAGTCGCACTGCCTTCTGCCCAGGAAAGACATCAGCTTGGATGAATCTCTCATCGTAATAGAAAAGTCTGCGTACATCCTGTCTTGTTTGAAGAACCAGAGGGAATCCCTTCCCTGATAAGAGCCTTTTCCGCCAACTATCTGGTATTCTGAATCCAGCACAAGGTCTCTAATCCAGTTTACGTTAGAGCCTTTCTTGAGTTTGACGTGTATTTCCCTAACGGCCCAATCTTGAGCGTCTATCCTCATCTCTCCGTCAAAGGTAGGGGAAGAAACCATCTTGGCAGGATGAAAACGTATATGGTAGGTTTTTCTTCCGTCTATGTTGAGGCTGTCTATCAGGAAATAGTCGTAGAAAACATTAGGGCCGCTTACAGGAGACGGAATCTGGATGTTGAACAGGTTGATGAAATCGTCGTAGAAATTAGTGCGGATGTGCATATTTCCAGTAAACTGGGCAAAGGTAGCCTCGTCCTTTACTCCGGAAATGCGGCTGGCGTTAATTATCTCCTTTGTTTGAGACGGGTCTTTCTGCCTGTAGAACATCGAGTTGTTTTCGGAGATCATTATAGGCAGATAAGGCTGGCCGGAAACAACAGACGTGTCCATATAGTCGAACACAAACCCGAAGTTTTTCCTCAGAAGCTTGTTCTTTATCTGAGTATCTGCATTAACAAGGTCCAGTTCCATCTTGGTGTAGAGGCGGCACTGGTAGCGGTCTCGTTTTTCGGGATCGTTGAACTTCTTGTTGTTCTCTATGTTAGACAGAATCCAGCGGATGTAGCGGTAGTCTGGTTTTACCACAATCTGGCTGAGGAGATTCTCCTCTATCTTGAGGGCAAAGTCTATCTGGTTGAACGCTCCTTTTTTAACAACCTTTTCCTGGGCTGTGTAGCTTACATATTCAACCCTGAGCAGTTCCAGGTCCAGATTTCTGGTTTCCAGCGTGTAGTATCCGTCGTCGTCTGTGGAGACTCCGGTGGTGGTGCCTTTGAAATAGACGTTGGCAAACGGGAGGCCTTCTCCGGTATCGGCATCGGTGACACGGCCTTTTACTCTGGTGCTCTGGGCGTTGGCAACAGACGGCAAAAGGAGAAGAGCCGCCAGCATAAAAGCCGGCAGAAGCTTAATTAATCCCCGTTTTTGCAGTTGCCGCATTGCTCTGATTTATTAGTAGTTGAACAGTTCGTCCGGTATCATCGTGTTGAACTCCTTGTCCAGGGTGTTCCAGGTGGTTGTATTCCCGTTTTTCTCCGTAAGGGTGAAGACGCAAAGGGAAAGATCTTTCTTGCTGTAAGATGCTGTAAGATGGTTCCATCTTCCCTTGGCGTGCTTTGCCACGTTCATTTCAAACACATAGTACTTGTCGGAGACAGTCATCTTTATGTCTGACTTGTTGATTTCCGCGGCTTTTTCAAGCTGGCCCTTGATGCAGTAAATCAGGGTTCCGCGGAGAATCTTCATATTGTGGTCTGTCTTGGTGTTGAAGACGTTGCGGGTTCCGCCGTTTATCATCGTAACCTTATCTCCGTTTATGATCAACTGGTTTTCCTTGTCTTTATGTTTTACCCTGTCGTGGACAAGCTGCATAGAAAGCTTTTCGGTAGAGCGCACAAAGTACATCTTGCCCTTGCTCTCCACGTTCTTCTTCATTCCCTTCATAGTCTTTACCTGCGTGCAGCTGGAGGTTACGGTCTTGTATGTCTCGTTCTTCTTGAGAATATCGGCCAGAACTTTTTCCTTGCTCTGCCCCAGAGCGGCTATGCATGTCAAAAGACAGCAGGAAATCAAAACAAATTTTCTCATAACAGCACAAAGTTACTCCAAAAACGGTACCACCGTCTCTTTTCCCAAAATTTCTGAGCAGGTAAGAAGGGAAGTCAGAGAAACTCCCAGTATTCCGTGAAGGTTGAGGTTCTGTCCGGTAAAGAAAAGATTCTGGAAAGGAGTTTTGGGAGTAAGGAGCGTTCTGGTAGGGTCTTTGAAGTCTTTTCTTATGCCGTAGGCGGTGCCCTTGACGGCTCCGGTATAGTTCAGATATGTAAGAGGAGTGCTGGTGTAGCAGGCCTCAACCGCATCGCTGAGATTGGGGAAACAATTCTGTGCCAGGGCTATGCACTCTTCTGCCTTTTTAGCCTTGAAGGCTCTGTATTCTTCTCCGCGATGATTAGGTATGGTGTCTTTCCACCTGCTGACCTCTGAAAAGCTCATTGGAGTCAGAATGTCCATCTGGGTGGCAAAGGATCCGCTTTGCGGCACTTGCTGGCTTATCAGAATTCCGCAAACCGGCTTTTTTTCTGTGTTTAGGGCAATGTCCCATACCGAATCCGTTTCAGGAGAATAATAGTAAATATTGCGGTTCAGGTAAGGAATTCTGCCTTCCTTGAGCTTGAGATTCACAGTAAAGAAGCCGCAAGTCTGTTCCAGGGAATTGATGCGGCGGCGGAAAATCGGCCGGATATTTGGACTGTCTTTTAGAAGTTCAAGAGTAAGCTGAGGACTTAGGCCCGAGACAAAAAGATTGCCCTCAATTTTCTCGGAAGAGCCGTTGTGAAGGATGGTTGCGCCGCAGATTCGTCCGTCTTTTTCTTCCAGGGAAACTACCTCAGCCCTTGAGAGAACCGTTCCGCCCATTTTCCTGATGCCCTCCGCAAGGGTGTCCGCTATCAGGGAACCTCTGCCTTTTAGCTTCCAGGCGCTTTGGATAAAGGAGCTGTTGATCTGGGCGAATGTATAAAGCGGAAGGCTTTCCGAGCACAGTTCCAGCTTCAGAGAAGATGCGCTCACAATATCTGTCAGAAGCTTATTTCTCAGAGTGTCAGACAGATACTTGTAGGCACTTTGCTCGAAAAGGGAGTTGAATGTGTAAAAACCTTCTTTGTCTTCAAGAATAGGCTTTGCTATTCCCTTGCCAACTTTTTCCAGGAATGAAGAATAGCTTTTCAGCCTTTCTCTGCAGCGGGGAAAGCTTGCGGAAAGCTGGTCTGCAAATCTTTCGTATCCGTTGGCCTGCAGATAGCTTTTGTCTTTGAAGAACACTTGGTCAAACCCGTCTGTATCCAGCTGGTGCCAAGGAAGATCCATAAGTCCAAGATGGCTGAATATCTTTTCCAGAATCTGGCCTTTGCCTAAAGCTCCCACATAATGGAAACCAGTATCGAATTCGTCTTTTCCCCTTCGGAAACTCTGGAGACAGCCTCCAAGTGCGGCGTTCTTTTCCAGAACGCAAACGTTCATACCGCATTTAGAGAGTATGAAGCCGCATTCCAGCCCTCCCAGGCCGCTGCCTAATATGACTGCGTCGAATTTCATTTATGTCTGAAAGCCTCCCACTTGTAGAACAGGTAAGGCTGCAGGGTGAAGGTTATCACGATGGTGGAAATCATTCCGGCCAGGGTGGAAAGACCGATGGAGGAAATAGCCGGATGCACCGCAAACAGCAGGCTGGAAACAGCCAGGATCAGCATAACGGCTGAGAAGAAAATGGCGCTGCGGTGGTAGCGGAGAAGCTCGTTCCTTTCCTTTCCCTTGATCAGGCCGTCCATCACGAATATGCTGTAGTCCACTCCCATACCAAAGATGAAGGTGGATATTACCATATTGATCAGGTTGAACTCCATATTGAAAAGCCGCATAAAGCCAAGCACCATAAACCAGCTCATAAACATAGGCAGGAAGGCTATCAGAGCGTGGATGATATTCCTGAACGCCAGCAGCAGAATCACCAGAACAAAAATGGAAGAAATCAGAAGCACGGTGTTGAAGTCGCTCTCCATAATCTCCAGCATATTAGTGGTGTAAAATAGCGGGTCTATTACTATGATGCTTTCAGAAAGAGCCTTGTCTTTGTCCGGGCCTCCTTTAGCCAGGATTTCGGAAGCCTGCCACAGGCTGTCTTTGTCCTGAGCCTTGAGGGTGGTGAATGCCAGATAGGTTCCGTCTTCGTTACGCTCTATGAAATTGCCCATTATCTCAGGCGGAACCCCTCCGTTGGAGAAGACATCAACCGGGCTGTATTCTTTGTCCAAAGCCTCGTAAAAAGGCTCAAACATATCCGCCTCAAATCCGTTCCTCTCTGCTGCCGCGGCGGTCATTTTCTTGACCTGTTTTTTCTTTTCAGGAGTGAAATATGAATTCCACTCAGCGATTCTTTCTCTCTGCGATGAAGACGGCAGAAGAAGGTTGGAAGCCGAGTTGAAGGAAGCCAAAACTCCTTGTTCCTGAAGCTTCTGGCATTGCTCTGCCACAATAGCGTTCAGGGCAAGAGCACTGTCCAGATCCTTGGAAAGCACAGCCACGTGCTTGGTTTGAAGCCCGCTCTGAAGTTTATTGTCGTACACCTTCTCGGCGGCAACAAGCTTAGGGTCGTCGTAGGCAAGGTGGAAAAGGTCCGTGTCAAAGTTTGCCCGCCCCCTGGTAAAGATTACGCTGAGGACAAACAGCAGGACTACCAGAATTATCACCCAGCTGTATTTGTGGTACGGACGGGTGGTTATCTTCTCAATAGCTTCAAAAGCTTTGTCGTTTTTCTTTCCCGTAGAATTTTTGAAGAATTGAGGCAGGAAGAATATGGCGGCAAGCGTTGTTCCCACCATCACCAGAGAGGCCATAAGGCCAAAATCGCTGAGGAGAGAAGATTTTGTAAAGATCAGCCCCAGCAGGGAGCCTACGGTTGTGATGCAGCCCAGGGCCACTGGCTTTGCCTGGTCTTTGATTACCTGCTCAACGGAGGCGATGTACTTGTGGTGGGTGATTATGTGTATGCAGTAGCTAAGCGCCACGCCTATGACTATGCAGCCTATGCCCAGGGCTATGAAAGACATCTCCTTCTGGATCAGCCACACTGCGGCTATTGCAGCCACCACTCCCCATACAAGCGGAAGCAGCATATACAGCAAAGTATCTTTTGTCCTGAAGCAATAGCCTATGATGAGTATGATGACAAAAAGAGCGAGGCTGACCGTAAGCACCAGGTCTTTCTTGATTCTTCTTGCCGTATAGACGCTCTTTGTGGATTTGCCGCTGATGAGAACTTCAACCTGCGGGCAAACTTTGGAAAGCTCTTCCGCCTCGTCTTCAATCAGACCGATAAGCTTTGACCCGGACTTGCTGTCCATAGCCCTGAAAGCCGGAGACACCTGAGCCAGGGCAACGGTGCTGTCTGAACTCATCAGATGGAAATCTGTAAGCGTCATCTTTCCGCTTTCCTTGTGGGCGGAACCATCGGAGAGCCCTCCGCCGGCAGATGCCAGATTCTTCATTGCAATGCTGCGGAAAGACAGCGGATCTTTGCAGACAATGTCGTACCACATTCCGGAAGCGTCTTCCGCCAGCAAGTCTGCATTTGCCTGCATCAGGGAATCCAGAGATTCCGCATTCAGCAAACCGTCCAGCGCCGGATAGAAAGTGCTGTCCAGAAAGCAAGGGGCGTTGTCCAGAATGAGAAAGGCTCCGTCTTCCAGAACGGAAGGGTCTATCCTGTTGAAGATTTCTTCAGCATAACCTTCTGTGTCGTGGGCTTTTAGAGAATCGCAGAGCCTGTCAGAGGCGGATATCAGGGTATCCGTCATCTCTTGAGCGCTCATAGAACTGTCCGTTATGCATAACTCCACAAAAATTTTGTCTTTGACCTTGAGTTTGTCAAAGACATAGCGAACGCGGCTGTTTTCTTCTGTGGCAGGCAGGAGTTTTGTAATGTCTTCCTCATAGTACATCCGGCCGGCCAGAAAAGCCAGCAGGATGAAGCTGCCCAGGAGAGTTATGTAAAAGACCGCGCGCCTTTTCCTGAAGAAGCGGTAAACGGCCAGAGCCAGAGCGGTCATTTATTTTGCTGAGATTCTCTCGAAGAGGAAGTCGTAGAGTTGGCTGAAGGTTGTGGTCTTCATAAGGTCTGTGCCCTTGATCTTTATGTCGAAAGTTTCTTCAATCAGGGCAACAAGGTCTACCAGAGAAAGACTGTCCAGATCCAAAGTTTTCTTGATGTCTGCATCCGGAGCAATGTCCTCTTTCTCTACTTCGAATTCTTCTGCCAGAATATCAATGGTCTTGGCAATGAGTTCTTCTTTTGTCATATTGTTGGTTTTAGTTTGTTCCTAGAGGTTTTTGATCACAAGGGTGGAGTTGGTTCCGCCAAATCCGAAAGAGTTGGAAAGGAAGGTGTTGAAGCTTCTCTCTATCCTCTTTGCCGGAATGTTCAGGCGGGCTGAGTCTTCATCTGGCTCCTCAAAATTCACATTGGCGCCGATGAAGCCGTTTTTCATCATCAGGATGGAGTAGATTACCTCGCTGGCTCCAGCCATCCACATCTCGTGGCCAGTCTGGCTCTTGGTGCTGGTTACAGGCGGCATATTGTCTCCGAATACCTGGTAAATGGCCTTTGCCTCGTTCTGGTCTCCCACCAAAGTGCTGGTGGCGTGGGCGTTTATGTAGCCTATATCTGCCGGAGTAAGACCGGAGTGCGCAAGAGCCATCTTCAAAGACCGGGCCGGACCGTCTACGTTAGGCACGGAGATGTGGTCTCCGTTGGAAGAAAAACCGTATCCAAGCACCTCAGCGATGATAGGGGCGCCTCTCTTTACAGCGCTCTCGTAGTCTTCCAGAATAACCGTGGCCGCTCCGCCGGAAGGAACCAGTCCGTCTCTATGCTTGTCGAACGGGCGAGAAGCTTTTTCTGGCTCGCTCTCCCGCTTTGAGAAAGCTCCGATGCCGTCGAAACTGCAAACGGAGAACGGATTCACTTCTTGGGCTCCACCGCAGATTATCATATCCTGAAGGCCGTTCTGGATAAGCATTGAGCCCCAGCCGATGGAATGGCTTCCGCTGGCGCAGGCTCCTGATACTGTGAGGTTTATTCCCTTGAGCTTGAAGATGCAGGAGAGGTTCATAGTTACGGTGGAATTCATGCTCTTGAAGATTCCGCCGCTGCCAATCAGGGAAGTGTCTCCCTTCTGTCTCATAGAGTCCACGCTTGCCACTACGGGATCAGCGCTGGAGTCGTTTCCGTAGAGAAGTCCCACTTCGTGGCTGTCTAGGTATTCCTGGTCTATCTTTGCATCGCGGAGAGCATCTGCCGTGGCGCAATATGCATACATTGCCTGTTCCGGCATATATACTCTCTGATTGCGGCTGAGGATTCCTTTCAGGTTAGGAATTTCCACGTGACCCGTAAGGGCAGACAGAAATCCCAGGTCCTTTCTGGCCTGGTCGAATACTATGCCGCTTTTTCCGTTATAGAGGGAATCCCTGACCTCGTCCAGAGACTTTCCGATGCAGGAGTAGATTCCCATTCCCGTTATGACAACTCTTCTTTTCATATCTTGAACAAAGACCACAGCCGGTCTTCCAGTTTTTCGCTTTCTTTCCTTAAAAGTTGCAAGATAGCAATTTTTGATTTTTTATAAAATCCCAAAAGGCGCAAATCCTCTTTCAAAGAGTCAAACCACTCTGTATAATACCAGCAGAATAGGGCCAGAAGAGGCATCATAAGCACATAAAATACAGCCATATAGATTGTTAGAAGCCACCATACCATAGCAAATGAAATTACCGCAAACAATGGAATGGCAATAACGGCATTTACTCCAAGAAGGAAGGAAGAAGACAGCATTTTGTCTCCCACTCTTTTTGTCAGCCGCTTTGGAATGTTGTACAAAAGGAAATTCGGCCACAGCGAGAAAATCCAGACTGGAAGCAGAAGAATCATTCCAACAATCTTCAATATCGCTGAGCTCCAGGATACTTTTTTTCTCAGCGATTTGACCTTCAGCCTGTTTTTCTCAAGCTCAGCTCTCAGATTCTCCGTCTGGGCATAGAGAGATTCCCTGGTGCCGTCTTCCAGATTTGCCAGGGCTGAGACAAACTCTTTTTCCACTTCCAGTTTCTGCGGAAGGCTGCCGTATTCTTTCTTGTGCAGACGGGCAAAGTTCTTTCCGTAATTGACTCTCAGGAAATCTATGGCGCTGTAGTTGTCCAAGTCCTGGATATCCAGCATCATAGAAGAGATTGCTTCTCGTACCGCGCTGTTGACCTGGCGCATTGCGGTACGGGGCTTTTCCTTGTAGAGCTCATAGTATGGCTTGAGGGAAATCGGAGAAGAAAACATCACGCACATTTCTCTTCTCATTCCAAAATAATTGGAGTAATGGTTGGCTACGGGAAGTATGAAGATTTCTTTCTCAAAGCCGCTTTTTTCAGCTGCCTGGAAGGCCATTGTTGTATAGCCTGCGGTAAAGTGCCCCAGATACCTTTTGTCCTGATGACCGGCCTCGGGGAAAATCATCACGCTCTGGCCGTGGTTCAGCAGGTGGAAACTGTCTTCAAAAGAAGCTCTATTCTTGCCTACATTGTCCAGCCCTTCAAAATTCATCCTGAAGGCCGGCATAACGCCCAGGAACCTGAGATATTTTTCCAGCAATTTGCTGACTGCAAAAATATCTGCCCTTGCCCAGAAGCGGGGCTTCCTTCCCGCGCCTTTGAAAGAGAGCATTACGGCAATGGCATCCACCAGGCAGTTCTGGTGATTGGATGCAATTACCTGCGGAGTTCCATCCGGAAGAATGTTTTCCGTTCTGATGTAATGTACCTTCCTGTACAGAAAATGATTGAACAGGAAACGGATGAATTCCTTGAAAACTATGTAATAAAGCCCTCCCTTCATTGTCCTGGAAAACAGATTATTCCTGGTTAATCCAGTCTTCTATGTCAAACGGAGTCTTGTCGCCGAGGAAAAGATTCAGCACCTGATTAGCGATTTCGTGGCCGGCTCCGCTGTTTGCAAAATAGATTACGGTTTTCTTCTGTGCCGGCAGTATCACGAACAGCGCCTTGGTGTTGCCGTTGTCTCCCCAGTGCCAGAGCACCCTTCCGTAATGAGGGTTCTCCTCTATGCCGATTCCAAGACCCCAGAATATGCTTTTCTTCTCGTCTATTGGCCTTACCTTAGGAGGGAACTGCGTTGCAGGTCCGCTGCAAGGGGTGATCATAAGGGCGTGAGTCTGTGGCTTGAGGCCCGTTCCGTTTAAGATAGCCTTCAGGAATTTTGTATAATCTATGGCGTTGGTCCTCAGGGTGTATGCCACGTTCTGCCTCGGGAATTGCCTTACGCCCTGGCTTTCTCCGTTTCTTCTTACAGATGCTGTTGTTATGCCCTCGAATTCCGGAATCCACTCGTAGGAGGAAAGCGGCATATCCAGTGGTTCAAACACATACTCCTTGGCTATGGACTGGATGTCTTTTCCCTTGATTGCCTCAACCGCTCTCTGCAGAAAAGCATAGCCTTCTCCTGAATAGCCAAAGATGGAATCTACAGGGAACGTGAACTTGATAGGAGAAGTTGGCCATTCGTCTGAAGACGGACTTGCCGCCCAGTCGTCTATGCCGCTGCGGTGCATCAGAATCAGCCTTGCAGTCAGCTTCTTGGCCATATCCTTGTCTACAAACCTGTCTATATCCGTATACTCGTACAGCGGACGGTCTATGTCTATTTCCCCGTTGTCGTACATCTTGAGCACGATGTAGGCAAATACCACTTTGCTCAGGCTTGCGGCCTGGAATACAGCCTCTTTCTCGTAATCCGGCTTGCCGGTTTCCTTCCAGCTGTACTTCAGCTTGCTCCATTCTTCTGCCCCAACAGCGGCGGAGTCTATTGCCACGGGCTGCTGGTCAGACCACGGGGTTACTCCCACTTGGCAGTATATGCTGTCATCCGGAGCGGTGTACTTTGCCTGAATCATAGGAATGTTGTGCTCCCTGATCATTGTCAGGAGAGAATCCTCATAGACTTTCTGCCTCTGCTGCATAGCCTTTTCCTTGTTTTTGCATCCCGACAGGCTGAATACAAGAGATGCGCCTGCCAAAAGCAGACCTGCCAGGCAAAGCGCTTTTCGCATTTGTACCATAGACTGCAACAAATTCTGTTTACAGGATTATACCAACGGAAATGTAGCTGAGCTTAGGACCGTACTCCTTCTGGAAGAGAGAGCTAGGGGCGCACTTAACATACAGCTTAACTTCCGGCAGACCAATGGTCAGACGATATTCAGGAGTGAATTTCTGAGTCTTCCAGTGCTTGTATTTAATTTTTTCCTTGGAGCTGCCTTCCTTGTACTTGGTAACTCCCTTTGCAGAAAAGTTGTAGTTTCCTAAGACATCAAATCCGAGCTTGAGATCATCCATAACCTTTACCTCATAGCCAATAGCAGCGCCGAGCTCAAATACGTCCAGTCTGGATTTTCTCTTGCTGTGATTTATTGCGTCCAGAGACAAGACCTCAAAAGGAACAGCTTTGTAAACACCGCTTGGCTCACCAGGAATCCCATAGTAATAAGAGTTGGTTATCACATTCTTGTGGCGAGTTTTGAAGAACCTTGTTCCAAAGTTCAGGGCAAATGAAATCCTGTGCTGTTCAGCAGGCTTGTAGCTGAGGTTCACGATGTCGAATCCCAGTTCCCAGGACTTGAAGGCCTTCAGGCCCATTTCCTTTGGAGAATCCAGCGGAGCAACACCTCCGAAATAGAAATTCTCTCCGAATGATAAATTGACTTCTGATGTCTTTTCGTCGTCCGATACAGGAAGCACGTCAACATCTACAATCTGTGCCTGGAGGCTTGCAAACGCAAAGGCTGCCAGAGCGGTTAAAAACAGTTTTTTCATATCTTTTTTAATGTTGTTTTCTGCAAATAAACTCAATCGTGCAAAGATACTCTTTTATGCTTTTCAAGGCAAATTCCGCAAAATTGCGGCAAGCTTCCCGCAATTTTTCCATAAAACTGCGGAGAATATTCCGCAATTTTTGTATATTTGTGCCGGAAAAATACCGCAATTTGTTATGCAATCACTTTATGATCAATTTAACAGGCTGCTGGAACTCACTCCTATGGTTTTCTTCCGCGAGCAGCATAAAACCATAAACTGGAGAGTCCGGATACTGGGTATACTGGGTCAAAAAGGCGTGGGCAAATCCACTCTAATTCTCCAGCACATCAAAAGGGAAGGCCTGGAAAAAGAATCGCTCTATGTTTTGGCAGATGATATTTACTTTAGCGCTCATACTCTAGTTGAACTTGCCCAAGCATTCTTTGCTCGCGGAGGAAAATATCTCTATATCGATGAGATTCATAAATACGACAATTGGAGCCGCGAAATAAAGAATATATACGATACTTTGCCATTGCTGCATGTGGTTTATTCCGGCAGTTCAATGTTGGATCTTAAGCAGGGTGGCGCAGATCTTAGCCGCAGAGTAATTGAATACCATTTGCCAGTTTGGTCTTTTAGAGAATACCTCAATCTCCTTAATGGCTGGAGTCTTAAGCCTTCAACCCTGAATGAGATTCTCAAGGGAAAGGTTGATTTCCCATATGGCAAGCATCGTCCACTCAAGTATTTTGATGATTATATGAAGAAAGGTTGCTATCCTTTCTTTGCAGATGAAGAATTTGAGACTCGTTTGCGCCAGATAATAAATACAACTGTTGAACTAGACATACCCAAGTATGCCAAGATGACAATCGCCGCTACCCAGAAACTCAAGAAACTGATGTTCTACATTTCCAGAAACGTTCCTGTAAAAATTAACTTTTCTTCTATGGCTCGTGATCTTGATCTTGATAGAGATGACTTGCCCAAGTATCTGGAATATTTGGAGAAAGCAGAATTGGTTTCTGTGCTTAGAATTAAATCAAACGGAGATGCCGTTTTGCGCAAAATGGATAAGCTTTATCTCCACAATCCCAATATGGCATATGTTCTTTCCGCTCAGAATCCAAATACTGGCAACAGCCGCGAAGCCATATTCTTCTGCTGGACAAAACAAAAGTTTGAGACTCTTGAATCAACGGTATCAGACTTTGAAATAGAAGGCAAGACCTTTGAAGTGGGTGGCCGTTCAAAAGGCAAGAAGCAAATAGAATTTGTCCCCGACGGTTATATAGTCAAGGACGATATCGAATATGCTTATGAGAACCAGATTCCACTCTGGATGTTCGGATTCCTTTATTAAAAAAAGAAAGAGAAAAGCCAAACGACTTTTCTCTTTTTTGTAGGAGATAGGAGAATCGAACTCCTATTTAGGGAATGAGAATCCCTTGTCCTAACCGTTAGACGAATCTCCCGATATGTTTCCCGATAGGGACTGCAAAGATATGAATTTGTTTCAAATCTGCAAAAAACATCAAAAATCAGGGAAACAAGCGATGAAAAAAGCGGAGACCGTGCAGCCTCCGCTTTTTGAATTCAAAACCCTGGCAGGGGTTTAGAAAGCTAATGCGGCAAGAACATAGCCGCCATATAAAGTCTTTTCGCCATTGCCGGCGTGGCCTGAATTTGAGCTGGCTACAGATATATATCTCCATGCGTTGCCTGAGGAATATTCTGTGCTTGTCCACCAATCAGTCTCTCCGCCCCAGCTTGTTATCAAATCGCTGCCGGTAGCATTTTTAACGCAATTGGTTAAATAGTAGAAACGTGATGTGTTTTTGCCAGTTGTGCCCAGGTTGTCATTAGTTCCGTTTACGGACTTGATGATCTGATTCCATTGGAAAAGAGAAGGAAGGAACCAGTTGCTTGTTCCTGAAGAAGGCTTGGCTTTAGTAGTTCCGCTGGCAACGGAAGTTATGTTGTTGTTGACTGCGTTGTAGAATGCCGGGAAATTTGTTTCGTCATCCTTTCCGGAACACAATGCAGAACCTGATTCTTTGGCAGCCAAAGCGCTTGTGATGTCTGTATATTGAGCCGGATTCTGAAGCCCTGTCGCTTCAGCCCATTTTTTTGTGCCGCTGCCTGCTGCTTTGGTAGATACGGCCAGCCCGTGCTTGTAGCCGGTTTCAGCTGTCTCATCGCCGAGGTAAACAATTACAGCGGAAACCAATGTTGAAGCCGCAACAGCATCGGCTTTGTCTTTGTAGAACTTGCCGTTGGCGCCTATGACATTTCCAATAGTTGCCATTTTTACGGTTGGAGTGTAGAACTTGCCGGCTGTAAGGCTGGCGGTTCCTTTGGCAACATATGGCTTGTCCGAAGCAGTTGCCTCAAACCACATCAAATCGCTGGAAGCAGGAAGAGATACATACAACTCATTGGTTGCAGAGCCTGGAGTAACTGTGGTGATAATATTGTCTGAAGCGTCTTTGATTACAAAACGGGTAACGTCAAGATCGTTGGAAGCGTCTACGTCCTTAACGGAGAACTTGCAGATTGCATATTGTGCAGCCAGGGTTGCTCCCCCGTTCAGGGTTGCGTCGGTGCCGTCTACGGAAATGGTTCCGGTTCCCTTGCGCACGTCTCGGTTGTTGCTGAGGGTTCCGTCTTGAGAAGAGAGAACTGTTGAAAGGATGTTTCCTGTTGTTCCGTCGGCTGCGCTGGCCGGATAGATAAGAGTTACTGCTGTGCCGTTTGTAATTCCGCTTTGCAGGGTAGCGGTAATGGTAGCTGTTCCGCTGCTGTTTACTTCTTCAACCGTTGCAGTTGAGTTATAAGCTGTTCCGCCTACAGAGTAAACCAGAGCTACTGTTTCATCTACAGCCCAGGAAGATCCTATGGAAGTGCCGTTGTCTGTAAGAGCTTTTGTTGAAGGAGCCTTTACTGTTGCCTTGAAAGAAACGCCTTTGATTTTTTCAGGAACAGTTTCATTTTTTGTGGAGCAAGCCATTGCCAACATAGCAACAGCTGCAATGCTCAAAAGTAATCTTGCTTTCATTTTGCTGTTCTTTTAGTTGTTTGACAATGTCTTTTAGAATGTGAATCCATCTCCGTCATTATCGTAATCATCATTATCCGGGATAGAATTTGGACTGGTGATTTGAAGCAGGTTTTCTGTGTTTACTTGATAAACCCTGACCTGGGGTTTTAGGTAATTGAGTAAGATTTTTTTCATTTTAGATACGTTTTTTAGGTAGATATGTTTTTGTAATCTCAAAATTACGAAAGGTTTAACCTAAAAAACACTATCCTTTGGTATAGACTTTTGGGGCGGACAAGCAATCTTTTGGATAGAAATGGGAGAATTTTACACGAAGGCGAAGGCCTTGGAGACGGCAAAGGCTACAATCCAGGCAAGGATGAGGGTGTAGCAGACGGTGAAGATGGCCCATTTCCAGCTGCCGGTTTCTGTCTTGATGGCGCCGATTGTGGCAACGCAAGGGAAGTAGATAAGAGTGAAGACCATAAAGGCAAGGGCTACGGCCGGAGTAAGGACATTTGCAATGATGAGCTCTCCGTTAACGGTGTAGAGCATATTCATTGTGCTGACCACGATCTCCTTGGCAGCCATTCCGCTAAGAAGGGAAACGCTTTCCTGCCAGTGGAAGCCCAGAGGAGAGAGAATCGGGGCTATGAAGTTTCCGATCATTGCCAGATAGGAATGCTCCAGCCTTGCTGCCGGATCAGGATCGCAGGTCGGGAAGTAGCTCAAGGCCCAGACAATAAGGGTTCCGACAAGGATAATGGTAGCGATCTTCTTCAGGTATTGCTTGCCTTTGTCCCAGGTATCTCTCAGAAGGGATTTCCAGGTAGGAATCCTGTATGGAGGAAGCTCCATCACGAACGGAGTCTCGTCTGAGTTGAAAAGCGCCTTGCTGAAAATCTTTGCCATAAGAGCGGCAAGGAGAACTCCGCCAAGATAGATGCAGAAGATTACTAGACCGGCATTTTTGGGGAAGAAGATTCCTGCAAGCAGAAGGTAGATAGGAAGCCTTGCGTTGCAGCTCATAAGCGGGTTGATGAGGATGGTAATCATCCTGGCGTTGCGGTTCTCAATGGTACGGGTAGCCATAACCGCCGGAACGTTGCAGCCAAAGCCCATCATAAGCGGAATGAAGCTTCTTCCGTGAAGGCCTATCAGGTGCATCAGCTTGTCCATAATGAAAGCAGCCCTGGCCATATAGCCGGTAGCCTCCAGAATAGAGATGAAGAAGAAGAGTATCAGGATGTTAGGCAGGAAGACAAGTACGCCGCCCACTCCCGTAATTATGCCGTCTACAATCAGGTCTTTCAGCCAGCCGTCGCTCATAAGCTCTCCAACTTTCTCACCGAGCCAGCCAACTCCGGCGTCTATCCAGTCCATCGGATACTGGCCTATGGAGAAAGTAGCCTGGAAAATAAGGTACATCGCAACCAGGAAAATAGGGAAGCCCAGCCAGCGGCTGGTAACGATGTTGTCAATTTTTTCGGAGAGGGTTTTGCCGGGTTTTCTTTCTCCTCTGCGATAGGTTTCTCTAAGGGCTCCGTCTATGAAGCCGTACTTGGCATCCATTATGGCGTTTTCAGGACTGTCGCCGAGCTCCCTCTCTATTGTTTTTGCCTCGCGGTCTCTGACGGCTAAGATTTCCTCTTTGTTGGAGAAGGTGTCCAGAATCCGTTCTATCTCCCTGTCTTTCTGGAGGATACGCAAGGCTATGTAACGAGGTGTGAACTCGTCCATAGCGTTAGGGTTCTTGTAGATGACTTCCCTTATGGCGTCTATGCTCTTTTCTATAACCGGGCCATGGTTAACGTGGATGTGCTTGAGGATGCTGTGAATGGAATCCTGAGAGCTGGTCTTTCCCTTTCTGGAGTTTTGGAGTGGATATTTTCCTGAAGCATCTGTGCTGGAAACCTCGTCTCCCTCTTCGTAGAGTTCTATAATTGTGCTGAAAAGCTCAGCGATGCCCCTGCCGTTTACCGATACCGTTGGAACCATAGGAACACCGAGCAGCTTTTCCAGCTCCTTGTAGTCCAGGGCGTCTCCCCTGTGCTCCAGCTCGTCGTACATATTCAGGGCAATGACCATCCTCAGGTTCATATCTATAAGCTGGGTGGTCAGGAAAAGATTTCTCTCCAGGTTGGAGGAATCCACCACGTTGAGTATGACATCAGGCTTGTCGTTGATTAAGGTGTGCCTTACGTATTTTTCCTCTGGACTGTAGGCGGAGATTGAATAAGTGCCGGGAAGGTCTATCAGGTTGAAGCGGTAACCCTTGAAATACATCTTGCCCCTTACGGCATCCACGGTAACTCCTGAGTAGTTTCCTACTCTCTGGTGGCTTCCGCTGGCGCGGTTGAAAAGGCTGGTTTTGCCGCAGTTGGGATTGCCCACAAGCGCCACGGTGATTTCCTTGCTCTTTTCCCTGGCTCCGCGATAAAGGGCGTCTTCCTCTTCTGTGGTGTGCTGAAGGGAATCCCTGAACTTGCAGTTTGATTCAGAGCAGCCGATGCAGCTGGGAATGAAGTTTCCGGTCCTGGGGTTATGCTCCTTGGCAAGGTGCTCGGCCTCTTCCACGGAAATGACTTCTATCTGAGACGCTTCGCTGAGCCTCAGGGAAACGTTGTAGCCCATTATCTGATATTCAACGGGATCCTGCAGGGGAGCCTTGTGGACCACTTCCACCTTCTTTCCCTGGATAAAGCCCATCTCAATAATCCTCTTGCGGAAGCCTCCGTGGCCCCGGACCTTGACGATGACGCCTCTTTCACCCGTGTTCAGATCGCTGAGTTTGCCCATAAAAATAGCAGCGCCGATTTTTTTCAGCGCTGCAAAGGTAATGCAATTAGCCTATGATGTCCATACCCAGTTTTGGGTATGTCTTCTAGTAGGTCTTTTCGTCCATAGGTATAGGCTCCATCTCCTTGGCTATGGCATCCAGCCATTTCTGAGGATAGCCAGGCTGGGCCGGCATAACTATGTTGTCCTCATTATGGATGGTCTGGAAGCTTCCGTCTGGATTCTGCTTCTTGATGTTGCCGTCCATATACTTGACAAGAAGATATTCGTCGAGTTTCTTGAACCGCTTGAACATCCTGTCAGCAAACATATTGGACCAGTCTGTCAGGTAGGCTTTTACCTTCTGCTCGTCTTTGCTCTCTTTTAGAATTCTCTGGGCGTTGGCGTCTATTTCCGGAATTATCCTCAGGGCTCCGTTTTCGTGCTCGTCTATGGCGGCCCTGACTTCAGGGGCTATGTCCATATAGCGGCTGTAGGCAAAGTTGGCTATGCGGTTGAAGAGCCAGAAAGCGGAGGTTTCAGAGTATTTGGTCATGCTGCCGTTTCCAACCCTGAAGCAAAGCGGAGCCTCCAGGCCGCTGGAATAAACCGGAGTGAGAGAACTGGTGGCGGTATCGTCTACTCCAAACCAGATGATTCCTCCAATGATATCCGGAAGCCATCCTCTGGCCTGGCCGAGAAGCCAGAATCCGGTCTGCTGGGTAGCAACAGATCTTTCAAATTCGTATTTCTTGCCGTCTGAAACAAAAGACATAGGCCTCCATCTGTAAGGGTTCTGATAAGGGCCGGCGCCAAGGTCATAGCGGAAATCAAACGGAGTGTCTTCAAAGTGGTCTCTCATTGCGTCTGCAACATCCTTTACCGTAAGCGGATGAGAAGGCTTTATGTACAGAGGCATTTTGTTGGCAGGATTCTTTCCTGCAGCGTAATCTACATAGAAAGAAGCGTCTTTGTCTCCAATCTTTCCGCCGCCGAGGATGTTGAAGAAGCTCCATACTCTGGTTTCGCAGCCCCTAAGGGTACCAAAGCTTGCTGGAGCAAAGGCATCGCAGAAACTGAACTCGTTGTCCGGCCCGTCGTAATAGCCGTTTTCCTTGGCAAACTTGACTATATCTTTGGAATACAGGCAGTTTTCGGGATCGTTGAGCGGGAATGTGGAGATTCTGGAGCAGTTGGCGTGGCCGGAAATGTAGCCGTCTGGAATACGGATAGCCACCCAGTTTGCTCCCTTGTTCAGGTTCTTTCCGTCTTTGCCCCGCTTTACACCCTTGCCCACAATTTCCATTATCCAGGCCTCGTCTTTGTCTGCTATGGAGAAACTTTCACCTTCTGAGCAGTATCCGTAGGTTTCCATAAACCAGGCTATGGTCTTGATGGCTTCCCTTGCGGTCTTTGCTCTCTGGAGGGTAAGGTAGATGATGGATCCGTAGTCTATGCCTCCGGTAGTGTCTACCAGAGACTCCAGGCCGCCGAATGTGGTCTCTGTTATGATGAGCTGGAACTCGTTCATATTTCCCATCGTGGAATAAGTCCTGGAAACCTGCGGAATATCCATTATGTAACGTCCGGAATCCCACTCGTAGACTTTGATCATAGTGCCTTTAGGCCAAAGGCCTCCGTTGTGGTGGTAGAGCTCTCCGTACTGGGTATGGGAGTCTGCGGCGTAGGTCACCATTACGCTTCCGTCTTTGGACGCGCCCTTGGTAACGATGATGTTGGTGCAGGCCTCAGAGATTTGAGCGCTTCCCAGACTCAGCAGCGCAGCTGCCATCGCGATAATACTGATTCTGTATTTCATAATTTTAATAACTTTGTTTCGCATTATTTTTGCATTAGCGGAGTAAAGATACAATTTTAAATATGAAAAAGATTATACTTCTCTCAGCGATATTCTTCCTGGCACTGGGAAGCGTGTCTTCTTTTGCGCAGAACAGCGACAAGCAGCCGACACCGGAGGAGATGGCCGAAAAGGAAACCAAGAATCTGGCCAAGAGACTTAATTTGACGGAAGCCCAGGAGTTTTACGTAGACTCCATCTTAGTGGCAAACTATGTGGGAGTTGTGGCGGCTCTGGAAGATCTGAAGAACTCTGGAATGCAGGATCCTGAGACCTACCGCAGAGTCAACGAACAATGGCAGCAGAAGAATCTGGCAGCTTTGAAAAAAGTTCTGGACGAGCAGCAATATATCGGGTACTTGCGCTACATAGGCAAGGGCAAGGATTACAAGAAGGGCAAAGACGGCAAATGGTATCTGAAATCCGAACTCAAGAAGCAGAATAAGAATTCTCAATAGCGAGCCTGAGCTCCGTGATGGAGTTTATGGTCTTGATTTCCCCATCTTTTACAAAAGAGATGCCTCCGGTTTCTTCTGAAACCACTATTGCCGTGGCATCTGTCTGTTCGGTAACGCCAGCAGCTGCCCTGTGGCGCATTCCGTATTGTGGCGGAATGTTCTGGTTGTCAGACATAGGCAGGGTGCATCTTGCCGCAATCAGGCGGTTGGTATCCATCACCAGCGCCCCGTCGTGAAGAGGTGAGTTCTTGAAAAAGAGATTCTCTATGAGCCTGCGGTTTATAGCGGCGTCTATCCTGTCTCCGGTTTCCGTAACGCTTTCAAGCGGAGATCGGTGAACCATAACTATAAGAGCTCCAGTTTTGGTCTCGGACATTTTTCTGACGGCCTGGGTAAGTTCGTCCAAGGTGGTCAGCGGAACGCTTTTGCTGTTGCTGCCAAAAAGCGTGCGTGTAAGGAAATTGCTGTTGCGCTGGAAAGAGTTGTTTCCAAAATGTATGAGGAACCTTCTGATTTCCTGCTGGAAAATAATAATCAGGGCAAGCACTCCCACTCCCAGAACCTGGCCCATAATGGCGCTCATAAGTTCCATATGAAGAGTCTTGACCACCAGCCAGAAGAAATAGAGTATGATAATGCCAATGAATATACTCATAGCGGCCGTTCCTCGTATCAGCTTGTAAATCTGATAGATGAGCAACCCCACAAGAAGGATGTCTATAATGTCTATGAGATGTATGTTTATGAAATCCAGCATAAAATGGCATTCTTTCCGCCGGCAAATGTAATAAAAACGGAGGAACTAAGGGACTGCGGCTAGAGTGGCAATGCTGATTCTGCATTTGATGGACTCGGCAAGCAGGCTGGCGCAGGCATCCAGGGTTGCGCCTGTAGTCAAAACGTCATCAATGATTAAGAAATGCGGAATAGTGTTATTTTCAGCTAATTGCAAGGCTTTTTCAGGGTTCACGCGGAACGCGTCCCGTACATTCAGCCAGCGGTCTGCTCTGTCTTTACGGGTTTGGGTGGTCGTGAAATCTTTCCTTTCCAAAAGCCTGGTTTCAATCTTTGCCGCAGGATTCTTTTTTCTCAGCGCCTGAAGAATACCTCTTCCTATTATCTCAGACTGGTTGTAGCCCCTTTTTCTCTTTTTCCTTCTGTGCAGAGGAACGGGAATAATGTAATCTATACTTTCCTCAGCAATTACTTCTCCCAGCATTTTTCCCAAACGGATTCCGAGACGGATATTGCCCTTGTACTTAATGGAATAGACTAAATTGCGATATTTGCCTTTGTACAGGAAAAGGCAGGTGACTTTCTCTATTTGGCATCGGCCCCAGAAGGTCTTGTCTGCAAAAGACGTGTTGGAACTCCAGGTATAGGAAAGTGGAATTTCAGAAAGGCAAATAGTGCATATTCCGCTTTCAAAGGATTCCAGAGGCCTTGAACAGCAGACGCACTCTCTCCTTATGAAAAAATCTGCCAGGCTTCTTGCCCAAGACAGCAGATCCTTTTTAAGTCTCTCTTTCAGCATCACGGGGGAAAGTTGGCAAGAAATAAGTATTTTTGCACGCCAAACGGTAAAATTGACTCTTTTGCATGAGGTTTTTTGTTGATACGCATACTCATTCACAGTTTTCTCCGGACAGCAAGGCTACGGTAGAGGATCTTCTCCTGCAGGCGAAAAAGTGCGGAGCGGCTGGAGTTTGCATAACAGACCATCTGGACCTGGACGCTCCCAGAGATCCGGGACTGTTTGTGTTTGACATTAAAACCCAGCAAGAGGAAATAAAAGATAAAAACCTCCAAATCTTTCCTGACGGATCCTGTAAAGTCCTCAAAGGTATTGAGATAGGGCTGACTCCTGAGAACCTAGCTCATTCCAAAGATTATGTTGCCGGCCATAGCTTTGATCAGATAATAGCGTCTATACATTTTGTAGACGGCAAAGATCCGTACTACGGAACATATTACCAAGACAAAGATTTCCGTCTGGCTTACGGCAGAGTGCTTGAACTTGCTTTCAGAATGGCCAAAGAATTCAGAGATTTTGACATAATGGGCCATTTTGATTTCGTGGCACGTTATGCTCCGTATCAGGTAAGAGATATCCGGTACAAAGATTTTCCGGATGAATTGGATAGTTTGCTCAAGTTCCTGGCTCAAGAGGGCAAGGCTTTGGAAATCAATACCAAAACTTATGACTGGCAAAGAGATCATCTTCAGGTGCTGGATAAAGATGTTCTCCGACGCTTCAAGGAACTTGGCGGGGAATTCGTGACTCTGGGAAGCGATTCCCATTCTGCAGACCGCATTTGCGACAAGTTTGAAATTTTTGCCGAGATTTGCAGGGAATGCGGATTTGCCCGCCTGACATATTTCGAGAATAGAAAACCGGTGCTTTACCAATGGAAAACAAGATAGGATTCGGCTTCATAAGAGAAAAGGTCAAGAACCGCTGCTCAACCTTGTACGCAATGCAAAGGGCTGAGCTGGAGACCATTTCTACAGATCCGCAGGAGATAATGCGCCGTCAGTGTCTTGTTGACGAGATGATCCAGATCCGCTCTTTGGAGACCAAGTTCCCGCAAGGCGGATTTACAGACTGCACAGGTTTTCTTCCGGCTCTGAAAAAGGAAAGCAGTTCCATTTCCGTGGAGAATATGAGAAAGCTGTCTGCCTTTATGGACAATCTAAGGCAGGTCACTTCTTTCCTGAACGGTACAAAGGAGGGCAAATATCCTTGCCTGAAGGCTTTGGCTCTTCCCATCCAGTATTTTCCAACGGTAAATACCAGAATCGGCAACATCCTGGATAAAAACGGAGAGATCAAAGACAATGCTTCGGCTGCCTTGCAGAAGATTTCTTCCGAGCTTCGCCAGGCCCAGAGTTCAGTCAGCCGCAGGATTGAGTCCATTTTAAAAAGAGCCAAGGCAGACAATATAACAGATGAAGATGCCACCATTTCCGTCCGCGACGGCAAGATGCTCATTCCTGTAAACGCTACCAGCAAAAGAAGCCTTGCTGGCATAGTCCAAGACGAGAGCGCCAGCGGAAAGACTTTCTTCATAGAGCCGATGGAGGTTGTGGAACTCAACAACAACATCCGCCGCCTGATGTTTGACCGCCAGAGGGAAATAGCCAGAATCCTTTTTGAATTCACGGAATTCCTCCGGCCGTATATTCCTGAATTGATGGATGGTGCGAGGTTCATAGGTGAAGTGGACTTCATAAGGGCAAAGGCTGAATGCGCTTCTCAAATGAGAGCGGGAATGCCTGTTCTTTCAGAGGACGGAAACCTCAGGATCTACGAAGGCAGGCATCCGCTTTTGGAGTCAGCCCTTGAAAGGGAGGGCAAGAAGATAGTTCCGGTGGATCTTTTCCTGACAAAAGACAAGCATATCCTGGTGATTTCCGGCCCTAACGCCGGCGGCAAGTCCGTGGCACTGAAGACTGTAGGAATCTTGCAGTATATGTTCCAGTGGGGAATGCCAACCTCCTGCAGCCAGAAGAGCGAATTCCCTGTCTTTGACAACATCCTGATAGACATCGGAGACCAGCAGAGTCTGGAAAACGACCTTAGTACCTACAGCTCCCACCTTCTAAATATGAAAAATCTGCTCAAGGCCGCTTCTTCAAAGACTCTGGTTCTGATAGACGAGTTCGGAAGCGGAACCGAGCCTGCAGCAGGCGGCGCCATTGCCCAGACAATCCTTGAGGAACTGGAGGAAAGGGGAACTTACGGAGTGATCACTACCCATTACACCAACCTGAAGGTTTATGCAGAAGGCAGCAAGGGCGTGGTCAACGGCGCTATGCTTTTTGACAGCGTGAATATTGCTCCGCTCTACAAGCTGGAGATGGGGGTTCCGGGCAATTCCTTCGCTTTTGACCTGGCCAGGAAGATGGGACTTCCGGAGCATCTTGTAAAGAAGGCTGAGGAAAAGGCCGGAGAAGATTTCATAGATCTTGAAAAGCAGCTCCGAACCATTTCCAAGAACCGCCGTAAGCTGGAAGACAAGCTGGCCCGCATCCGCAATACAGACAAGACTCTTGAATCTGTCACCGAGAAGTATTCCAAAGAACTTTCAGACATCCGCCAGACTAAAAAACAGATAATCGATCAGGCCAAGGAAGAGGCCAAACAGATCATCGCCGAGGCAAACAGGAAGGTAGAGTCCACCATCAAGAAAATCAAGGAGGCTCAGGCTGAGAAAGAAGCCACCAAGAAAGCCCGCCAGGCCCTGAAGGATGCTGGGCAGAACATAGAAAACAAGGGCCTCAGCGATCAGGACAAGAAGATTGAGGCCAAGATGAAATCTCTCCAGGAAAGACAAGCCCGCAGAGAAGAAAGAAAGGCCAAGAGAGAAAATAAACAGCCACAAACAAAGGCGGAAGAGCCTGTAGCCCTGACTCTTGAAGTTGGATCCAAAGTCAAGGTTAATGGCAGCGGCCTGATAGGGGAAGTCATCAAAATCGAGGGCAAGAACGTTACCATTTCCGTGGGAGACATCACCAGCCGAGTCAAGAAAGATTCAATCACTGTCATATCCAACAAGGAGTTCCAGAGTCAGGCCGCATCTAAACCTTCCTCATCGCTGAGGAATTACTCCGTAACCTTAGACGAGAGCATCAGCAAGCGCAAACTCTCCTTCAAAGACGAGATAGACATAAGGGGTCAGAGGCTTGAAGAAGCGCTCATTACAGTTTCCAAATTCATAGATGATGCAACCCTTGTGGGCGCTTCAACGGTAAGAATTCTCCACGGCAAAGGCACCGGAGTCCTCAAGGAAGAAATCCGCAAATGGCTCAAGACAAATCCGGCCGTTAAAAGTTGCCAAGACGAAGACGTGCGCTTCGGCGGAGCAGGAATAACTGTCGTTGAACTTATCTGATCCCGAAATACTGTCTGATCTTATCAACAGAATCTGTCAGCTCCCAGCCGAAGAACTGCACTTTCTTTCTGATTTTCTTGCCATCGCGGAGAAGGGTAATTTCCTTTGTATAAGGCTTTCTTCCCATATGGCCGTAGGCGGCGCAAGGCTCGTAGATAGGGTTCTTGAGGCCGAATTTCTCTATAATCTTTGCGGGGCGGAGGTCAAAGATTTTTCCCACTGCCTCGGCGATCTGGCCGTTTGTCAGAGTCTTGCCGTTTCTCTTGACTTTGGCGGTGCCGAAAGTGTTGATGAAAATGCTCAGAGGCCTAGCCACTCCGATGGCATAGGAAATCTGGATTTGCACCTCGTCTGCCACTCCAGCCGCAACCAGGTTCTTGGCGATGTAGCGGGCGGCATAGGCTGCGCTGCGGTCTACTTTGCTGGCATCCTTGCCGCTGAGGGCTCCGCCGCCGTGGGCGCCTCTTCCGCCGTAAGTATCAACGATAATCTTCCTTCCGGTAAGGCCGGTGTCTCCGTGAGGCCCGCCGATTACGAACTTTCCGGTAGGGTTCACATAAAGCTTATAACCTTTGGTGAAGAGCTTTTTAATGTTCTCAGGCATCTTCTTGAGCATCCTCGGGATAACGATGTTCTGGACGTCTTCCCTGATTTTTCTGAGCATCTCGCTGTCCTTTGCAAACTCGTCGTGCTGGGTGGAGAGAACTATGGTGTGCACCCTTATAGGTTTGCGGTCGTCTGAGTACTCTATGGTGAACTGGCTCTTGGCGTCTGGCCTGAGGTAAGGCATCAGCTTTGTATTCTTGCGGATATCGGCGAGAGTTATCAGAAGGTTGTGGCTCAGCCATATAGGAAGAGGCATAAGGTCTTCAGTCTCTTTGCAGGCGTATCCGAACATAATGCCCTGGTCTCCGGCTCCCTGGTCTTCTTCATTTTTGCGGTCTACTCCGCGATTGATATCGTCGCTTTGCTCGTGGAGGGCGGAAAGAATGCCGCAACTGCTGGCGTCAAACTTGTACTCTGCCTTGGTGTAGCCGATACGCTCGATTACTCTTCTGGCGGTTTTCTGGATGTCTACATACGCTTCCGAACGGACTTCTCCGCCGATTACTGCAAGACCGGTGCTTACAAAGGTCTCGCAGGCCACTTTACTGCTAGGGTCCTGAATGAGGAACTGGTCTAGTATAGCGTCTGATATCTGGTCCGCAACTTTGTCTGGATGCCCTTCAGACACTGATTCTGATGTAAATAAATATGCCATAACAATAATATTTTAGTGTTAATGGCGGCTGATCTGACTTAGTGCTCTGGAAATAGGAAGGAAGAAATTCCGTTCCCCGTTCGTTTTAGCATTTTTTAGCGTGGTTGCAAGCAGTCAAATCTGTCCACCGTTGTCTATAATCGGCGGCAAAAATATCATATTTTTACACATCAAACAAGCAAAACAAGTTTTTTTTGATTTTTGTGTTTTTTCCTTGATTTCTTCTTGGGAAATGTCTTTGACATTTTGTATTTTCGCCTTGCAGAAAACAAACATCAAAAACCTTATATTTTAATCTTATGAGAAAAACAATTAAGCTGTTTGCCTTGGCTGTTCTTGGCATGTTCGTTGCCTCAAGCGTTTACGCTCAGGTTACGACATCCTCAATGAGCGGCAAGGTAACCGAAAAGGACGGAAGTGCTGTTGCCGGCGCAACTGTGATTGCCACGCACACCCCTTCTGGAACAAAGTACTACTCCACCACCGACAACAACGGTAATTACCGTATTCCTAACATGAGGGTTGGAGGTCCTTACGAAGTTACTGCTTCTCTTCTCGGCTATGCAGATGCAAAGACAGGCGGAGCTTACCTGAAACTGGGTGAGAACTTTGTCCGCAACATCACAATGACCGAGCAGTCTGTAGCTTTGGATGCTATTGTTGTAAAGGGTGCTTCAAATAATCCTATGCTGAACTCAGACAAGGATGGTGCTTCTACCAACATCAGTACCGCACAGCTCCGTCAGCTTCCTTCAATCAGCAGGGGCATCACCGATTTCACCAAGCTGACTCCTCAGGCCAATGGAACATCATTCGGCGGAAGAGACAACAGAATGAACACCGTTACCATTGACGGTGCCGCTTTCAACAACAACTTTGGTCTTAGCACCACCCAGATTCTTCCTGGCGGACAGGCTCAGCCTATCGCCCTGGATGCAATCGAGGAAATTACCGTAAACCTGGCACCGTTCGATATCCGTCAGAGCCAGTTCACAGGAGCTTCCATCAACGCTGTTACCAAGAGCGGTACAAACAAGTTCACGGGCAGCGCTTACACCTATTTCAGACCTAAATCCTTTACAGGAGACAAGGTTGGAAACAGCAAAGTTGCCGGTGCACACGATTCCAAGTCACAGACCTTTGGCGTAACCCTCGGCGGCCCTATCGTAAAAGACAAGCTCTTCTTCTTCATAAGCGGAGAGCTGGAGAAGACCACCAAGCCTTCAGGCGCTTGGGAGCCTGGCACCAGCGGAACCGCAGACGCATCTACAAAGACTTCCAGAACTCTGGTTTCAGATCTTCAGAAGATGCACGACTATCTGCTCACTAACTACGGATATGAGGCTGGCCCTTACCAGAACTTCCGCAACTTTGAGGAGAAGAACCACAAGATTCTGGCTAGAATTGACTGGAACATCAACAAGAACAACAAGTTCACCCTCCGTTACAACGAGGTTATAGGAACATCTGACAACCTGACAAACTCAACTTCAGCTCCTGGAACAAGAGGATCAGGCAGAAGCTCCGCTCAGTCTGTTGCTTTCCAGAACGCCTGGTACGGCTTTGAAAACACCGTAAGAAGCATCACAGCCGAGTTGAACTCCAACTGGAACAGGGTTTCCAACAACTTCCTGGCTTCCTACACTATGATAGAAGACAAGAGAACTTCCGATTCAGACATCTTCCCGTTTGTTGATATCTACAAAGGCGGAGACCAGTATATGTCTTTCGGATACGAGCTCTTCTCCTACAACAACGATGTAAAGAACAACACCCTCACCATTAAGGATAACCTGACATTCTCTCTCGGAAACCACAACATTACCGTGGGTGCAGGTTATGACCAGCTCTACTTCAAAAACAACTATATGAGAGAGGGTACTTCTTACTACAGATACGACTACAACAACACTGTTGACCCTGCAACCGGAATCAGGTATGCAGATGGTATGGAAGCTTTCTACGCAGGAGCTACTCCTACATCATTCGGTCTTCAGTATGCTTACACCGCTGGCGAAATGCCAGGCGTTGAGCTGACATTTGGAATGGTTTCTCTGTACGCTCAGGACGAGTGGAAGCCAACAGACAACTTCAAGCTGATATACGGCCTGAGGGCTGAGCTTCCTCTCTATCTCAATGACCTTGAAACAAACGCCGAGGTAGATGCTTACAAATTCAACAAGTGGAACAACAAGTGGGGAGACCATTACGGAATTGGAACCGCAGAAAAGAACTACAGCATCGAGAGCGGCAAGTGGCCAAAGAGCAGATTCACCGTTTCTCCTAGAATTGGTTTCAACTGGGACGTTCTTGGAGACCGCAGCATCCAGGTTAGAGGTGGTACGGGTCTGTTCACCGGCTTCCTGCCATTCGTATGGTTCACCAACCAGCCTAACGGCTCAGGTATGATCCAGTCTCCTGAGGTTACCATCACCAGCCTCAAGACTCTGGCAGACAACCACATCACCTTTAATCCAGATTTCCGCAAGCAGATAGACGCCAATCCTACCCTTCTGCCTACCACACCTGGCAAGCTTCCTAACAGCCCTGCTTTGTGCGAGGTTGACAAGAAGTTCCGCATGCCTCAGGTTTGGAGAACCAACTTGGCCGTTGACTTTGAGCTTCCGTGGAATATGGTTCTGACTCTGGAGGAAATCTACTCAAAGGACATCAACGCCGTAATGCAGAAGAACATCAATATGGAGTATCCTGCAGGCTACTACACAGGAGCTGACCAGAGACCTTACTGGACAACCCAGAAGATTAACTCACGCGTTGGAAGCGCAATGCTGCTTACCAACACCAATAAGGGATTCCAGAACTCTCTGACCGCCCAGCTGACCAAGAACGCCAGCAGAGGATTCAGCGGAAGCATTGCCTATACCTATACTATAGCTAAGGACGTTACTTCCAACCCTGGTTCAACTGCAGCTTCTGCCTGGAGCTCCAACCCTGTAATCAATTACCTCAACGACCCTGAGCTGAGTTATTCCAACTTTGCAGTTCCTCATAGAGTTGTAGGTAACATTTCCTACAGGTTTGAGTGGGCCAAGCATTTTGCCACCACCGTTTCCCTCCTCTACACGGGAAGCGCTCAGGGAAGATGCAACTGGACTTACTCCAACGATATGAACAAAGATGGCTACACAGCCGACCTTATGTACATTCCTGGAAATCCTAGTGACATAGAATTTGTTGATTATACATACAACTGGAAAGACGGCTCAGGTGTTACCCATAAGGTAACCGTTCCTGCAGATTTGGCAAAGGCTACTTTCTGGCAGTATGTTAACGACACCAAGTATCTGCGCAAGCACAAGGGACAGTATGCCAAGAGATTCTCTTATGTTGCTCCTTGGCACAACCGCTGGGATTTCAAGATTATGCAGGATATCTTCTCCAACTTTGGAAGCAACCGCAGATTCACTCTCCAGGCCAGCCTGGATATCGTGAACATAGGCAACCTTCTTAACAAGAAGTGGGGCGCTTACAAGAGCATGACAAACCAGAGCTACGACAACCTTCGTCCTCTGACCTTCGTCAACAACACAGGCGGAATTCCTAAGTTTAGACTCAACGCTAGCGCAACCGCAAATGATCCAATGAGCGTAGTACAGAACTTCTACGATTCTAACTCTTGGAAGAAGACGGTTTCAACAAGCTCTACTTGGGGAATGATGTTCGGACTGAGACTCATCTTCTAAGAAGAGTTTCAGCCTAAAAGAAAAAATGGACCGGCCACAAGCCGATCCATTTTTTTATTGCATCGCTGAGGATTGTTATTGGTCATTCAGAATGGCGAATACAAGCTCCAGCGTAGGATAGTTAGCATGAAGCGGACCGTTAATCTTTCCTACAGAATAGGATGTGCGTTCAAGAGAATAGGTGGTGGTAGATGTTGTTGAATAATAGCTAGTTGTGGTGTTTTCTGTAACATTGCAGTACCACATTGCGTATTTTTTCCAGTTGGACGCTATTTCCGATCTTTCCTTGCTGCAGAGTTTCTGGACTTGGCTTGAAATATCACCTGAATAACAGCTGAGAGATCTGTTGGCCTTGCCGGTGTTGTTGCCGTTTGAATAGATGTCCTCCAGAGGAGTATAGTAATAATATCCACTGGTATCCTTCTCTTTGTAAAAAGGATAGAGAGAGGCAGGGAAGTAACTGTTTATGAAATCTACATTAGACTTGTCTGTTATAAACGGGATATTGTAAGTTGCTTTACAGATGACGGTTTTCTTTGGATCGTAGCCGTTTTTGGCCATCCACTTATCTAGGGTGTCCTTAAGTTTTAGAGGATCTGTGTAAGCCTTGAGTCCGCCAAGACCTTCTACAAGGAGATATTCTTGTGCATCAGGATTCTCCATTGGTTTAGAAGAGTAGGTAGAGAAATTCTGGGTGTAGGTGTTTTCTCCGAGAGGAAGCATTATGATGGTGTCTTTACGGGCAGCCTGCCAAGTTGGCTGGAAACTGAAAACCACATAAACATAAGCGCTGCTGGTGGTGAATACGTTAAGCCTTCCGCCAGTGGATCCTTCCTGTGGAGGGTCGCAGGTAAAAAGCAATGCCTTGAAGCGGTCCATAAATGCAGAAGATGAATCCAGTTCTCTCTGGGTTGCGCTCAGGATCTTCTGGCCCCAAGTGTTCTTGAGCCAGATCCTCAAAGTGTCTCCTCCGGTATATATAACGCCGTTTGTGTCTATTGGCGTATGATCGTATTCCGAGTCTTTCAGCTGGCAGTTGTACTTGTAGGTGGTGTCTACTACCCTGTTCATCTGATAGACGTGGATATTCTGAGGCAGGCCGTCCTGGCCTGGCTCCATTATTTTTGTGGAACTTAAATTGATGGTCAGGTACACTTGCTTTATTCTACGGTCTGTTCCAAGGTTCACGCTCTTGGTTGAGTAATGGTAGAAATTGGTGGCAAAGCTATGTGTGGTAAGGCCGAATTCAGGAGTGCGGAACGCTCCCAGAATTGCTGTGCCGCTGCTTAGAGACTGCATGCTGTCCAGCATCTTGGTCTGGAGAGGAAGCCTAAGCGTGGCAGTCTGAAGCTGGAGGGCGAAATCGTCTGGGATGTTATTGACTCCTAAGGTGTTGTCTACATTTATGCAGGAAGAGGCCGCAAAGGCCAGGGATATCGTAAGGGATAAGGCAGCTGCACGAAATCTTGAACGCATTACTCTTTCAAAAATTTTCCGTAAAACTTAATGTATCTGTTTGCGTATGCCGCATCGGTGCCGGATGTTATTTCCGAGAACGATAGAGCAGGGACTTTTTCCTTAGCCGCATAATCCAGAACTTCTTTGTTCAAGGTGCGGCTGGCCACTATCACGCCGTCTGCATACTTGACGGCAAGTTTTGCAAGATTTATGCCAGTAGGAGTGTTGAGAAGCTCTACGTCCGCAGGTTTCAGGGTACCTGTAAGCGCCTTTTTTGCAAACGAGCCGCTGAAGCGCTCCTTGGCAACCTCGTCGTAAAGAGATACAACAACCTTGCAGTCTGTAAAGATAGGATCCGCCTTGTAGGTCTTTTTCAGGTAAAGCGGAACCAGATGGGAAAGCCATCCGTTGCAATGGACAATTGTAGGCTGCCACCTGAGCTTCTTTACGGTTTCAATCACTCCGCGGGCAAACAGAATGGCCCTTTCGTCGTTGTCCTGGAAAAAGGCGTCTTTTTCATCGCGGAAGATAAATTTCCTCTTGAAATAGTCTTCGTTCTCTATGAAATAAACCTGGAGACGCGCCTGAGGAATTGAGGCTACCTTGATAACCAGCGGCCGATCCACATCGCTGACCACGATATTCATTCCGGAAAGGCGGATAACCTCGTGGAGCTGGTTGCGGCGCTCGTTTATGCAGCCGTATTTAGGCATGAAAGAACGGATTTCCATTCCGTTTTCCTGAGCGACCTGGGGCACAAACCTGCCAGCCAAGGCCACAGGGGTCTCGGGAACGTAAGGAGTAATCTCCGAACTTATGTACAAAATCCTTACAGGCGCTTTCATCCTAAAATAGTTTATGCAAAGATAACAAAATTTTTTAACTATTGCTTCATTTTTATAACTTTGACGGTCGTATCTATATGGACAGGAAGGAAAAGAATACTCTCAGGAGGCGTTTTTGGCGCTCATACATATCCTCAGTGATAAGCATTGCTCTGGTGCTTTTCATAGCCGGATTATTTGCGGTGCTTCTTATCAGCGCCCGTAAGGTTTCCGCCTATTTCAAGGAGAACGTGAAATTATCGGTGATCCTGTCTGACAAGGCAACGCCCTCTCAGGCGGAACAGTTTTCGCAGAACCTGGCCAAAATGCGGGAAGTCTCGTCTTCCGAGCTTATAACCCAGGAACGGGGAACGCAGGAGATGAAGGAGTTTCTCGGCGATGATTTTCTGGATGTTTTTGAGTCCAACCCGATACCTGCTTCTGTTGAGCTTCAGCTCCGCAAGGATTATTTTCACGCGGACAGCATAGCTCGCCTGAAAGAGAAGCTCTGTGAAGATCCTATGGTGGATGATGTAGTGTACCAGGAGGGAATCATCACAACCATCAACCGGAATCTGGGGCGTGTGGGTCTTATTTTCGCCGGATTTGTGGTTCTTCTGGCCATAATCTCCATAGTTCTGGTAAACAACACGGTAAGGCTGAATATTTTTTCTAGGAGATTTGCTATCAGGACAATGCAGCTGGTAGGAGCAACCAGGTCTTTCATCCAGAGGCCTTTCCTGGGGAACGCAGTTCTTCAGGGAACGTTGAGCGCTCTGATAGCCATTGCGGGGCTTTTCGCTTTCGGGGTAGTGGCCAAAAAGCAAATTCCACAGCTGTTCTCTATCATCGGAACGGAATCTTTCCTATATTGCGCCCTCGGACTGCTGATCCTGGGAATACTGCTTTGCTGGCTGTGTACTTGGGCAACCGTCAGGAAGATGACATCTATGTCAGTAGACAAAATGTATAATTATTGAATTGGATTTAAGGAAAAGATATGGAAGAAAAGAACGGATTTTTTGCTCTCCCAAAGAAAAACCTTGTATGGATGATAGCGGGATTTGCTGTTATGGTTCTGGGATACCTGCTGCTTTGCGGCGGGGCCAGCGGAGATCCTTCCCGTTTCTCTCCTGAGATCTTCAGTTTCAGGCGCTTGGTAATTGCTCCCATCGTTATTATAGCAGGTGCCGTAGCTATAACAATCGCGATAATCAAAATAAAGAAATAGAATATGATGGATTGGTGGCATGGTTTGATTTTAGGTCTGGTGCAGGGATTCGCAGAATTCCTTCCTATAAGCAGCAGCGGACATCTAACCATAATGCAGGAAACTTTGGGCATAAGCGGAGAAGGAAACCTCGCCTTTGACGTGGCCGTTCACGTGGCTACGGTGCTTAGTACCCTGGTGGTGTTCTGGAAGCCTATTTCCAGAATCGGCAAAGGTTGCCTTTCAAAGGGAATGAACAAGGAAAAAGACTATGTCCTGAAGATACTTGTTTCTATGATTCCTATACTTCTCGTGGGCTTGCTGCTGAAGGATTGGGTAGAGAAGATCTTTAACACAAAGACAGTAGCCGCCCATACTGGAAATCCTCTTCTTGTTGTGGGCATTATGCTGATAATCACCGCGGTTCTCCTGCTTGTATGTGAAATTATTTCTGCAGTCAGAGATCTCAAGCACGGCAAAGACGCCGAGGACAAGGAGCAGAAAATTGCGGACAGGATGACAGTAAAGGAAGAAATGACCGGGCCGGAAAGGCGCCGCATTTTCTCCCTTCAGAACGGCATCAACTACTGGCAGGCTTTCCTGGTTGGCGTGGCTCAGAGTTTTGCTGTTCTTCCTGGACTTTCACGTTCCGGCGCCACAATAGCTACCGGTCTGATGGCCAAAGTCAAGAAGACTTCCATTGCCCAGTTTGCATTCCTTATGGTTATTGTTCCAATCTTAGGAGAAGCTTTCCTGGAAATAGTCAAGGGCCTCAAGGGAGCAGATATGAGCAATTTCTTTACTGTTCCGGTTTTGTGCGGCTTTGTTGCGGCATTCCTTTCTGGTCTATTTGCCTGCACTACTATGGTTCAGATACTCAAGAGATTCCGCCTTTGGGGCTTTGCGGTTTACTGCTTCATAGTTGGAGTTTTGTGCATCGTTCTTCCGTATTGCATCGGCTAGATGGGCCTAAGTTATTTCATAGCAGACACGCATCTGGGGCTTGACTATCAGGATCCGGTAAAGAGGGAAAAGCAGTTCGCCTCTTTTCTGGAATCTCTACCGCAAGAAACCTCTCAGGTATTTCTCCTCGGCGATATCTTTGATTTCTGGTACGAATACAAAGACGTGATTCCCCGCAAATTCACCCGCACGCTGGGAGCCTTGGCCCGCCTTGCAGATCGCGGAGTAAAGCTGTTCTTCATAAACGGAAATCACGACATCTGGACATACAGCTACCTTCAGACAGAAATTGGCGTGACTATTCTCAAGCAGCCGCATATCGTTGATATAGATGGCTCTAGATTCTGCATTGGGCACGGGGATGCCGTGTGGTACAGCACTCCTATGTACCGGTTTATGAATGCAGGTTTCAAGAACAGGGTTCTGCAGGTGATGTTCAGCAGCATACATCCGCGGTGGGCAATGATGCTGGGCCACGGCTGGAGCCGTCACAACCGCCTTACCCGCTTCAAGAGCGAAGACGACAAGACACGTTCAGAATACAAAGAGGCTCTGGTCAGAGACGCTTCCGCCTGGGCCGCTTCTTTCCAGAAAGATCTTGAGGCTAAAGGAGAGAAAAAGGCAGACCACTTTATCTTTGGCCATTATCATATTCCTCTGGATTTCAATGTAGAAGGCGGAGGAGACTTCTCCATTCTCGGAGACTGGATCCACAATCCGGACTATCTGGTTTTTGACGGGGCAAATCTAAAGAGAGAAACGCCTCATTTCGAGAACATAGAGTAGTACAGGGAGTCAAACGCTCCCATATTGTAAAGCATTATCAGGTCTTCCACCTGACGGTCTTCCCCGAATTTGTCGTATGGCTTTTTGAGATCGTTTCCGAATAATCTGGCCACCGTTTGCCAGAAACCGGCAGATAGCCTTCCCCTGTATTCTCGTATAATGTAGAAAGAAGTGCGTCCAAGTTCCCTGTCGATGAGCTTTAGAAGAAGCCCTCCCTGAGAAATAGTGAGGTCTCTCATTGGCTTTTCAAATTGCTTGAAGAGTTTTTTCTGGTACTCGGCGATGTATCTTTCCCGTTCCGCTTCAGAAAAGTCGTTAACTGCAAGAACGCTGTCTGCCTCTCGGATTATATCTCTGGCCTGCAGGGCATAAGGATAGGTCTTCTTGAAGTTATAGACTAGGCGGCGGTACTGCCTCCAAGATTGGCGGCTGCGGTTCCCCTTCATTCTGGCGAACTTGAATATCGGCGGAAGCTGGTCCAGGAAAATAGTGTCTCCCTCAACCACCTGATAAGTCATCGCGTAACAGGTTCCGGTAATGCCGGCTTTCTTTTTCTCCATTTCAAAACGGTTTTGCCGCTCCTGCCTGCGCTTTATCCTTTCCTCTATAGCTTTTTTGTCTTGCTGGATTCTTTCCAGTTCGCTCAGCGATTTTTTGATAGTGTCTCTTCTCTGAGAAAACGCTCCCGCGCAGCCCAGAAACTGGGCCAGCAGCGCTATTGCCAGAAGTCTTGTTATGCGAGAGGAAGTTTTCACGACTCAAAAATACTGCAAAACTTGTGCATTTTTGTATATTTGTGTTTGTCTGAAAAATAGGCTATGAACGATTTTTTCCATTTTCAGGGCTTTACGCCTTGGGTTTTCCTTGTGGATATGGGCTTTCTTTTTGCCCTGATGCTCGTTGGCAAGTTCATAAGGGTTAAGGTTAAACTCATCCAGAAGCTTTTTATTCCGCCTAGCCTGATAGCCGGTCTGCTCGGACTGGCGCTGGGCCCTCACGGTCTGGGATGGATCCCGTTTTCCGGAAATCTTTCCTCTTATGCAGCCGTGCTCATAGCCCTGGTGTTTGCTACCCTTCCTTTCTCCGCCCAGAAGGCTTCAGTCAAGGAGGTGGTCACAAGAGTGGGCCCTATGTGGGTTTACGCCCAGCTTGGAATGCTTCTGCAGTGGGGAGTGATGGGCCTTCTTGGAATCTACCTGTTTAAGACTATCTGGCCTGATCTAAACCAGGCGTTCGGCGCTATGCTTCCTACAGGATTCTACGGCGGTCACGGAACGGCTGCGGCAATCGGCTCCGCCTTTGAAAACCTGGAAGGCGGCCTTAAATGGGACGATGCAATGACTCTGGGAATGACCACCGCCACCGTGGGCGTGATTATGGCCATCGTATTCGGCTTGGTGATAATCAAATGGGGCGCAAGGCACAAACACACCAAGTTCATCGCCGATTTCAAAGATCTTCCTCCGGAGCTGAGGACAGGGCTTCTGCCTGAGGGAAAGAGAGATCCTCTGGGGCAGGCCACCACTTCTTCCATCTCCATAGAACATCTGACTTTCCATTTTGCCATAGTGTTTGTGGTGGCGTTTCTGGGATATGTACTGAGCGTGGCAGTCAAGAACTGGTGTGCCGATCTTCCCGCTCCTTACAACGGGCTGGAGCTTCCGGTATTCTCCTGCGCCTTTGTGGCTGGCCTCATCCTTAAGAAGTTGTTCGATGTAACTAGGGTCTCAAGCTATGTCAGCCGTCAGACTGTCCAGAGAGAGGGCAGTTTCTTCACGGATCTTCTGGTTACCTGCGGCGTAGCTTCCATCAAGCTGGGAGTGGTAGTCCAGTACTGGCTGCCGCTGCTGGTTCTGATTCTTGCCGGAGTTGCCGTGGTATTTGCCATAACGTTCTACTTCGGAAGAAGGCTCAGCCCGAGTTACTGGTTTGAGCGTTCCATCTTCTCCTGGGGCTGGTGGACCGGCACTATGGCTATGGGAATCGCCCTCGAGAGAATCGTTGACCCTAAGATGGAGAGCAAGACGATGGACGATTACGCTCTGGCCTATCTTCCGATTGCTCCCGTGGAAATCATCCTCATAACCCTTGTCCCTATTGCCTTCACAGCCGGTTGGGGCGGCCTTCTGATGTGGATTTGCCTTGCCCTCAGCGCGCTTCTGATTCTGCTAGCCTTCTCTATGAAATGGTGGAGGCGCAAAGGCCAAAATTGATAAAAACTTGTAGTTATGAAAAGAATATTTGTCATAGTTGCAGCATTGAGTTTGCTGTTCTCTTACTCCTCCGATGCTCAAGAGCATTGCGGAAAATGCAAAAAGAGCGGCGCCCTCAACCTTACAGACGAGCAGTATATGGCTCTTGCGGACAGCATCCACAAGGTTGCCATATCATTTGACACGCACGTGGATACTCCTACATACTCCCTGCATCCGGATGGCCATTATACCGTAGCCAAGGGGCAGGTGAGCTTTGAGCTGATGCGCCAGGGCGGCCAGGACGGAGCTTTCTTTGCCATATATCTGGATCAAGGCCCGTGGCAGAACCAGAAGTCTCTGGATTCGGCCTATAACTGGTGCGTAGATGAACTTTTGTCCTGGAAGAATTACGTGGAGGGCAGCCACAGCCAGGAAGCGGGCATTGCCTACAGTACGGATGATGTCTATCGCCTGAAGAAAGAGGGCAAGCGGATTGTAGTGCTGTGCATTGAGAACGGCTATCCTGTCCGCACACTGGAAGACCTGGACGAATTTGCCAAGATAGGCGTCAAGTACATAACCCTCTCCCACAATACTCCAAACCAGATTTGCGACGGCAGCAGGTACATTAACTCTTACTACTGGTATCCTTCTACCGGTCACGGCCTGTCTCCTTTCGGAGAAGAGGTTGTTGAGAGGATGCAGCAGCTAGGCATAATGGTGGACGTTTCCCACATTTCCTCAGAATCCCTGGTGGACGTGCTGAAGATAGTCAAGGCTCCTGTTCTTGCATCGCATTCTGGCTGCAAGGCCCTCAAGCCGTCCCAGACCAGAAACCTCACAGACGACGAAATCCGCGCCATCGCCGCGGTTGACGGCGTGATTCAGGTGGGAACCGGACGTTTCTTCCTCAGCGATGATCTTCCTTATTACAAAGTTGGCGTTGCCATCCTGGCAAACCACATAGACCATATCAAGAATCTTGTAGGCTACCGCCACGTAGGTCTGGGAACAGACTTTGACGGCGGCGGCGGCGTAATTGGCCTTGATAACTCATCGCAGATGAAAAACCTCACCGTAGAACTCCTCAAAAGGGGCTGGACGGCAGAAGAGCTCAAAGCCTTCTGGGGCGGCAACCTCCTCCGCGTCTGGAAAGCCTGCGAAGACTACGCTTCCCGCTTCAAATAGAGATTTTTTTCTCCAAGAAATCCAAAACATAGCTTTAACTCAGAGTTTGCAAATTCATAAATCGCTGAGATTGGCGGTTTTGACTATCAAAAAAAATTAGCCAAAACTTTGAAAAATTTTAGCGAAAAAATTTGCAGATTCAGATATTTGTTTTACCTTTGCACCCCAACGCGAGGTTCCGTTACAACCTAAGTCGTTGAAAATTAACAAGATAAAGCTAAAAGCTATGTTACAACCAAAGAAAACCAAATTCAGAAGGATGCAGAAGGGCCGTATGAAAGGACAGGCCCACAGAGGAACTCAGCTTGCATTCGGTTCTTTCGGAATCAAGACTCTGGAGTCTTGCTGGATGACCGGTCAGCAGATAGAGGCTGCCCGTCAGGCTGTGGTTCGTTATATGAAGCGTGAAGGATATGTTTGGATCCGCATTTTCCCGGACAAGCCATTCACAAAGAAACCTGCAGAAGTACGTATGGGTAAGGGTAAAGGTAGCCCTGAGGGATTCGTAGCCCCTGTAACCCCTGGTAGAATGCTTATCGAGGTTGAGGGTGTTCCTATGGAGATTGCCAAGGAGGCCCTGAGACTCGGAGCCCAGAAACTCCCCGTTTCTACTAAGTTCGTAGTTAGAAGGGATTATGTTAAACAGTAAATGAGATTTAGATTATGGATACCAAAGAAATACGCGAAATGAGCGAGAAGGACCTCAGGGAGAAGATTGAAACCAGTCGTGCTGCCCTCAGTCAAATGCTTCTCAACCACGCTGTCTCTCCATTAGAGAATACATCTCAGATTAAAAAGGCCAAGAAAGATATCACCAGGATGCTTACAATCCTGACTGAAATCGAGAACAAAAAACAGAGCAAATAATGGAAAGGAAGCTTAGGAAAGTAAGAGTAGGTGTTGTAGTCAGCAACAAGATGGACAAGAGTGCCGTTGTAGCTGTCAAGACCAAAGAGAAACACCCTATTTACGGCAA
>JAEEGG010001101.1_pt1 | contig 74958 bp, 63 predicted proteins | sample 9134161 | NCBI WGS metagenome assembly JAEEGG01 (sample SAMN16246543, study PRJNA631951) | gut metagenome | biome: gut microbiome; feature: rumen; material: CR-attached | host: Bos | place: Iran: Karaj | collected 2018-10
CAAGGTCGGACAGATCAACAATCAGGACAACTACAAGATCGAAGCCCTGATTGACGAGCACTACATCGACCGGGTGACAGCGGGGTTGGAGGCCGACTTCGAGCGGCAGGGCGGCAAGTGCAACGTGTTGATACGCAAGGTCTATCCCGAAGTCCGCGACGGCAAGTTCAAGGCTGACTTCAAATTCGCGGACGGACAACCTGAGCACATCCGCAACGGTCAGACGTTCTACCTGAACCTGCAGCTCGGTCAGCCGGTGGAGGCGGTGCTCATCCCGCGCGGCGCCTTCTACCAGAAGACCGGCGGCAAGTGGATCTACGTCGTCACGAAGGACGGCACCAAAGCCGTGAAGCGCGACATCCGCATCGGTCGCCAGAACCCGCAGTACTACGAGGTTTTAGAGGGGTTGGAACCTGGGGAAAGGGTAATCACGTCGTCGTATGACGGGTATGGGGAGGCGGAAGTGTTGGAAATTAAGAATTAAGAATTATGAATTAAGAATTATGAATGATGGGGATAGTATATGCTTTTTTAGAATAGAATTCGAAAATACACAAAAGTGTTGTCTATAGGCAACACTTTTGTGTATAAACTGTTGGTTATGGACAACGCTTTGGTTTTCGTAAATATGAGATTGCGCCAACCTTGTGGTAGAATTCTGGCGTAATCTCTGTTTTTTTACGAGATTGCGCCAAGGAAGTTGTTTTGCAAAGGGGCGAATTACAACAGAATTTCCGTCGGTGGGGTTGACGGAATGAAAAACATGACGTAGTATATCGGAAGATAAGCCACCTTCCCGTTTTGCTTGATTTCGCGCTCGTTCGACATTACAAAAGCTTGTTCGATGTGGTAGTCGGGAGTGGCAACAAAGGCATCCAACGAAGCGTGCTCATTGTAGTTTTTCCCCGATTTCACTTCGATGGGAAGAACCGAAAGCAGATCATAATCGTTCACAAGAAACTCAATCTCGCCTTTCTTCTTGTTGTCGTAATAGAACAACGGGAAGCCGTGCGCAACAAGTTCGCTGCAGACCACCGATTCATACACGGAACCCAGGTTTACGCTTTTCACATCATCCATAATGGCTGCTATGCTGTATTGATAAAGCAGTCGGGTTAACAGTCCCACATCATTCAGATACAGTTTCAGCAAATTCTTGCTCTCTGATTCCACAAGAGGGAACCTTGGATTGGAAATCGCTTTTACTTCGTGACAGATACCGCTCTTTACAAGATACTCGAACTCAGCCTGATATTGCCAAGCCCGTGCCTGTTTCTTGTTCTCTATTTGGTTGAAATGAACCCGTTTCTTCTTGTTTTCAAGATAAGAAGGCACCAATTCGTACACCCGCTCAATAACCAGTTTGCGTTCTTTGTCATATTGACTTGCATCGCCCTTATACAGATCATACACCTCCTTTTGAGCCGCCCTCACCTCAACGATGTTGTGTGTTTCAACGAACTTGTTCACGGCATCGGGTAATCCTCCCACCAACAAATATTTCTTGAACAAATCCATCATTCGGTTGTGGAGTGGTTCGTCCAAGGCTACTTTTTTCAAAAAACACTGGTGTGCATGTTCGACAAACTCTTCTCCTACGTTGTTGGCCCACAAAAATTCCTCGAAATCAAGCTGGAACATGTTCACAACCTTGATTTTCCCGCCGGGCTTGGAGAGCGTTTCGTTAAGGGCAATTCCTAATTGAGAACCGCTGACGATATAGGTGAATCTGTCGTCTTGTCGCAGGAACTTCAAGAGGGTGAGCATATCGGGATAGGCCTGTATCTCGTCCAAAAACACCAACGTGTTCTCTTTTTGCCCCATACGGTCGCCGGCAACAGTGCTGAGTCGAAGGTAAAAATCTTCTTTGTTTCTCGTACCTTCAAAGATCTTTTCACCATTCTTGTCTTCATACAAATCAATTTCAATATAGTTCTTGAAACGTTTTTGCCCTTCATACCGAATGATAAAAGACTTCCCTATCTGACGAGCTCCATCAAGAACCAGTATCTTATCAGACCCATTATCAAGATAATCAGCGATTTCCTTTTGAATCTTTCTTTTTAACATACACTTTTCCGTTAAATTCAAGTCTGCAAAAATACACTTTTCTGGAAAACAATCGTATGAAATAATACACTTTTCCGTCAATCATACTTATTTCTACCAAAAATAATATTTTTGCCATTATGAAAGTTTCAATGATGACCTTTAATAAAATGATGATACCTGTAAAGAAACCTTACACCTGCTGTAAGAAATCTTTACAGCGGCCTTTTTGTTTGATGTTTAGATGATTGACAACCAAATGTTTATGTTTTTGGCACGGAAAATGATAATGAAGGATGTAGAGACGTGCCATGGCGCGTCTCTACAGACAAAACCGAAAGATTATGAAGAGCTACCTTAAATTCCTCAGTCGCAACAAACTCTACACCGCCGTGGAGGCGGTGGGGCTGGTCGTGAGCCTCGCGTTCGTCATTTTGATTGGCAGCTACGTGGCTCAACATCTGGCCGTTGTGAATGAGAATCCCGCCCATGACCGCATTTACAGCCTCGGTAACACGTTACACTTGGGACTGTCTGTTTGGGATAAAGAGTCTTTGGAAACCAATATTCCTGAAATTGAATTGATCAGCAGAATCACGGGGAAGGATGGAAAATTAGTTTACCAAAGTAATGCCTATCCTGCCAACATCAAGTTCGTTGACCAAGACTTTTTCAATCTTTTTCCGTATTACACGTTTGTGGAAGGAAGCAGTGACGGATTTGACAAATCCAACAACGCCATTATCAGTGAAACTATGGCCAGACAGTTTGAGGACAATGGGAACTTGTTGGGCAAAACCATCATCATCGATGAAAAACCATACATCATTTGCGGCATCATGAAAGATGTCCAAAATTCCTTGATTCAGTATTTTGACGTGCTGCTTCCTTTTGATGACAAAAGCTATGAGGGACAAAAACCTTTCAAGATAATCCAGGGTGTGCTCACCCTCTTTCAGAGAATGGAGAACACGGATGAGGAGGCTTTCAAAAACAAGGTACTTGACCTCTGCAATCAAAATTATAGTTCTTGGGGTGAAGAGTGGTTAAAAGGGCTTGTGGTGTACAATTATAAGGAGATGTTCTTCAATTCCTATCCCCATTCGAATAAAAGCATTCACACTGGGAACCTCACCAACATCCGGATCCTTACGGCCATTGTCATCCTTCTTTTGCTGTCGGCTGTCATCAACTATATCAACCTCAGTATGGCTTTGGTGGGAAAACGTGCCAAGGAGATGGCTACCCGTCGGCTTTTAGGGGCGCAGAAACTGTCCGTCATGGGCAAACTTATTGCCGAATCTGTGTTGTTCACGGCAGTATGTTTCGGTTTTGCCTTTTTGTTGGCTTACGCTCTGGTGCCCACGATGAATCGGCTGTTAGTCAGCAATACTCCTGATGCCGACATCCAGCTACGGCTGTTGATGACGCCTGCATACATAATGGCGTATGTGGGTGGTGTCCTGCTACTAGGAATGCTTTCAGGCTGGTTGCCTGCGTTGTTCGCCTCCCGTTATGCCCCAATTGAGGTGGTTCGCGGCGCATTCCGCCAATACAACAAAATGTGGTTCAACAAGATATTCATCGTTTTTCAGAGCGTGCTTTCGTTTGTGCTGATTGCCTTGGCTATCGTGATGGAGGTGCAGATGCGGCACATGGTTAACCGCCCCACCCATCTTCAGACAAAAGACCTTTTTGTGATTGATGAACTTTATCCGCCAAGAGCGTATTTGCCCATTGTGGAAGAGCTTAGGTCGTTGCCATGTGTTGAGGAAGTCGGTATCGGGCAAGGTTATCCAGGGAAAATCAACTATAGCTTTGGTATTCCAACTATGGAAGACGATTCAAAAAGCGAGATAAAAATGGTGACGGTTCTGTGCGACTCAACCTATTTCCAGTTGTTGGGGTTTGAGGTGGTTGAAGATTTCGGCCATCCCAAAGCCAACTCGTTATGGTTGGGAGAGCATGTTTTGATTGAAAGCGGTATTTCCGACACTTCCACTTCGTTTTTGAACAATATAGCCGCATATTTCAGCAACTATTATTTCATGAACGTGGATTATATTGGCGGTGTTGTGCATGATTTCCCAGTCAAAACGGCTACTTGTGCCGACGGCGACTATAATTTAAATGGTGGGGTTTATGTATTTGATACAGAGAAGTTTGGCTATGGGGTCGGCTTGCTCGTCAAGATCACGGGCGACCATGCGGAAGCTGAGAGGCAGATTATGAACCACTACAACCAGTGGGTGGAGAAAAAGGAGGGCGTTGGCAAGGACATCAAGTGCGGGTATGTGGATGATCTGATGCTGGAACAATTGGAACCTGCCAAGCGCACAGTTCGACTGTTGGAGATTTTCATGGGATTATCGGTGCTGCTGTCCCTGCTCGGTCTCGTCGCCATGAGCACCTACTATTGCGATGAAGGAAGCCACAGCATCGCCGTCCGCAAGGTCTTCGGCAGCGACGTGCGGCGCGAGTTGCGGCGCACGGTGAAAGGTTATATGATGCTCGTCGGAATCGCGGCCATCATCGGTACTCCAATTGCTGTCTGGCTTAGCGGCAAATACTTGGAACGTTTCGCCTACCGCATTGAGCATTACGGTTGGGTCATTGTCGTGGCGGTTGTGGTCACCATGCTGCTGGCCTTCCTCTCGGTGTTGTGGCAAACGCTCCGTGCCGCGAGGACGAACCCCGCAGAGGCCCTGAAGAAAGAGTAATTATAACCGAAAGATATATGAAGAGTTACCTCAAATTCCTAAGCAGAAACAAACTCTACACCGCCATCGAAGTGGTGGGGCTCAGTGTTGCCTTAGCGTTTGTCATCATCAGCTTCTGCTACGTGATGCAGCAATATGCCGTGCCGCGTGAGAACCCAGACCGCGAGCGGATATATGCCGTGGGCAGCGAAAATATGACCAATCCTTACGGCATGAAGGAAATCATTGGCGACAAACTTCCCGAAGTGGAATGCGTGACCCATTTCTATTTCCAAAACGACCAGCTTTTGAGAACGGAAGACGAGTCGTATGTCGGCAATTGCCTGTTCTGCGACCGCGAGTTCTTCAACATCTTTCCCGTCCAGTTCAAGGAAGGTGGTCCTGATAATCTCACTAAAGCCCATGTTGCCTTCATTTCGGAAAAGTTGGCTTCCAAAATGGGAGGGGAAGTGGTTGGTAAACAGGTGATTGCGGACGAAGACACGCTGACGGTGGTAGGCGTGTTCTCCGATTTGGGTAGTTCTTTGTTGTATGATGCCGATATCATTGGCCACATAGAACCCAGCAAGTGCATGGCTGTTTACAGACAAAACCCGCTTTATTATCAGAATTCTATCCATACTTTCATGAAGGTGGTGCCGAATACCGATCATGTGCTTTTGGAAGAAAAAGTGACTGCACGTTGCAAGGAGGAATATGGTGATATTTTTAGTGTTCTTTTCAAGGAAGGTGTCACGATGATTCGTTTGGATGAAATCTTTTTCAGCGATAGAAAATGCCATTTGCAACAGGGTGACAGGTCGATGCTCCGCAACGTGGTTGTGGTCGGGCTGTTGCTGCTACTTTCCGCTCTCATCAACTATATCAATCTGAATGTGGCGCTTGTGGGAAAACGTGCGAAGGAGATGGCGTCGCGGCGATTGCTTGGAGCGCAGAAGTCAGCCGTCATCGGGCGTTTTCTGGCCGAATCGTTCCTGTTCACCCTCTGTTGCTTTCTCGTCGGTCTGCTGTGTGCCGATGCAATAGTTCCTTTTGTCAACGATTTGTTGAGGGCTGATGTGGCGGTGCGCATTCCGTTCACGACGGGTTATCTCCTTGCCTATCTGCTGATGGTGGCGGTGGTGTCGCTGCTGGCTGGTATTTTGCCTGCGGTCATCGTGTCGCAGACCAAGCCCATTGATGTGGTGAAAGGCACCTTCCGCTTCCGTTCCCGCAAAGAGTTGTCGCGGATCTTCATGGTGGTTCAAAACGTCATCTCCATTGTGCTGATAGCCTTGGTGATTACGATGCAGTTGCAGATGCGGCACATGGTGAATCGCCCCGTCGGTCTGCAGACGGACAACCTCTATTTTATCAGTTCCAAGTTGGATGATATTTCTGAAAAAACCACTTTCATCGACGAGCTTCGCAGCTTGCCTTGTGTGAAGGAATTGGCTTTTACTGAGAATGTTCCAGGCGTTTTAACCGTGAATTTACTTATGGCCAAATTTGGCGAGACGGAAAAGAACATAAAGGTTGCTTCGTTTAGTTGCGACTCAGCGGCCTTCCGTATGTTGGGTTTCCAAGTGGTTGAACTGTTTCATGAACCGGAGGCGACGAGTTTCTGGATGACGGAAAGTGCCGTGGCCGGCATGACGGGGTTGCCACGCGGAATCTATAACTACGACACGATTTTTGCTTGGAAGCAGGACAATATCGGTAACGATGTGTGCGGTGTCATCAAAGATTTCAACATGTTGGATGCCCTGCATGCTGCCGATGAGGACTATACCATTGTCTTTTGCAATGGCAATCCTCTTTATGGGTTAGGAGGCGGACATCCGTTGTTAGAGATTGTGGGCGATCACAGGGAGGCCAAACGTGCCATTGATGCGGTTTACAAAAAGCACTGCGAGAAGGTGTTTGGCACCTATATGGAACCGGAATACAACGATTTTCTGAAGAATGTTGTGGCCTCGAAATACAACAAGACAAAGCGGCAGATGCGCCTCATCGAGCTGATTATGGGCATTTCGGTGCTGTTGTCGTTGTTGGGTCTGGTGGCCATGAGCACCCATTTCGCCTCCGAGCGCGAGAAGAGCATCGCCATCCGCAAGGTGTTTGGCGGCACCTTGGAGAGCGAAACCCGCCGCAATCTGAATGAGTATGTCATCATGATACTGATAGCCAACGCGATAGCGATTCCCTTGGCCGTATGGCTGTGCGGACGTTATCTGGAGGATTTCGTTTATCGCATCGACCTGCATCCCTGGATCTTCGTGGTGACAGTACTGCTGTCGTTCGTCATTGCCATCGGCTCCGTCCTCTGGCAGACGTTCCGCGCCGCGAAGACGAATCCTGCGGAGGCCCTGAAGAAAGAGTGATAAATTCCCGCAGAACCCGCAGATTATCGCAGATTTATATCGAAACATCAAAATTCCTTAGATATGATACAAGTACAAAACCTCACTAAGATCTTCCGCACGGAAGACATCGAAACCCTCGCATTAGACGGGGTGTCATTCACCATCAACGATGGCGAGTTCGTCGCCGTCATGGGGCCGTCGGGCTGTGGCAAATCCACGCTGCTCAACATTCTCGGTCTCCTGGACAATCCCACCGAGGGCACCTACGAGCTGCTCGGCCAGCAGGTCGGAAGCCTGAAGGAGAAGGAGCGCACCAAGTTCCGCAAAGGCAACATCGGGTTCGTGTTCCAGAGTTTCAACCTCATCGACGAGCTGAACGTCTATGAGAACATCGAGCTGCCGCTGCGCTACCTGAACATCAGTGCCTCGGAGCGCAAGGAGCGGGTCACCGCCATGATGAAGCGGATGGCCATCACCCACCGGGCCAAACATTTCCCGCAGCAACTCTCGGGCGGACAGCAGCAGCGTGTGGCCATCGCTCGCGCCGTGGTCGCCAACCCCAAGCTCATCCTCGCCGACGAGCCTACTGGCAACCTTGACTCCAAGAACGGCAAGGAGGTGATGGACCTGCTCACCGAGCTGCACAACGAGGGCACCACCATCGTGATGGTCACCCACTCGCAGCGCGATGCGGGCTACGCCGACCGCATCATCAACCTCTTCGACGGCAGGATTGTGGAGGATGTGCTGCCGGAACTGTGATGCCATATTAAATTTGGTTAATAACATATTGAAGGGATTTTGTAGAGACGCACCATGCGCGTCTCTACAGACCCACCTTAAATTGCAGAAACCAAACATCAATTATATGTTTCGAAAAAGTAATCTCCTAATCCAGATACTCTCCCTCGGGGTGGGGCTCGCCATCGGCATCGTGCTGATTGCCAAAGTGTGCTTCGAGTTGTCGTACGACAGTTTCTATAAAGATGTGGACCGTATCTATTGTATCCGTTCTGGTTACGAACTACAGGGCGAATCCAAAGATTACCCTCAGGTGAGTGGTGCGGTAGCATTTGGCTTCAAGGCAGAGGTGCCGGGTGTGGAAGAAGCCACCCGAATGACTTTCTATTTCAATAGTGACCGTTATTTGGACGAGGATGGCAATGTCATCACCGGAAATCTCCGTTTGGCCGATTCATGCTTCTTCCGCGTTTTTGACCGCCCCATTCTGGCTGGCAATCCAGCGAAAGTGTTGTCTGAGCCGCTATGTCTGATGGTGTCGGAGTCGTTTGCACAAAAAATGGGTGGCGTGGAGGAATGTATGGGTAAAATCATCTACAACGAGGATGTCCCTTTGTTGAAAATGACTATTGAGGGCGTATTCAAGGATTTTCCTAAAAATGGTTCCATAGATGCCGACATTTTGCTGTCGATGGAGAGTTATTCAAAAAACAGCACGGAGAACTGGGTCGGTAACGACCGCTATGTGGGATTTGTGAAATTGCAACAAGGTGTTGATCCCCAATCGCTCAACGATGCCATCCGTAGGATGCAGGAGGCTCATCAGCCTTTGGAGGAGTTTGAGAAGAACGGCATGAAGCTGTGGTATTATCTTGCACCATTTGGTAAAACCCACCTCAAGGAGTCTTCGGTGCATTCAATGGTAATTCTGCTTTCCGTTATTGCAACAATGCTGATTGTCATCAGTTTACTCAACTATATCCTGATCACAATTTCGTCTATGGTACATCGAGCCAAAGAAATTGGGGTACGAAAGTGCTATGGTGCGAACGCTTTCAGTATTTATGGATTATTGGCTCGGGAGTCGATTGTACATCTGTTGTCGGCACTCGTTTTGGCAGCTGCCATTATTTTTGCCACAAAAGGATTGATACAGAACTTGTTGGGCGTGCCATTTGAGACATTACTTGTTCCCAAAAGCATTTGGACTATTGTGGCTGTGCTGTTGCTTGTGCTGTTTGTTTCCGTTTTCGTTCCTGCGCAGCTCTACATGCGCATCCCCGTTTCGGTGGCTTTCCGCAATTATACGGAAAACTCGCGGCGATGGAAAATAGGACTGCTTGGCGTTCAGGTGTTTATCAATGTATTTGTCGTTTCGATGCTGATGGTCATCGCTTCGCAATATCATAAAATGATGAACGACGACCCGGGCTACAATTATGAGAATGTACTGTTTGTGGATATGTACGACGGGAATCAAGAGGCTCAACAACGTGTGGTGAATGCTCTTGGCCAACTTTCTGAAGTGACACACATTGCAGCAAGCTATGGTCTTCCTTACATTTGGTCGAATGGCGACAACATATATCTTCCCGGCGACGATCGTGAATTGTTCAACGTGGCCGACCAGTACGAGGCCACAGCGCAATTCTATGCTCTTTTCGGAATGGAGTTTGTTGACGGTCGCGCGCCGGCCGATTCCAATGAAGTGGTGGTGAGCGAGAGTTTCGTGAAACGGATGAATGACTTCACGGACTGGAGCGACGGTGCTGTGGGAAAACAGATTATGATTACTGGACACGAAAACTCTTTGACAAATCTTAAATCGTTCACTATTACGGGTGTTTACCGCGACTATCGCTTGGGTAGCCTCTTGGATATGGATACCCGACCGAGCGTGCGTTTCTACGGCAGTTTGGAGGACGGAGAGTCTTATATGCCGCATCTGGTTTTCAAAGTGAACAAGATGGATGAAACCACGATGGGGAAACTGAAGGAAACCATTTCTAAGGCCCTTGATGGAAAAGATGTACAGCTGAAAGTATATGCAGACGAAATGCATTCAGCATACGAAGATAGTCGCAAGATGCGCAACACCGTTTTCATCGGTTCCATTTTTGCATTGATGATTGCCATGTTGGGTCTCATCGGTTTCATACGCGATGAGTCGAGTCGTCGGAGCAAAGAAATGGCCATCCGCAAAATTAACGGTGCTACAGAGAGAGATGTGCTAAGCATTTTTGCTTGGGGTGTGTTGAAGTTATCTCTTATTATGTCGATTTTTGCGTGTGTTTTCGCCTATTTCGTTGCCGACAAATGGCTTGAACAGTTCGCCGAGCGCATCGGCCTCTCGCCGTTGTATTTCATTTTTGGCGCAACGGTGGTTCTTCTCATCGTAGCAATCGTAGTCGTTATGAGTAGTATCAGAATTGCACGAATGAATCCTTCGGAGGCGTTGAAGAAGGAGTAGTTACTTGAAAAGGTCAATTGATATGTGCAAAATGGTCCAAATAACGGTTGAGCGCGGCAAGGGTGTCCAAATTCCCATCAAGGAAAGCCCCGCAGTAGAGTTCCCTGAATCGGCAAAGCTCTTTCAGGAGGGCTTTGCGGTTGGTTTGCCCAAGCCTGCCGTATGCGATGGTCAGGTCGATGAGCTCCTGCATCCGCTCAAAGGCCTTTTCGGCGTTGTCGCGACGGCCCTTGGCGAGCCATTTCGTGGCACGATAAGTTTCGCTCCCAATATTGGCCATCTGTTTTGGAAAGGGCATATCGGCCCACGCTCCGTTACTGAGTGTCTCGTGCTGCATTATTCAACGAATTTTGAAACGATGGATTTTATTTGTTCCCTGACTTCTGGATTCTCAACATCACGGCTGCGGTTGCCTTGCCAAGAACGGATATTGATTAAGGAGTCGAATTCAATGAAGTCATCCCCTGTTTCTTCTGGATACAGGTTGAAACCCCAAAGATTTTCCTGCTCCGAACCGTTCTCGAGTAACATCGACTCCAAGTCAGCATGGAGCTCTGCGTCCACAGCAAGAAGACCTTTTCTCACATCGGCCACACACTTAATCATATCAATGAAAGTATTGGATGCCAATTCTTTAAGTTGTTCTCTTGATATTTTTTCAGTAAGAACTTGCATAAATCATATTTTTCGGCAAAAATAATAAAATATCATATTATGCGAATCATCCAAAAATCCAAAACCGAGATGGTCTCCGCCATCCTCAACATCGTCGGGCTGGCCGCCGCCTTCGCCGCCCTCTACATCATCCTCGTTCAGGTGCACCATGACCTCACCTACAACAAGGCACTCCAGGACAGCGACCGAATCTATGTCCTTACCCAGAAGGAAATCAACAAAAGTGAATATTCCTCTTACCTTTGCCGACCTATAGGGGAATTTGTCATCAACGCTTCCCCTGACATTGAAGCCGGTGGTTGCGGTAATATCATGGGCAATCCCATCACAGTTCGTGTGAGCGATGAGCAATCGCCTGTGTCCATCACGATATCTTCCTTGAACAAAGGTGCCCGTGACGTGTTCGGTTTCGAGTTGGTGGCTGGCAATTGGGATGATTTGACAGGCACTGGCTTCGCCCTCTCGGAATCGGCAGCAAAACGTTTGGGAGTCCAGGTGGGTGATGTCATGAAATATTTCGATGGATCAGCATGGCATGATATATCCATTGCGGTCATCTATAAGGATATGCCGAAGCACAGCGACCTTTCCTCTTTCGAGATGCTGACCAATTTTGGCGACAATTGCATCAATGATTGGAGCGAGTTTTCATTTAACTATTTTCTGAAACTTCGTAAAGGTGCCGACCCCAATACGATTGTTGAGGTGGCAAAGCCTGTCGCCAGACAGTTTTTCAGTAAAATGACCGGAAAAGAGGCCACCGACGACAATGTCAAGTTTGGACTTTACCCTGTGCGGCTTACCGACATGTACTTCGACACCAATTCGTATTTTGCCCCTGGTAAGGCAGGCAACAGAACCACCACGATGACCCTGCTCATCATTGCCATCTTTGTGGTGGTCATCGCCTTCATTAACTACATCAACTTTTTCTTCGCCATGTTGCCCCTTCGCCTGCGCAGCATAAATACGCGCAAAATACTGGGTAGCAGTCGTTTCCAGTTGGTGACATCATCAATAGGCGAATCGGTGCTGATGGTGGCTATATCTTTGGCACTTGCTATAGCTGTGGTTATCCTCTTCAAGCAATCCACATTGGCTTCATTGATTGACACTTCACTTGATTTCGGACAGAATGGGGGCGTTGTCGCGTTGACCATCGGCTTTGCATTATTCATTTCGGTAGCGGCCAGTATTTATCCCGCCTTGTTAGCCACCTCGTTTAATCTGGCCTTCGCCTTGAAAGGCACCCTCAGCTCTACGCAAAAAGGAAAGGCATTCCGCATCGGTCTGATTGGCTTGCAGTTCACTGTTTCCATCGTGCTGATAATCTGTGCGATATTCGTTCACGAACAACGCCGTTTCATGATAAACCATGAAATGGGCTTCAATCAGGAATGTCTGTTGCAGTCACAGGTTTCGTGGAATCTTGCCAACAATCGCGAGGCAGTGGAGAGTAAGTTGAAAGCTGATGCCGCCATCAAGGATGTTGCTTGGGGCGATGGACCTTTCATTCAGGATTCTCGTATGAGTTGGGGACGCAAAGTGCGAGGTGAGGATGCCGGTTGGCAGGTCTATCCCGTTTCGTGGAACTTCCTGCGCTTTATGGGTATCGATATCATCGAAGGTCGTGATTTCTCCGAAGCTGACGAGCAGTCTAATGGTGTGTATATCTTCAACAAAACCGCAAAAGACAAATACCAAATCACTCTTGAAGACCAGATTGGCGGCCATGGTGACCAAATTGCTGAAATTGCGGGCTTTTGCGAAGACTTCAATTTCGCTTCGTTGCGACAGGGCATCGAGCCTTTTGCATTCTATGTTTATGGTAAAGAACCATGGCACATTTGCATGAGGCTATTTATTCGCACAGAGGCAGGTGTGGATGTCCCAGCCTTGATGAAGCGCATCACCAAAACCCTCAACGACCTTGACCCCACCATGGGCGAGGAAATGTCGTACGAGGTGTGGCCTTTCTCTCAATCCATTGAGAATCAATATAAAAAAGAAAACAATCTCTCAACATTGGTTACCTTGTTCACCGTGTTGGCCATCGTCATCTCGCTCATGGGCGTGTTCGGGTTGGTGATGTTCGAGACGGAACACCGCCGCAAGGAAATCGGCATCCGTCGAGTGCACGGGGCCACGGTGAAACAGATTCTGGCGATGTTCAACTCCCGCTTCGTGAAAATCGTGCTGGTTTGCTTCGTCATTGCCGTGCCCGTCAGTGTGTTCGTGATGCGCCGCTACTTGGAGAGCTTCGCCTACCGCATACCACTGCACGTCTGGGTGTTCGCGGTGGCTTTGGTTGCGGTGCTGGCCGTTACCATAGCGGTGGTCACCTTGCGCAGTTTGAGAGCGGCTACGGTGAACCCGGTGAAATCGTTGAGGAACGAATAACCCTTACCCTCTTGGAAATTGTAGTGTTGCGAAGATTGATTATGCTATAGTGCTGAAATACAATTAATTTCGCAATAATAGAGATGAATTATTCGTTCAGAAAAATGGGTTTAAAGCCAAATATTCGTTCAGAAAAACGGTTTAGATGGTTGTTTTTTCGTTGGAAAAAGTGTATTTTTGCGGCGTTAATTCGTTTGAAAAATGCTGAGAAGAAAAATTGAAAATACCCTTCGGGAATGGAAAGACACACCGAATCATTTGCCGCTTGTCATTATGGGAATTCGCCAATGCGGAAAGACCTTTATCGTCAGAAAATTTGCAGAGGAAAATTACAAGTATGTCTATTACATGAACTTTATTAAGCAACCCAAACGCATTGGTGCATTTCTGGGTTCCAAAGAAGTTGATGCGATTCTTCTGGAGCTTTCCACCCAAATAAAAGGAGCTAATTTCGTTCCCGGACAAACCTGTTTCATCTTTGATGAAATTCAAGACTGTCCAGATGCCCGTACTTCTTTGAAGTTTTTCAAAGAGGATGGACGTTTCGATGTTATTGCAACAGGCTCCCTTTTGGGCGTTTTAGGTTATGGCGAGAAGAAAAAGAAGTTGAAAAGAAAACATCAGGATGATATGCAGTTGGGGAAAAATTCTGTTCCTGTTGGTTTCGAAGACATCGTGCAGATGTATCCGCTTGATTTCGAAGAGTTCCTTTGGGCAAATGGAATCTCAGAAGATGTGATTGTGTTTCTTAAAGACTGTTTGTCAAACGAAAAACCAGTGCCTGTTGGAATACATCTCACCATGAATAATCTTCTGAATCGTTATGTCGCTGTTGGCGGTTTGCCCGCAGCTGTAAACAAGTTGCTGGAGACCAGTAATATGAGCAAGGTTGATGCCGTCCTCCGTAGGATTTTGAAAGAATACAAAGATGACATGGTGAAATATGCTAACGATGACGACAAACCCTACATACGAGGGTGCTTTGATTCCATTACCAAACAGCTTGCCAAAGACTATAAAAAGTTTCAATACAATCTCATCAAAAAAGATGGTCGTGCGGAAGATTATGCCGGATCACTTCAATGGTTGGAAGATGCTGGAATGATCCGTCGCTGCTATAATACTGAAGCGACGGGTTTGCCAATGGAAGGAAATGCTATCGAATCAACCTTTAAAGTGTATGTCACTGACATCGGTTTACTTACGACTATGCTTGGCGGTTCCACACGAAATGACATCATACAAGGAAACTTGGGCGGTTTCAAGGGTGCTATTTACGAGAATTTGATGGCAGATACGCTTCACAAGAAAGAACAGGCCTTGTACTATTATCGCAAGGAATCCGGTATGGAACTGGACTTTTTGATTAGCTACAAGGGCGAATGTGTTCCTGTTGAAGTCAAGGCCAAGACCTCCAAAGCCAAGAGCCTTTCAACTGCACTGAAGCATCCAGATAAGTATCATATATATCACGCCATAAAGTTTGGTGATTTTAACATCGGCCGCGAAGGTCCTTTGTTGACACTTCCGAACTATATGCAGTTCCTTTTGGAGTTGGAACCCGAAGAAATCATTTTGGAGCATATTGATGCAGAAGAACTTAACCGCATGGCAAAAGAGCTGTTGGAGAAATAGTTTGTTTAAAGAATAATAATTATGCCCAAACTCAAATCGAAAATATTGGTCGTTGATGACAACGCGGGAGTGCGCGCCACGCTGAACATCCTGCTGCCGCCACGCTTCGAGGCGGTGGAAACCGTTGGCACACCCAAAGTGCTGATTTCCACCGTGCGCAGCTTCCGCCCCGATGTGGTGCTGCTCGACATGAACTTCGAGACCGACATCAACACCGGCAACGAAGGCCTCTACTGGCTCTCCGAGCTGCGACGGCAATTCCCCGACATCCAGGTGGTGCTGATGACGGCCTACGCAGACGTGCCGCTCGCCGTGGAGGGCATGAAGCGCGGCGCGTTCGACTTCATCGTGAAACCGTGGGAGAACGAGCATCTCATGGTCGTGTTGGAGGCCGCCTGCCGACAAGGGAAAGCCGACAGTCAGCCCATAGCAAAGCACCATCAACCGGCGATGCTTTGGGGCGCGAGTCCCGCTATGACCGCCATCCGCCATACAGTGGAGAAGGTCGCCCCAACGGACGCCACGGTGCTGATCACCGGCGAGAACGGAACCGGCAAAGACGTGTTAGCCAACGAGATACACCGGCTGTCGTCGCGAGCGGCCAAACCGATGGTGAGCGTGGATATCGGTTCGCTGTCGGAGAGTCTGTTCGAGAGCGAGCTCTTTGGACACGTGAAAGGCGCGTTCACCGACGCGCGCACCGACCACACGGGCAAGTTCGAGCAGGCCAACGGCACCACGCTCTTCCTCGACGAAATCGGGAATATCCCGTTGCACCTGCAGGCCAAGCTGCTGCGGGTGCTGCAAAACCGCTGCGTCACCAAGGTCGGCGACACCAAGTCCGTGCCGATCGACATCCGGCTGATATGTGCCACCAACAAGGACCTCCCCGCGATGGTGCGCGACGGCCAATTCCGCGAGGATCTCTACTACCGCATCAACACGGTAACGTTGCAGTTGCCGCCCCTGCGCGAGCGCACAGACGAGATCGAACCGTTAGCCTCCTTGTTCATAGAACGTTACGCCAAGAAGTACCGTCGCAAAGTGACGGGTATTTCGGAAGATGCCGTGGATCTGCTGCGCCGATGCCGCTGGTCCGGGAATGTGCGCGAGCTACAAAACCGGATTGAGCAGACGGTCATCTTAGCCGAGAACGAAGTGTTGCAGCCAGACGACTTCCAAATCAATGATTCTGAACTGAATACGATAGCCTCCCCCATTCAGGCAGAGTCCTTGGAAGACGCCGAGGAACAGGTGATACGCAACGCCGTCAAGAAATACAACGGCAACCTGACCTTGGTGGCCAAAGCGTTGAATATCAGTCGCCCGACATTGTACAACCGCTTGAAAAAGTACGGAATATGAGCACGTGGGCATGGATAGGGATTCTGGCAGGAAGTTGTGTTATCGTGGCCCTGCTGACGGCCTTGTGGGTCTCCAAACGAAACCGCGACAAGGTGGCCTACATGATGGATTCCTTGGAGGACGGTGAGACGAATTTCCGTTTCCGCGACAACACCGCCATGAACCGCGAGCTCAATCGCATCCGCAGCATCGTGGAGCGGCAAAGCGTTCGGAATGAGGAAGTTTCGTGGAGCAAGCTCTTCCGAGTCATCACGCACGAGATGATGAACACGGTGACCCCGATTGCCGCTTTGAGCGACGCCCTCGCCAAGGACGACACCCTGGATGTGAAGGCGGGGTTGGAGACCATCTCTTCCTCCTCCAAAGAACTAATCCGTTTCGTGGAGTCCTACCGAACCTTCACCAAAGCTGCACCGCCTGTCTGTAAGACACTGCTGGTCAGCGAACTGTTAGACAGGGTAATACGTCTGAATGAAGTCAAAGCTCACGAATGCAATGCTGTTTTTACCAGCGCTGCGGAACCTTCCGACCTGATGCTCTACGCCGACGAATCGCAGCTGATGCAGGTCTTCAACAACTTGATCAAGAATGCCTTGGAGGCAAAGGCCACGGAGATCGAATTGGTGGCCGGGTTGGATGGCGAGGATCGCACGGTGATACAGGTGCGCAACAACGGAAAACCTGTACCGTTACGGCAACAAGAGGAGATCTTCGTGCCGTTCTATTCCACCAAATCTGGCGGCAACGGCATCGGGCTGAGTCTCTCGCGGCGTATCATGCAGCGGCACAACGGGTCGCTGGTGCTGCGCCAAAGCGACCGCCACCAAACGGTTTTCGCGCTGATTTTCCCGTGAAAACAGGCAATTTATTTCACCAACCCTTGCAACAATCGGATTTCCTCTGCCCACAGCGTTTCATCTGGAGTCTCAAGGATGAGCGGCATGTTGTCGAAGCGTGGGTCGTTCATAAAACGCTCGAAAAATTCCATGCCCAGCAGGCCCTTGCCGATGCTGTCGTGGCGATCGACGCGGCTGGCGAGTTCCTTCTTCGTGTCGTTGAGGTGGATGGCCCGCAGGTACTTGAAACCAACCGTCTCTTCGAATTCTTCGAAGGAGGCTTTGTATCCGTCTGCGGTTTTGATGTCATAGCCTGCGGAGTAGGTGTGGCAGGTGTCAAGACAGACGCCCACTCTGCTCTTATCTTCCACTTTGTCAATGATATACGCTAAGTGTTGGAAGCTGAAGCCCACGTTGGTGCCTTGGCCGGCGGTGTTTTCGATGACGGCGGTCACGCCCTGTGTTTTGTCCAAAGCGAAGTTGATGCTTTCGGCCACGCGGGTGAGACATTCCTCCAAGGTTATCTGTTTCAGATGGCTGCCCGGGTGGAAATTAAGCATTTTTAACCCTAATTGTTCGCAGCGTTGCATCTCTTCAAGGAAGGAGTTGCGTGACTTTTCCAATCCTTCCGGATCTGGACTGCCGAGGTTGATGAGGTAGCTGTCGTGGGGGAGCACATAGTCGGCGGAAATACCTGATTTCGAGAGGTTTTCCTTGAAGGTGGCAATGGATTTCTCGCTCAAGGGTGCTGAGAACCATTGTCGCTGATTTTTGGTGAAAAGGGCGAAAGCGGTCGCGCCCACCTGCATCGCATTCAACGGGGCGTTCTCCACCCCGCCGGATGCACTGACATGAGGTCCGATGAATTTCATTACTTGAGTTTTATATCGACAACGCCCTCTTTGTCGGTGACATTACCGATAACGTAAGCCTTCTCACCCAGTTCGTTGAACATCTTGACGGTTTGGTCGGCGTCTTTGGGATCCACCATCAGTACCATGCCGATGCCCATGTTGAAGACGTTGAACATTTCGCGGTGGTTGACCTTGCCGTATTTTTCGAGGAACGGGAAGATGGCGGGCATTTCCCAGTTGTGTTCATCGACGAAGATTCCTTGTCCGGGACGCAGCGCACGCGGGATGTTCTCGTCGAAGCCGCCGCCGGTGATGTGGCAGATGGCGTGGATGTCAACATTTTTTAACACTTCCAGGACGGGTTTCACGTAGATGCGGGTGGGGGTGAGGAGCACGTTGCCGAGCGTGTCGGGCAGGGTGTCGTATTTCGTGTTGAGGTCTAACTGGTTGTCTTTGAAGACGATTTTGCGCACGAGGGAGAAACCGTTGGAGTGCACGCCGCTGGAGGCCAGACCGATGAGCACGTCACCCACATTAACTTTCGAACCGTCGATGAGTTTGGATTTCTCGACCGCGCCAACGGTGAAGCCGGCGATGTCGTATTCGTCAACATCGTACATGTCAGGCATTTCCGCTGTTTCACCGCCGATGAGGGCGCAGTTGGAGAGGACGCAGCCGTCGGCCACGCCTTTCACGATCGCCTCGATTTTGGTGGGCTCGTTTTTGCCCACGGCGATGTAGTCCAGGAAGAAGAGGGGAGCGGCGCCTTGGGCAAGCACGTCGTTCACGCACATGGCCACGGCGTCTTGACCGATGGTGTCGTGGCGGTCCATCATGAACGCCAGTTTCAGTTTGGTGCCCACGCCGTCGGTGCCGCTGACTAACACGGGTTCCTTGTAGCCGAGGGAGGCGAGGTCGAACATGCCGCCGAAGCTGCCGATGTTGCCCATCATGCCGGGACGGTTGGTGCGGGAGATGTGTTTTTTGATGAGGCGCACCGACTCATAGCCGGCCTCCAGCTGCACGCCTGCTTCCTGATATGCTTTTGACATAGTTATATCGTATTAAAAAATGTTAAATAATCAACATGGCATCGCCGTACGTGAGGAAGCGGTATTTCTCCGCCACGGCCTCTTTGTATGCCTTCATCACGAAATCGTAACCGCCGAACGCCGCCACCATCATCAGCATGGAGCTTTGCGGGGCGTGGAAGTTGGTGACCATGGCGTTGGCCACTTTGAAGCGGTAGGGCGGGTAGATGAACTTGTTGGTCCACATGTCCTCTCTGCCGTTCATTTCGGTGGTTTTCACCATGCCGCTGTCATAGACGGAAGATTCCAACGCTTTCATGGTGGTGGTGCCGACCACAGCGATTTTATGGCCCTCCTTCTTGGTCTCGTTGATCTTGTCGGCCACGTCCGCACGGATAATCATCCGTTCGGAGTCAGGTTTGTGTTTCGACAAATCTTCAACGTCAATATCGTTAAAATTGCTTAATCCGGCGTGCAGCGTGATGTAGGTGCGTTCGATGCCTTTGAGTTCCATTCTGGCGAGCAGGAAGCGGCTGAAATGGAGACCAGCGGCAGGAGCCACCACAGCGCCTTCTTCGGTGGCGTAAATGGTCTGATAGTCATCCTTGTCGCTCTCCTCGATATCGCGCAAACGCTGAATGTCGTTAGGTAAAGGAGTCTTACCAAGAGTCATCAGCTTCTCTTTGAAGGCGTCGTGATCGCCGTCGAAGAGGAAGCGAAGGGTGCGGCCGCGGGAGGTCGTGTTGTCGATGACCTCGGCCACCAAGCTGTCGTCTTCGGTAAAGGAGAGCTTGTTGCCGATACGGATTTTGCGGGCGGGATCCACCAGCACGTCCCATAAACGGCTCTCTTCGTCTAACTCTCTCAGCAGAAAAACGCGGATCTGCGCGCGTGTCTGCTCCTTTTCGCCGAACATCAATGCAGGAAAGACGCGGGTGTTGTTCATCACGAACAAATCCCCTTCGTCAAAATAGTCAACAATGTCCTTAAATAGTTTGTGCTCAATGGTTTTGGTCTTTCTGTCGAGCACCATCATGCGTGCCTCGTCGCGCTCTTCCACCGGGTGGAGGGCGATGAGTTCCTGAGGCAGGTAATACTTAAATTCAGATAATTTCATCAAACAAAATTTTGGCGTGCAAAGATACAATATTTATAAGCGTTTGTCAAGAGTTTTTTTTAGAAAATTTTCTTAATAAAAATTGTACCTTTGCTTATCTTTTTGAACAAAAGAAATTGAATGTAAGTATCTAATTTTCAAATTTTTAAGAATATGAAGGATAATTTGTTGAATCGTTTTTCCAAGTATATCTCCTACGCAACCATGGCGAATCCGGACTCCGAAAGCTATCCGAGTACGCAGGCTTTGCTCGATTTTGCCGATGTGATGGTGGAGGAATTGAAACAAATCGGCATGCAGAATGTGACCAAAGACCAACACGGTTATGTGACCGCTTTGTTGCCTTCCAACACCACTGAAAAGCAGCCGGTTATCGGCTTTATGGCGCATCTTGACACCGCGCCCGACATGCCCGGCATTGCCGCACCTGTCATCGTCCCGAATTACGACGGCGGCACCATTGTTCTGGACCAGGAGTCCAACACGGTGCTTTCTCCGGAAGAATTTCCGGAAATGCTGGATTACAAGGGATTAACATTACTCACCACCGACGGGAAACATCTGCTCGGCGCGGACGACAAAGCCGGCGTCGCGGAGATTGTCTGTGCCATGGAATATCTCATCCAACACCCGGAAATAAAGCATGGGGACATCAAAGTGGCGTTTTCTCACGACGAGGAAATCGGCAACGGCGTGAAATTCTTCGATGTGGAGGCATTTGGTTGCGATTTCGCCTACACGATGGACGGTGGCGCCCTCGGTGAATTGGAGTTTGAAAACTTCAACGCCGCTTCCGCCAATATCCGCATCCAAGGCAAGAACATCCACCCCGGCTATGCCAAGAACAAGATGGTCAATTCGCAGCTCATCGCTATGGAACTCAACGGCATGCTGCCCGCCGCGCAACGTCCTGAGCACACGCAGGACTACGAGGGTTTCTACCTCCTTACACACATCGAAGGCACGGTGGAGGAGTCGAAGATGTCGTACATCATTCGCAACCATAACCGCGAAACTTTCGAGGCACAGAAAAAGTTCATGCAAGAAATTGTTAACTTCTTGAATATCAAATACAACAATTGCATTACGTGCGAGATCAAGGACCAATATTACAACATGCGCGAGAAGGTGGAGCCAGTCTATTACGTGGTGGAACGCGCGGTGAAGGCGATGAAGGAGGCTGATGTGGAGCCGGTCATCGTGCCCATCCGTGGCGGCACCGACGGCGCCAACCTCTCGTTCCGCAACCTGCCGTGTCCCAATATCTTCGCCGGCGGCCACAACTTCCACGGCAAATACGAGTATGTGCCGCTTGAGTCGATGGTGAAAGCCACCGAGGTGATTGTGAATATCGCGAAATGCTGATTTTCAAAAAATTATAAAGAAAAGACACGGAGAATGAATCCGTGTCTTTCTTTTTATCGTTATCTGATACCGAAAAAGTTGTATTTTTGCACGCTTTTTCGCAAAATGGTCCTGTAGTTCAATGGATAGAACGAAAGTTTCCTAAACTTTTGATAGGGGTTCGATTCCCCTCGGGACTACTTTTTTGGTTTAGAGTTTAGAGGTTTACAACTAACAGCCAATAGCTAATAGCCAACAGCTAGAAATCATATCCGACCATTTCGCCATGCGGGTGGATGATGGTGTATTTGGTGAACCGTTCGTCCGCGTCGAAACCGTCACCGTAGTTCACCGAACCGTCGCGTTTCACTTGTTTCACCTGCTTGGTGGAGTAAATGGAGCGTTTGCGCTGGTCCCAAATCACTTCGTCGGTGATGACGGAGTCGCCGGAAGAAAGGTCATAAATGATCACGTTGTCAGTCGCTTTGAAGAGGTTGTTGTTGATTTGGCAGGCGTAGTTCGCGGTGATGATAGCCTGTTTCCGTCCATAGTCGTTGAAGGAGGTGATGGTGATGCCTTCGGGACAGTCCGTGTACGTGGTGTCTTTGTTTTCATAACGGTTGAAAACAGGGGTGTTCACGATGAAGACTGTCTGCCCGGAGTCGCTGACGGTGATGGTCATGTTCTCAGCCGATTCTTCGGGAAACTTGCCGTCGTATTCCAGCAGTTGGGCCTTGTTGCGGCTGGAATGGCAGGCAGTAAAAAGCATCATAACGCACAGGGACGTTATGATGCTTTTATACAGATATTTAAGGTTAGAATACATTCAATTATCTCACGGTGGTATTCTCTTGGATCCAGCAACCCACGTGGTAGGAGGAGCCGGCGCTAATACCGCGTTTGAAGAGCTCGTCTTTGCTGGGGAATCTCAGTTTGGCGCGTTGTTTGCTGGCTTCGCTTTCGCAGCTCGGATCCACAGCAACGGCCTTGGCGTATTTGTCGGCAGCGGCCCAGGCGTATGCACCGGGAACTTGCTCGTCACCGCATCTGCCACCGGAGTTGGCGTAGAGGTCTCCAATCAGGATGTACGCTTTGCCCATGTTGGGTTTAGCTTTCAGCGCTTCGTAAGCTGCGGAACGGGATTCGGAGAAGGCGTTCTTCAGTCGGTATGCCAGTGCCATCATGTAGTAGGCATCCGCTTTCTGGTCATGAGTTTCGCTGAGATTGGCAGCATCTTTGAAGTATTCGATTGCCGTATTGAGGTCTTCGACGCTTTGGCTCTTGCCATAGTTTTGGAAGGTGAAATTACCCATCATGTATGCGGTGTTGCGGCTCGGGCTGGCCTTGTGCAGGATGGCCAGACCTTCCTGGAACACTGGGCTGCTGGTGCAGCCGGCTTTGAACATGGTGTTGACCATTTTGCTGACAGCGGGCACGTTGTCCTTGATTTCGTCGAACTTCTTGGCATAGAGTTGTTCCATCACGTCGCAGGAGGCGTAGGGTGCCACCGCTTTTTCGAATTTGGCTTTCACTTTGATGAAGTTGACAATCAGCTTGGATTGACGGGTGGTGTCGGCGATCAGCTTCTTGGCCTTTTTGTCGAACTCGATACGGTCAATGATTGCGCTGTCGAATTTCGCCTGAAGTTCAGCCAAAGCGTCGGCGCTGGTTTCGTATGCCTTGGTGGCGTTCAGGACGGAGAGGTCGAGGTAGTCAGAGGCGCGCTCGTAAGCGTCAATCACAAAGGAGGTGTCCTTCGAGGCATCGGTCTTGTTTTTGGCCAGTTGGAAGTAAGCGTCCCAGATGGCAGCCTGGGTGTTCTCCTTCTCCATTTCGACGGATTGCACGAACCAGTCGAAAGCCTGCTCATAGAGATTTTTTCTGTAACGCATGAGGTTGTAAGCCTTGTAACCGAGACCGGAGCCGGGCGTGAATTTGTCGGGGAAATAGGTGCTGCGCACGTCATAGGCGTAGAGCAGGGAGTCGAGGAGCATTTCGCGGCGTGCGGAATCTTGTTCGTCTTTGATCAGATTTTGGAACAATGTCTGCGCGTTGGAGTAGATGCCTTCGTATGCGCAAGGAGCCTTTTGGATGAGGTATTGCCAGTTGTCGTAGGCATCTTTGTACGATTTGTTTTTGAAAAATTCTGTGAAATAGAAAATTTGTTGGCGGCACGCGATGGAGTCTTCTTCAGTGGCCCCGTATTTGAACGTGCAGGGTTGCTGTGCGAAAAGGAAACTTCCGCTGAAAACCAATGCGATGATTGCAAGAATTTTTTTCATTTTTCCGTTTTTTATAAGGTTATACTTTCAATTTTCTAATCTAATTTAACTCGTTGATACCAGCGTTCCTGTAGGGTGAAGCAGAAGGAGAATCTGAAGTAGTCTTGGCGTATCAGGTCGTTGGCGAGGGTTCCGGTTTTTCCGTATTCGAAGAGGATGTTGAGAGACGAGTGCGTATTGAACGTGGTTAACGGGACACCTACGCCTATACTGACTCCGAATTCGGAAATAGGTTTATTGCGCAGCAACAGTTCTCCGGTGGAATAATGTCCGCCAATGCGGAACGCCATCTTTCTGAAGAACTTGTTGGAGAGCGGGTCGGGGATGAACTGGAAGCCGATGGAGGTGGAGATGCTGTTTTGCATCGTGTCGTTGGACGGTTTCATAAAGGAAAAATGCGTCCAATCCCGCCAAGTCACATCACCGGCGATGGTTATTTTGTCTTTATAGGAATAGCTCAACCCGCCGCCAGCAGACTGAGGAATGACCAGTCGGCCGCGCATGCCGTCTTGGGAAAAGACGGTATCATACAGTATTGTGGATACGTAATTTCCTGAGTATGAATTTACTAAGAGTTTTTCTTTCGCCCAAATGTAGGCGGTGTTGCTGTACACGGCTCCCAGGCCGATACGGTGGTTCTCCCCAATGTTGAACATATACTGGAGACCGGCGTCAAGGTAGATGCCGTCCACATGATAGGCGTCGTTGACGTAAGAGTTGAAGAAGTTGGTACCTTCGAACTCGGTGTTGCTGTAAGCATAGACAGACCCGAAGATGTAGCTGACATTCAGGCCGATGGAGAGTCCTTTGCAGATTTTGAAGGCATTGCCCCAGTAAAGCTGGTTCAGACCTCCCTTGCCACTGTATATATAGGTGACATCACCAATATTTTCGATGTTTTTGACAGTTTCGATGTTGTAGCCGATGTCGCTGAAAGGCTTGATTCCGATGCTGGTGCGCCAGTGCCGCGTGACAGGCAAACCGATGGCCAGATATCCGGGTTTGGCGTAGGTGTTGCGTTGGGTCATCTGCCGCTGGCTCAAATGGGAGGAATAGACGGACGCGGCGGCGTCGGCAATGAAAGAGAGCGAGTCGAAGGCCGCGTAGGAGGCAGGGTTTCTGAAATTGATGTAATAGGGGTTTTGCATGGCATAGGATACCCCACCCATGGCGTCAAGAATTCCGTTTGAAGAGTGGTTCACCATGCCGATTCCGTAACTGGAATAGGGTATGCTGATTTCATTTTGCGCCTGTACGGAATAGGTGCACAGGAGGCAAAACAAAAAGGCCCACAACCATTTATGATCAGTTTTCCGCTGCATTCAGTTTCAGTATTTTAAGCAATCCGAACAAGGTCGGATTTTGGGCGGCAAATATACGTTTTTTTACGTAATTTTGGAGTAGTGGAGAATCGCCGCCGGAAAAAAGCACTTTGAGGTCGGGATATTGTTCGGCGTATTGGTTGATCATACCGTCGATTTCGTTCGCCATACCGTGGATAACACCAGTGAGGATGGACGTTTTGGTGGTGCCGCCGATCAGTTGGTGTATGGGTTCGGGTTCCACGAGGGGCAGGCGGGCGGTGAATTGCGACAGGGCTTGGAAGCGCATCCGCATACCCGGTGCAATCCGACCGCCCCAGTATTCACCGTTTGCATTCACGAAATCAGCCACGAGGCAGGTGCCCGCCATGATGGACAGGACATTCTGGTTTGGACATAATGCGTTGGCACCCACTGCGTTGGCAATGCGGTCGGTGCCTAATGTCTCCGGGGTTTCGTAGCATAGGGTGATGGGCAGCCGGCAGTCGTGGGAGAACCGGACGAGGTGTGTGTGCGCGTTAAGCCATGCCAAAGCTTCCTCATCGCCTTCGCTCACAGAGGAGACAATGGCTCGCTGAATCTCATATTCTTCGAAAAGATGCTCGAAAAAAGGTATGGTCAACCGATTTTCAGAAAAAAGTTGCAAAAGATCACCTTTTTCTGAAAAGACAGCCACCTTTCGTAGTGTGTTCCCTATGTCGATTACCAGGTTCATTTTGGGCGAAAGGGCTGTAGAGGCGTGCTAGGGCACGTCTCTGCCAACCTCATTAGTTCGTTATCGTGCCATTGTTTCGCGGTTTCGAAGGATGTCGATGGCAAGGTAGATGGCGTTGCGCATGGCCTGCGGATCGGCGATGTTTTTGCCGGCGATGTCGTAGGCGGTGCCATGGGCGGGGGCGGTGCGCACGATGGGCAGTCCGGCCGTGAAGTTCACGCCGTTTTTGCCTAAGAGTTTGAAGGGAATCATGCCTTGGTCGTAGTACATGGCCAGCACGGCGTCGAATTTGGTGTAGGATCCGGATGCGAAGAAACTGTCGGCCGCGAAAGGACCGAAAGCGTTGATGCCATTGTGGAATGCCTGGGCCACAGCGGGTTGGATGATTTCTTTGTCTTCCGTGCCGAGCAAGCCTTCTTCGCCGTTGTGCGGGTTAAGTGCGAGCACGGCGATGGTGGGGTTGTTCAAGGCGAAATCTTGTTTCAGTGATTGGTTCAGGATTTCCAGTTTACCAAGAACTCTTTCGGTGGTGATGTTGTTTGCCACCTCGTTGATAGGCAAGTAATTGGTTGTGAATCCGACACGCAGGTTCTCCGCCACCATGAGTGGCATGGCCGGGTGTTCTTTTCCACCGAAATAGTGTTCGAAAAAGGCAGTGTGACCCGGGAATTTGAATTTGTCGGACTGGATGCTGTTTTTGTTGATGGGGGCGGTCACGATAGCGTCGATCAGCTTGTTTTTCAGGTCGCGTCCGGCGGCGTAGAGCGCGCGTTCCGCCATTTGTCCCGCTACTTTCGTGGCGGTTCCCAAGTCCAACTTCACCTCTTCTTCATACAAATTGACAAGGTTGGGACGTTTGGTGGAGAGTTGTTCGGCCGTTTTGGTGAACTGGAAGGAAAATTCCGGCATTTCCATGTATTTTTTGTGGTAGGAGGCCACTTTCGACAAGCCGTACACCACGGGAGTGCACATCTCCATGATTCTGTTGTCACTCAACGACTTGATAATCACTTCATAACCGATGCCGTTGATATCTCCTTGCGTGATACCGATGGTAAAATTCTTGTTGTCTGCCATAATCCAATTTTTGAGGTCGCAAAGGTACATAAAATATGAATACAAACTTAGATTGTGACTTAAACTTAGACTATGAACTTAGACTATGAACTTAGACTTAGACTATGACTTAAACCGAACAAGGTCTATGTCGATAGTTTATGTCTATGTCAATGGTCTATGTCTATGTTAATGGTCTATGTCTATGTCAATAGTCTATGTAAAAAAAAGGCAGACCGAAACAGTCTGCCTTTTTTCTGATAGGGGATTGGATCCTATTTGTTGACTTGGAATTTTTTGTCGCCGTTGACGAAGAAGTTCACAATTTGGTTGGCGGCGGCGAGGCCGGCATTGATGTTGGCTTCGGCGGTTTCGGCACCCTGTTTTTTCGGGGTGGCGAAGAAGCGTTTCTCAAACTTGTTGAACTCGTCCAAAGCGTCGGGGGCGATGTCGGTGCAGTATTTGAGGTCTTCGCGCTCAGCCATCAGGGCGATGAGTTCTTCCTCGTTGATGACCTCTTTGCGGGCGGTGTTGATCACGCAGCCGCCTTTGGGCATAAGGCCGACAAGAGCTTTGTTGATAGACTTTTTGGTCTGGTCATTGGCGGGGATGTGCAGGGAGATGTAGTTGCAGTTTTTGTACATCTCTTCGAGGGTGGCGGGAACGACCACGCCTTCAGCCTCCATTTTCTCTTTCGGGACGAACGGGTCGAAGGCCCAGACTTCCATGCCGAGGGCGCGGGCTTTCTCAGCGACGAGGCGGCCGACGTTGCCGTAAGCCTGGATACCGACTTTTTTGCCTTTCAGTTCGGCGCCGGTGCCGGGTTTGAAGGTGTTGCGGGCCATGTAAATCATCATGCCGAGGGCGAGTTCAGCCACAGCATTGGAGTTCTGGCCGGGGGTGTTCATAGCCACGATGTTGTTGGCGGTGCAGGCGGCGAGGTCGAGGTTGTCGAAGCCGGCGCCGGCGCGCACGACCACCTTGAGGTTCTTGGCGGCGTCGATCACCTGGGCGGTGACTTTGTCGGAACGCACGATCATGGCGTCCACGTCAGCGACGGCGGCGTAGAGTTCTTCAGGGGTTTCGTATTTTTCCAGCAGAACCAATTCGTATCCTGCTTTTTCCACGATGGCGCGAATGCCATCCACAGCGGCTTTCGCGAAAGGCTTTTGCGTTGCAACTAATACTTTCATTACTATATTTGATTTAAATGATTCGATAATAGTTAGTAGTTGGCGGCACCGTAGTAACTGCTAACTACTAACTATTAACTGCTAACTAATGTTATTTGTTTGCTTTTTCGAAATCTTGCATGCAAGCGACGAGGGCTTCGACGTCTTTGACGGTGCAGGCATTGTAGAGGGAGGCGCGGAAGCCGCCGACGGAGCGGTGACCCTTGATGCCGATCATGCCGCGCTCTTTGGCGAAGGCCATGAAGGCGTCCTGTTTGTCCTCGTAGCCGGGGGCCATCACCCAGCAGTGGTTCATGATGGAGCGGTCAGCCTTGTCGGCGACAGTGCCCACGAACATGCTGTTGCGGTCGATTTCCTCATACAGGAGGTTGGATTTCTTCATGTTGATCTTGTTCATTTCGGCGACACCACCGATGGTGTTCTTGAGCCAGGTGAGGGTTTCGTGCATGACGAAGATGGGGAGCACGGGAGGCGTGTTGAACATGGAGATGTTCTTGGCTTCCTCAGCGGCGTGGGTGCGGTAGTCGACCATGGTGGGCAGCGGGTTCATGTAGGCGCGGTCGCCGATGTTCCCGAGGATGTCCTTGCGCACGATGACGAAGGTGACGCCAGCAGGGCCGACGTTTTTCTGTGCACCGCCGTAGATGAGGCCGTATTTGGTCACATCGACGGGACGGCTCATGATGTCGGAGGACATGTCGGCGACGAGCATCACGTTGTTGCACTCTTCAGCGGTGAAGTCTTTGCGGATTTCAGTGCCGTAGATGGTGTTGTTGGTGGTGATGTGGAAATAATCGGCGTCAGCGGGGACGGTCCATCCTTTGGGGATGTAGTTGTAGGTTTTGTCCTCGGAGGAGGCGATGATTTCGGTTTTGCCGAAGTTCTTGGCTTCCTTGGCAGCCTTCTTGGCCCAGACGCCGGTCTGGAGGTAGGCGGCTTTGGTTTTCATCAGGTTGGCGGGCACCATGAAGAACTGGGTGCTGGCACCGCCGCCGAGGAAGAGGACCTCGTAATTGTCGGGGATGTTGAGCAAATCGCGCCAAAGTTGGCGGGTTTCTGCCATAAGTCTTTCCCAACCCGGGGTGCGGTGGGAGATTTCCATCAGACCGATTCCGGTGTTGTCAAAGTTGCGAATTGCGTTGATTGTGGATTCAACGGCTTCTTTCGGGAGGACGCAAGGTCCTGCATTAAAATTGTGTACTTCGTTCATAACTAATACAATATGTTATTTAATGAATTGATTTTTAGGAAAATTCTATTATGCGGCAAAGATACAAAATAAAGCGTCAGGTTGGACGATTTCCGGCAGTATAATTTTTTTTTTGTAAAGAGGTGTACCGATTGAAAAAAAGTGTATTTTTACAGCCTCAAATTTTCGGAGAGATGGCCGAGTGGTCGAAGGCGCGCGCCTGGAGAGCGCGTAAGCGCCAAAAGCGCTTCATGGGTTCGAATCCCATTCTCTCCGCAAAGACCCAAAGGTTTGAAAATCAATAAAGTAAAAAATAATTAATTTCAAAAAATCACAATCAATTATGAAAAAGCTTATCGCCTTACTTACCGTTTTCGGTTTCTTGACCTTCGGTATTGCAAACACAGCATTTGCGCAAAAACAGCAAAAATCTGCCGAACCTGCCGCCACTGAGCAGGCTGCAGAGGAAGTTGCAGAGGCTCCTGCCGCCACCGCTCAGGCCGAGCTTTCTGCAGATCCCGACGAATCCGTGAACCAAGGCTTGCACTATGTTTTGAAAGACAAGTTCATTCAAGGTGGTGCTGTGTGGATGACCCCCGTGTTGATCTGCTTGATCCTGGGTCTCGCTTTTGTCATCGAGCGTATTTTCTACCTCAACCTCTCTTCTGTGAATTCTAAGAAACTGTTGGATAAGATCGAAAACACTTTGAACACGAAAGGCGTTGCCGCGGCCAAGGAACTTTGCCGTGATACAAAAGGCCCTCTCGCAGCCGTCTTCTTCCAAGGTCTTGACCGCTATGACGAAGGTCTTGAATCTGTCGAGAAATCCCTCACCTCCTACGGTGCCGTCCAAATGGCAAAACTGGAGAACAATATGACTTGGATCAGCTTGTTCATCGCCCTGGCTCCTTCCTTGGGATTCTTGGGAACGGTCATCGGTATGGTGCAGGCATTCGATGATATCGAGCGCGCAGGTGATATCTCCCCGACCATCGTCGCCGGCGGTATGAAAGTGGCTTTGTTGACCACCGTGTTCGGTTTGATCACCGCCATGATCCTCCAAGTGTTCTACAACTACCTCCTTACCCGTATCGACTCCATCGTGAACGACATGGAAGATGCCACCATCTCTTTCATGGACATTCTCGTCAAAAATAAAAACAAATAATCAGGGAATAGATTCCCCTACTTATTATATATACAATAATTTTAAATGGTTGTATAATGAAAAATAGAATTATCAATATCGTCATATTCGTGGTCGCTATCCTGGCGGTCTGTGTGGCTATAGCGTTCTCTTTCTTCTCCTTTGACGCCGACAAGAAAGACAGCTATATCCAAGTCCGGGAGGTGAATGCGGTGACACCTGAAATGGTGTCCGATTTTGAGACGGCCACTGTGGAATCCCTTCCCTCTGTGATTGAAAAATATCAGAAAGAGAACCAAACCCGTAGCGAGAACCTGAAGAGTGTCCAAATGGAAAAGGATATTCTTTACACCTATCTCCAGGATCTGAAAAACCTCGATGAGAACAGTTTCGAGGCATATAAAGCCGGCTTCCCCGAACGTTCCGCCGCCCTGTTCGCCAAAAGCGAGAACAAACAGAAATATGTGGACGGATTCAGCGGTGTGCAGACTTATAAGGATCTTGAAAAATACACGGAACAAGTCAATAAGGACTATGCTGCGCTGAAGCAGGAATATCTGGTGGAACGCAACTACATCAAAGCTGCCAACGGACTCGTGAGCAAAGCTGATATGATTTCCACCACGGCTTCCGCCAATAAGAAAGCCGCTGATTTCGAAGCTTTCCAAAAAGATCTGAAGAGCTTCGGCAAAAGCGCATCCCTGCAGAATTTCTTCATCATCTTGACCTATATCCTCGGTATCGGCGCACTGGCTCTGATGGTGTTCTTCTTGTTGACCAACATGATCGCCAACTTCAAGACTTCCTACAAGATCCTCCTCGGCCTGGTACTGCTGGTGGTGGCTTTCTTCATCGGCTACCTCGTGGGTACTCCCACCCTCAGCCCCTCTGCCATCAAGGCCGGTATGTCTGGCTCTGGCTACAAGATGGTGAACGCAGCCGTGTTCACGGTCTATGTATGTTTGTTCGTTGCAATAATCTCCATTATTGTGACGTTGATTATGAACGCCGTTAAAAACAGAAACTAACATGAGTAAAAGAAAAACACCAGGCTTGAATACGGGTGCCATGTCAGACATCTCGTTTCTGCTGTTGACCTTCTTCCTGCTGACCTCCTCCATCAACACGGAGCAGGGTATCCCGAGAAAACTTCCGCCGCCAAAAACGGAGGATGCCAAGGATAAACAGATAGATATCAACAGGAGAAATGTGCTGAACGTGCTGGTGAACTTCCGCGATCAGATCTCTGTGAATGGTGAGGAAATCATGATCACAGAACTGAAAGCCAAGGCCAAGGAGTTTTTCTCCAACCCCACCAACGATCCGAATCTGCCGGAAAAAATCAGCAAACCTATCGATGGTATTGGCGACTTCCCGGTCTCCAAGGGGGTTGTGTCATTAACTAACGACCAGTCCACCAGTTACAACATGTATGTACAGGTGCAGAATGAGTTGCAGCGCGCCGTGAACGAACTTCGCGATGAAACCGCGCTTCAGTATTTCGGCAAGAAGTTCGATGGTCTGGACTCCGCCGCCCAGCGCGCCGTCTCCAGCGCCATCCCGATGAGCATCTCCGAAGCACCGCCTATCGATTACGGCACTACCAAGTAACCTTAAAAACGTAAGATTATGTCAAGATTCAGAAAAGAAGGAAAAAAAGAGACACCGGAACTCAACATGGGCTCCATGTCCGACATCATCTTCATGTTCTTGTTCTTCTTCATGGTGATCACCACTATGCGAGAAGCATCCCTGAAGGTTCATTTCACGGCACCTAAGGCTACTGAAATCCAGAAACTGGAGAAAAAATCACTCGTGGCTAACATTTATATCGGCGCACCCCTCAACAAGAATGAGAATACGCTGCCCCCGGGTGAGGTATCTGTCCAGTTGAACGACCAGACCGTCAAGGCCGAAGACCTGAAACGCGACGTGCGTGATTTCATCGGTACCGAGAAAGAGTCCCGCGACGCTCAAGACAGAGACCGTCTGACTTTTTCGCTGAAAGTCGACAAGGACGTGCAAATGCGTTATGTGAACATCATCAAACAAGAGCTGCGAGATAACAATGCTTTGAAAATCAACTACGCAGCCAGCAAAAAAGAAAAGAATAACTAATATAATTGTGACCGATTTCAGGGCAGTGTTCGTTCATTGCCCTGAATTTTTTGTAAAAAACATATTACTAATCAAAAATCAATATTATGAAAAAAATTTTACTTGCTGTTACTGCGCTCTTCATGGTGGGTGCCATGTATGCGCAAATTGAAAGAGCTGATGTGCTGAGAAACGCTCCGTCAGCTGTGATGCACAAGACCACTCTCACGGGTTTTGAAAACGGTGCCGTTCCCGAGAACCTCGCTCCGATGACCCGTTTTATGAGCCGCAACTACATCGGCATGACTTATTACGATTGCCAATCCAACGGCTCTATGCCTTGCAAGATTGTTGCCCATAACGATGGTACCGTTTCCGCAATTTGGACGACGAATGGTTCTACCGCCGCCAGCCGTGGTACGGGTTATAACTATTTCAACGGCAGCAACTGGATTAACAGTGCCACTTCCACCGACCGTATCGAAAACACTCGTACCGGTTGGGGTGTTCTCACTACCGTCGGCAATGCCGAGATTACGGCTGCCCACAACGGTTCTTCCGCTCTCGTGATTGGCGTTTGCCAACAGAAAGGTACGGAAAACTGGACCTTCACGAACCTTCAAGGACCTACCATCACCAATGTCAACAACAGCAGCAGCACGAGCACCGCTCTGTTGTGGCCTGCCATCGCTTCCAGCGGCAACACCATCCACTTGATCGCCTGCACCGAGTCTGACGACGGTTTCTACTACAATGGCATCAACACTTGCTTGGTGTATTATCGCGGTACCTACAATGAAGCCAATGGCACCATCAGCTGGAGCGAACCCCGCGTGGTCGGTGGTGTGACTCCTGCCGAGGTCAGCAAATTCTCCGGTGACAGCTATGCCATCGCCGCTAAGGGCAACACCGTGGCCATCGCCGCTGCTCCTGGTTTGACTAAAGATGCCTTTATCTGGAAATCCACTGACAATGGTGAGAATTTCACCAAGACCGTTTTCTTCGAAACGGCAGGCGGCGGTGATACCGCTTATCGTTGCGACGGCGCCATGGATGTGGCTATCGATGACAACGGCCAAGTTCACGTGGCTACCGGTACTTACATGTGCTACATCGAAACGGACACCTCCACTTCCTATACTTGGTGGCCTTCTGTTGGCTATCTGCTTTATTGGAACGAATCTATGAATCCTATTGCCTACAATGGCAGCCAGGATGATGCCAATCCCGATGTGCTTCAAGCCGCTGGTTACACGGTGATCGACCGTTTCAACCTCGACTGTGACGAATCAATTTGGGGCCTTAGCAACTGGGGCGTTGACGCTTATCCGTCATACGGCGTGGGTGCCGTCTCTTTCCCGCAACTCGTTGCCGAGAATGGCAAAGTCTATATGGTCTTCTGCCAGTTGATGGAATTCCCCTTCGTGGATGAGTCCAACTCTATGTATTACAGAGGCGTGTTCGCTACCAAGTCTGACGACAACGGTCAGAACTTCAGCGACTTCAGCTGGTTGTCCTACAATAAGGATTGCTACTATATGGATTCTTGGGAACTCTTCCCGATGGATACGGTTAATCCCCCGACATTGGCTGACATCAGAGACATGCTGAACACCGAGGGTGAAAGCGTGTATCCCTCTGTCGCCAAGAAGTTGGTCAACGGCAATATCTTCATGACCTGGCAACAGGACTACAATGCCGGCAGTGAAATCAAGGAGACCAGCGCTGGTTTGACCCAAAACGAATCTTCTGCTTACTATTTCACGATGCATGCCGATTCCATCGGTATTTACAACAACGTGCATGAGGTTTGCCAAGGTCTGTGGATCGATCATACAGGTATTAGCAACAGAAACCTCTCTGGCATGAAGTTGTATCCGAACCCGACTTCCGAGTCTGTGAACATCACTTTCTCTGCTGAAAATGCCGAGAACGGTGTTGTTTCCGTGATGAACCTGATGGGCCAGACTGTCTATACCGCCAATGTTGAAGTGAACGAAGGTTACAACATGATCAACGTTCCTGTGAAAGGCTTCACCAGCGGTGTTTATATGGTGACGATGCGCACCAACACGGGCATCTCCACCCAGAAGTTGATTGTTAAGTAATTTTGTTAAGTACATGAGAGAAAAGGCAGGCCTCAGTGTGACCTGCCTTTTTTCTATATAATGTGTTTTATTATGATAAAATCCATGACCGGTTTTGGCCGGACAGTATTGGAGACCGACGGCAAGTGCATTACCGTGGAAATCCGCACGTTGAACAGCAAGCAGCTGGATTTGAACACCCGTATCCCGCTGCTGTTCAAGAATTACGAGAACGATATCCGCTCCATTCTTTCCAAGGAGTTGGAAAGAGCCAAGGCGGATTTCACCATTACGGTGGAAAACCGTTCGGTGAACAGCTCCGTGGCTATCAACAAGGATTTGGCTATTTCGTATTATCAGACGCTTTCGGAATTGTCCAAGGATTTGGGAAATCCCGTGGAAAGCGATATCTTCCTGCATGTGCTGCGGATGCCCGATGTGGTTTCCACCCCGCAGGAGGAAGTCAGCGATGAACTTTGGGAGAAGTTGAAAACTGCCATTCTCGATGCTTGCCGCCAACTCAACGAGTTCCGGATCTCCGAAGGAAAAGTTCTGGAAGCTGATTTCGTGAAGCGAATCACGCTCATCCGCGACATGATCGACGAAGTGACACCGTTTGAAGAGCAACGCATCGTCAAAATTCGCGAGAAATTCGAAACATCTCTGAAAGAACTCGCCCCCAAAGTGCAGTACGACCCCAACCGTCTCGAGCAGGAGATTTTCTTCTATCTTGAAAAACTGGATGTCACGGAAGAAAAAGTGCGACTGCGGAAGCATTGCGACTATTTCATCGAAACACTCAAAGAGAACCAGTCAAACGGCAAAAAATTAGGCTTCATCGTGCAGGAATGCGGCCGTGAAATCAACACGCTCGGTTCCAAGAGCAACGATTTCGACATCCAGCAGATTGTGGTGCGCATGAAGGACGAATTGGAGAAGCTGAAAGAGCAGTTGGCGAATGTCTTATAATCGGCTATTAGCATTTGGCTATTAGCTATTAGCTTTTTTTGCTAACAGCCAATAGCCAACAGCCAAAAATACTCTCTTAAAAAAGAAGGTTTATCATATTCATCAGAATAGTTTTTAAAAATGGGGAATATATTATCATTAATTGGTCGGCCGAATGTGGGGAAATCGACCTTTTTCAACCGGTTGATACAGGCGCGGGAGGCTATTGTGGACTCTACGGCGGGTGTGACTCGCGACCGCCATTACGGCAAGTCCGACTGGAACGGCTACGATTTTTCAGTGATTGACACCGGCGGTTATGTGGTGGGTTCCGACGACATTTTCGAGTCGGAGATCCGCAAGCAGGCGGCGTTGGCCATTGAAGAGTCGGACGTCATCGTCTTCATGGTCGATGGGCGCGAGGGGTTGACCCCGTTAGACGAGGAAATCGCCGACATTCTGCGCAAATCTAAGAAACCGTACTATCTGGCGGTGAACAAGATTGACAGTCCGAGTAACTATTTGGATTACACGGAGTTCTACGCTTTGGGCATAGGGGAGATTTATCCGATTTCAGCGGTTTCAGGAAGCGGCACGGGCGACCTTCTCGACGAGGTGGTGAAGCATTTTTCGAAAGATGTGGACGAATTGCCCGATGATCTGCCGCGTATCGCCATCGTGGGTAAGCCGAATGTGGGCAAGTCCTCCATTATCAACGCATTTCTCGGCGAGGACCGCCATATCGTCACCCCGTTGGCCGGCACGACCCGCGATACCATTTTCACCCGCTACAGGAGTTTCGGTTTCGACTTTTACTTGATCGACACCGCTGGTTTGCGCAAGAAGAGCAAAGTGGAGGAGAGTCTGGAGTTTTATTCCGTGATGCGCGCTGTCCGTTCCATCGAAAACTCTGACGTCTGCATTGTGATGGCGGATGCTTCGCAAGGATTTGATTCCCAAGATCTTAACATTTTCGGATTGTGCTCTCGGAACCATAAGGGCATTGTGCTCGTGATGAACAAGTGGGATTTGGTGGAGAAAGACACGCACACGCATAAGAATTTCGAGGATGCGCTGAAGAAACGCATCGCGCCGTTCACCGATGTGCCGATTATATTTACTTCAGTGACGGAAAAACAGCGCATTTACAAGGTTTTGGAGACTGCCATCCAGGTGTATCAGAACCGCCAGCGCCGGATTTCCACGTCGGAACTGAACAACACGCTGCTGCCGATTATCGAGAACACGCCGCCGCCGATGAACAAGGATAAAGTCATCCGGATCAAATATGTGACGCAGTTGCCGGTGGCGTACCCGACGTTCGCGTTTTTCTGCAACCTGCCGCAATATGTGGTCGATTCCTACAAACGTTTCTTGGAGAACCAAATCCGCAAGAACTGGGACTTTTCCGGCGTCCCGATAGAGATTTACTTTAGAAAGAAATGAGGGCCAAAGTCCAAGTTTCAGGTTAAAAAGTCAATAGTCTAAGTCTAAGTTTAAGTCTAGGTTTAAGTTTAAGTTTAAGTTTAAGTCTAAGTCTAAGTCTAAGTAATACCAGTAATAGAGCTTGTAGATGAAAAAACTTTTCATAGAAACATACGGTTGCCAGATGAATTTCGCGGACAGCGAGGTGGTGGCCTCCATTCTGAAGGAGATGTACTCGTTGACGAAGGAGATTCAGGAAGCCGATTTAATCCTCATAAACACGTGTTCCATCCGTGACAAGGCAGAACAACGCATCCACAAGCGTTTGAAGGAATTGGAGGCGTATAAGCGCCGTAAACGGACGTTGCAGGTGGGTTTGTTGGGTTGTATGGCCGAGCGCATGAAAGAAGAACTGTTGCAGACTGAACCGGTGCTGGATTTCATCGCCGGTCCCGATGCCTATCGTTCATTGCCGCAGCTGATTGCCGATTCGCAGCACGGGCACACGTCGTTCAATGTGTTGCTGTCGAAAGAGGAGACGTATGACAACATCATGCCGGTGCGCTACGACGCCAACGGTGTGTCAGCGTTCGTTTCCATTATGCGCGGGTGCAACAATTTCTGTTCCTACTGTGTGGTGCCTTACACGCGCGGTCGCGAGCGCAGTCGCAGCCCGAAGACCATCCTCGGCGAAATCGAGGATTTGTTGAAGGATAACTATAAGGAAGTCACGCTGTTAGGACAGAACGTGAATTCTTATTTCTGGAAAGAGGAAAATCAGGAAGTTTCGTTTGCCAAGCTGATGGCGATGGTGGCGGAGATGTCGCCGGAATTGCGCGTGCGGTTCGCCACGTCGCACCCGAAAGACCTGTCGGACGAGCTGATTGAAACGATTGCGCGTTACGACAACATCTGCAAGTGCATTCATCTGCCGGTGCAGTCGGGCAGCGACGAGATGCTCGCCAAGATGCGCCGTGTCTATACCCGAGAGAGCTATCTGGAGCGGGTACGCAAGATCAAGGAGGTGCTTCCGGATTGCGCTATCACCACGGACATTATTGTCGGGTTTAGCGGGGAAACACTTGAAAACCATCAAGATACGTTGTCCATCATGCGTGAGGTCGGCTATGAGTACGCTTACATGTTCAAATACTCCGAGCGTGGCGGCACATTGGCTTCCAAACATTATCCCGACGACATTCCCGACGAAGAGAAGACCCGCCGGTTGGAGGAAGTCATCGCGTTGCAAGGCGAACTCTCCATGGCCAGCAACCTTCGCGATGTGGGCAAGACGTTCCGTGTGCTGGTGGAAGGTGCCTCGAAACGTTCTGATGATCAGTTGTTTGGAAGAAACAGCCAAAACAAGGTCATCATTTTCCCGAAAGGCGACCACCAAGTTGGCGACTATGTGGATGTGACGGTGACGGAATGCACGCCGGCAACGCTGTTGAGTTAGCAGTTAGTAGTTAGTAGTTAGCAGTTGTAACGAAACCCCCTAGTATGTTAAAAAATATCCTCCAAAAGGGTTGAAAGCCAATGCAGTGAGTCCTGGGATCAAATGACGATAAATGAGTGATGTGAACGAGCGATGAATGATATACGAAATATAAAATTTGACCAATTGGTGTCTTTTTTGCGGGAAAACGGTGAGAAGCCGTTCCGGGCGAAACAGATTTGGACATGGTTGTGGAAGCGGGGAGCAGGGTCGTTTGACGAGATGACCGACCTCTCCGTGGCCTTGCGCACGAAGTTGCAGGAGAATTTCACGTTTCACAGGGCGGAAATTGTCGAAGAAGCGCGAAGCAGTGACAAAACGACCAAGTTTTTGTTGAAGTTTCACGACGGCAAGATGGTCGAGGGGGTACTCATTCCCAGCAAGGAGCGTGTCACGGCGTGCCTTTCTACGCAAGTTGGCTGTCCGTTGCACTGTGCGTTTTGCGCCACAGGCACCATGGGGTTCATCCGCAATCTGCACTACAGCGAGGTGATTGATGAGTACGTATTGCTCAACAATCGGGCACAAGAGATTTATAACCAGCACATTACCAATATCGTTTTCATGGGGATGGGCGAGCCGTTGCTCAATTTCGAGAATATGATGACGGCCATTGACATCCTGACGGGCAAGGACTATTTCGGTCTTTCGCCGGCGAGGATCACGCTCTCCACGGCAGGTATCATCAAGGGAATCAAAGCATTGGCAGACAGAGGTTTCCGTTGTGGCTTGGCCATTTCGCTGCACAGTGCCGACCCGACGGTGCGCGGCAACATCATGCCGGTGACGGAGCACAATCCGTTGCACGATTTGCAGTCGGCATTGCAGTATTACCATCAGAAAACGGGCGAGCGCATCACCATCGAATATTTGCTGCTTTCGAAGGTGAACGATTCGGAGAAAGCGGCCGAGCAGTTAGCCCGGTTCTGTCGTCCTTTCCCCGTGAAAATCAACATTATAGAGTACAATTCCACTCCCGACTCGTTGTTCCACAAATCGGATCCGGTGCGTCGTCAGGGTTTTATTGGCGTACTGGAACGTTGCAACATGGTGGTGAATATCCGTCAGAGCAAAGGGCAGGACATTGCCGCCGCGTGCGGACAGTTGGTGAAACAAGTCAGCAAATAGCAGTTAGTTGTTAGCAGTTAGCAGTTGGGCCGGTCGAAATCAGAAAAGTTGTTCGAGCTTTTTGGTCGCGTTGGTCCAATCGTAATGTTCGTGCACGAAAGTGTTTCCATGTTCCGCAAGTTGTTGATAATAAGAAGAGTCCGTTAGCAGACGGTCGAGCGTGTCCACGTATTGGCGGGTGGTGCTGCAGGCGATGACGGCTCCTTCCTTGGCGGCGGGATCCAGCGGCTTGGCGGCCAACGGCGAGGTCACGCACGGCAATTTCATCGACATAGCCTCCAACAGCTTGTTTTGCAGACCGGTACCCAACCGCATCGGAGCGATGAAGATGCGCGCTTGGGCGTAGCAGTCGGTCATGGAGGGCACCCAACCGGTGACGGTGACGTGGTCGCTTTGCAGAGCGCGGACCTTCTTGGCAGGGTCGGCGCCGGCGAGCATTAGACGAACCTCCGGATGCTTTTTCCGCAGCTCGGGGAGAATCTCTTTCGCCAAATAGACAGCGGCATCCACGTTGGGCGGGTAGTTCATGTTGCCTGAGAAGATGAGGTCGTGGGTTTTCGGCACTGCGTCGTGACTGAATTTAGCGAAATCCACCCCATTGGGAACCACCACAATTTCCTCTTTCATAGGGTGTTGTATGCAATCGCGGTCCAAGGCGGTGATCATGGTCTTGCCCTCGAAATCGTCGAAGATATCGGTTTCGTAGTGGGCGATGCGGTGACCTTCCATCCGCATCACAGACCGGAACAGTGGAAATGCCTTTTGTGCCCTCCGTTCCATCCCCATGGAGAAAGCATCTTGATAATCAAGTACTTTCGGGATCCGGCAGTGGCGTACGTACTCCGCCATCCGGAAGAGTTGGCAGTAAATCCGGTCGGGTTGTACCTCTTGGATGATCTTGTCGATCCGCTTGTGGTTGCGGTGGCTGTAGAAATAGCCGCATTGCAGGGGGAGTCCCACGAAAAGGGAGGCCGCCATGTTGAGGGCGCTACGCAGGGGGGACTGCCGCAGAAAGTGGATCTCGCGACAGTATGGGGTCAGTTCGCGCATCGCCTCTTCGGGCACGTTACGGCTGTAGAGCGCCACCAGGTAGAGGTCGTGCCATTTCGACAGTTCCCGGATCTGGTAGTAGGCTCTCAGCTTGTCGCCCTTCTCCAACGGGAAGGGGATGCGGGAAAGGACCACTAATATCTTCATTTCGTGAACAGTTTTTCGGAGTGCAAAGATACAAATTTTAGGGATTAGGCAACAGGCAATAGGCAGAAGGCAATAGGACGGCTATGGAGACAACTGCGTCCTTTTAGATGCAAGAATGCCGTTGTAGAGACGTGCCATGGCGCGTCTCTACGCTATATCCCGCCGAAGTCACTTTCCACCATCACCCATCTTTCTTCTGTTTTTGAGTAAATGTATTTACACACGATCCAATCGCTTTTGCCAATGTACCAACCGTTGCTATGCCATTCTCCTTTATGGTAGTTTCCCCATTGCAGGTAAGACGACCAAATTACAATTGATAGAGTATCTTGAAAAAACTTCACGGAAGGTCGTTCCATGATGTTGATGGTCATTTCCTTTTGCAATCTGACCTTTTTTGTCCGATGCCACAATTGTTCACTGTTTTCTTGATAGGTGTATATCAATACCATGCCATCCTTTTGATCGGAAACAACGTTTGGCTTGTGAGACATGTATTTGACTATACTGTTGGAAAAACCGTTGTTGGTCAAAATATACACCGTTGTATCATATAAAGATTTGAATTTCACTTCTGTGGCTCTGATGTGGTTGAACGAATACAGAGAATCAATCAGTGCGTCGGCGGTGCTGGCAATGAGCATATCCAACGGCTGCCCCTCCTGCGCGTGGAGTTTAACCGGACAAAGGAGAGCCAATAGGAAAATGCTATAGAACAAGCGTTTCATGAAATCGGTTTTTGATAACATCGGCAAAGATACATTTTTTTCAATTCTAAAAAATCTCTCCCGAATGTGCCGTGCTGAAAGCACGAAATCTCAATAACCCCACACGAAACGAAGTGCCGTGTGGGGTGGCGGACGCGGCATGAAGGTGGCGTGCTGAAGGCACGCTACTACTTGGCTTTATAGTTGCGTGTTTTCAACACGCTTGTTTCGCGGGTGGTCGCTATACCCCACACTGCGCTTCACTTCGTTACGCTTGTGTGGGGTTACTAAGATATCGTGCCTCTGGCACGCTTATTGGAACTCGTTGTTTACAGCATTAATCCGCTATAACACATTAATCAATGACAATTGTATCCGAACCTCGTGATTGTAGTCATAGATAGCCTCCACAAGACCTAACCGTTCATTATATCGGTAAGTGACAGAGAATGAGCCTCTTTTAGACTTTGCAAAACCGCTTTGTTCGCAAATTTCAATAAAACGGTTCTGATATTTCCATTGGGAATACGACAAATATTGCATCTTATAGCGCAAGAGCAAGGTGCATTGGCATAACGGGTCGTTGAAAGACAGGAATGAACGCTTGTATCTTTTCCCGATTTTAACGGGATAGCGTATTTCAGGAAAAGGATAATATTGGAGAAGACCAAAACCGTGCGTTCTCGGGGGATGAATCCACAAAAGTTTGCTGTTTTCCAAAATCTCCGTAGTCTCAATGAAACCGTTTTGGTCAATCAAAGAGGTCGAATCCAATGCTGCGGGATCATCAGGCAGGGAGTCGTAATAATCATACGTGATCACCCCTTGATGGTACATTTCCTTGTCCAAAACACGCATGACAATATAACAGGAATGCTGCGTGTTCTTGGAAACAGAGTCAATTTTTGCTTCGAAGATAAAGACGTTCCCCGGTTTGTATATGGTGTCGTGATTGCCCATAGCAATATCAGAGGCACTCACTCTTATGGGAATGAAGAGAATGGCAGTGATACAAATGTTATAGAACAGGCGTTTCATGAAATCGGTTTTTAAGAATAGCGGCAAGTGTACATAAATTACGAATATACGTAGACAGAAAAAAACTTAAACAAAGCTGTATGTCTTTGAGGCAGTGCTCGTCCGAACCAGATATGATGATTCCGTAAGAAAAATGCTATTGTTTCACAAACTTTTTGACCATTACTCCTTTCTTCGCGGATGGAGTTTGAGAGGTATCAGGTTGGATAACCGACAGGTCATATCCCCCGGCTTTAATCATAAAATCATACAAATCACGCCGGGAATTAAACAGGGTGTCATTCAAACCTGCGAACTTACCCTCCGAGACGTACAATTTTGTTCCCTCGTCATAGAAAACAAAAGGATATAGGTATTGATATTGTGTTAAAGTGTCATATCGAGTGCCATTTGTCTTGGGATATGTGGATGTTTTGAAGAACATTACACAATCTGTCCGAAAGTGATCGAGAATATGATGAACGTTTTTCGATCGTGCTATTACGGGAGCTACATATAAGACATCTTCAATAATATGAATTCCCGCTTCATTAACATATCCGCGGGTATCATCGTATGGAGAAGCTATTGCTCCTCCTAATGACTCCCCCTCTCTTGTCACATATATGGTGTCACCAGGTTTGGCATTGCCTTTGAAGACACGGTAGGCAATAACGGGGCAAATGCCGTAATAATGCTCCTTGCCGTCAGCATCTTTCACCGCGTAGGAGTGCAAGGGCTTCAAAAAACGCCCCTCCACCACCAATTCTGCCTCCTTGAAAAACGACATGTTGTCCTTGTCCAAATGATAGTCACGCTCCTGACATAAAAGAGTTTGGCAGGAATAGAACAAATAGATTGCTAATAAAAAGAGTTTACGCATAGAATGAATATTAAAGTTTGCAAAAATACATTTTTCATGGAATAGTGAGCAGTAAATAGAAAAATGCCGTTGCGCAGATACGATAATCGCATCTTCACAACGGCATTTTCTAACGTCTTATGTCCGACGTCTCACGTCTCTACTACCCGATCACCTTCTCCGTCTTCTTCATCAGGCGGCGTTCGAGGGCGTCGGCCTTGACCACGTAGTCGTGCGCCTTGTTGATCATCATCTCAGCCCACTCCTTGTCTTTCAGCGAGGAGGCGTTGATTTTGACGTTGAGGTAGGCGCCGTGAACGGCCGCGCGGGCGCAGAGCACACCGACACCGGCATCAGAGACGCTGGCGGGGTTGCCCTTGTTGATCATCGCCTCGCAGATCTCGAACACCTTGAAGGAGGTCTCGATGGTGCGCATCGGCACTTCGGTGGCGTATTTGGTGGCGTCCTGGATGGCCTGTGAACGGGCTTCCTTCTCTTCGGGCGTGCCCTTCGGCATTCCGAACGCGTTCATAATCACGTTGAAAGCGTTGGTGTCCTCATCCACGAGGGCGAGCAGCTGATCCTTCACGAGTTGTCCCTTTTCGGCCCATTCGGAGAACCAAGCCCACTTGTCGTCCCAACCGGGTTTGTGGGAGGAGAGGTTGGCGACCATCGTGCCGAGGGCGGCGCCGAGGGAGCCCATATAAGCGGAGATGGAACCGCCGCCGGGAGCCGGACTCTCGGAAGCCGTCTCGTTGGCGAAACCGGTGCAGGTCATATTGACCAACTTCGGCGTAGTGTCCTCTTTCTCAAGCAGATATTCGATAACTTTCTCTTCGGGGTTGAAGGGTTTGAGGTCGTCCAAGCCCATGGATTTCACGGCGATCTTCACCATCTCCTTCTCGTCGATACCGAGGGAGCGGTGCTGTTTGGCGAGGTAGTATTTACCCGCTTGGATGAGCACTTTCTTGGGAATCAGACCCACGATTTCGGCGCCGGTGACGCGGATACCGCGTTTGGCGGCCTTGGCGGTCACTTCGTCGAAGGCGACGTGCAGCGGCGTTGCGTTGATGTCGGTGATGTTCATCGAGACTTGCGCGATGCCGTATTCCTCAATGTACCAGCCGATGGCCTTGGTGCCCTTCAGCGTGCCGGGAATCATCACCACGTTGCCCTTCTCGTCGAGCACTTTCTTGCCGGTGATCTTGTTGCCTTCGCGTTTCGGGCGGCCCTTCTCGCGCACATCGAAGGCGATGGCGTTGGCGCGGCGCGTGGAGGTGGTGTTGAGGTTGTAGTTGACGGCGATGAGGAAGTCGCGGGCGCCCACGGCCGTGGCACCGCTCTTGGCGACGCTCTCCGTGAACTTGTTGGGACCGAAGTCGGGTTTCCACTCCTTGGAGGTGATGCGCTTCTTCAGGGCTTCGTACTCACCCTGACGGCAGTTGGCGAGGTTGCGGCGCTCGGGTTTGAACGCGGCGTTCTCGTAGCAATAGACGGGGATGTTCAGCTCTTTGCCGACTCTTTCAGCCAGCTGGCGGGCATATTCCACGGTCTCTTCCATCGTGATGTTGGCGATGGGCACGAGCGGGCACACGTCGGTGGCGCCGAAACGCGGGTGATCGCCGTGGTGGTTGCGCATATCGATGAGCTCTTGGCACTTGGCGATGAGCTTCACGGCGGCATCGACCACATAATGCGGCTCGCCCACGAAGGTGACGACCGTGCGGTTGGTGGTGGCACCGGGATCTACATCCAACAATGTCACTCCTTCTGCCTGACGGATGACGTCGGCCACTTGGTTGATGATGTCTTGATTTCTGCCTTCACTGAAATTAGGAACGCATTCGATTAACTGTTTCATATTTTATATTATTGATTATTAATATTTTATAATAAATACAAGTCAGAGTGCAAATGTAACATTTACTTTGATACAAAAGCATCTTCTTTATATTATTTTAGATGTATAATGGACAAAAAAAAAGGCACCGCGGGAAGCAGTGCCTTTGACAGGTATAAAAAGTAATTACATTCTGAAAGTAACGGGGACCGTGTAGAAGCAGCGGACGGGTTTGCCCATATTCTTGCCGGGTTTCCATTTCGGCATAGACATCACGCCGCGGACAGCTTCCTTGTCGCAATCGGGGAACAAGGGGACTTTCACCTTGGCGTTGCTGACGCGTCCGTCCTTTTCGACGACGAACTCGACGAGCACGGTGCCGGTGATGCCGTTGTTACGGGCCACTTCGGGATAGACGATGGATTTTGTCAGGAATGCGTTCAATGCCTCAGGACCGCCAGGGTATTCAGGCATTTCCTCAGTAAAGTGGAGGACGGGCTCTTCGGTCGTCTCCTCTTCCACAAGGCCCACTTCTTCTTCCACGACATCGGCAATCACATCGTCTTCGAACACGTCCTGCACGAAGCTGATGTCATCCGAGACTTTGATGTTGTCGTCCACTAGGTTCAGCACCACTTCCTGTTGTTGGGCGGGCTGCTCTGGGGGAGGAGGAGGGGTCTGGTCAGTGGCGATGACGTCTTCGTCCGTCACTTGGATGAAATCGTCGTCGGCGATGGTGAAGGTGGGAGCCTTGTCCTCATTGGCAAAGAGCTCAAAACCAGCATACACCAGTCCCAAGACAATCACAAGACCTACGAGAATGAAGAGTCCTCTCTTATTCTCCAAGTTTCCTTTGTCGTTTTTCTTAGCTAACATAATGATGTTATTTTAGGGTGTATAAAAATATCTATTTTTGGAACGGCAAAAATAATAATTTTATTGTAAAGTCGGAGTTGGATTTGAAAAAAAATTTCAAGGGTGCCAAACACAGCCGCCGCAACTCTCTTTAATGGCTCCTGTTACAGTGTTTAAAGTGTTGATTCTGTGATTTATACGTAGTAAGCCAAGGAAGGCAAAGATGAGTGCTTCCTTGAATTCCACGATTCGTTTGTCGGGGACGGTCAGGGTGCCGGGGAAGAGGGTGGAGAGCCGTTGGATGAGGAAGCGGTTCAGGGCGCCGCCACCCGTGACCAGCAGGGTGCGTGCGCTTTCAGGCAGGGCTTTGGCGATTTGTAGCGCGATGTGCTCCACCACGGTGCGCAGGCCGTCGGCGATGTGCCCTTTTTGCCGACAAGGTGCCAACAGGGGCTCGAAGGTGGCTTCGAACCACTCCTTTCCCAAGGACTTGGGGCCCGGTAAGGTGTAGTAGTCGAGCCCGTTGAGTTGCTCAAGTAGGTCGGGCAGGCAATGACCGGAGGCGGCCATATCCCCGTCGGCGTCGTAGGCCATTCCCGCTTCGCGGGCCAGCAGGTTGAGCGCCATATTGCAGGGAGAGATGTCGAAGGCGACGCGCCTGCCGTTTTGGCGGAAGGAGACGTTGGAGAACCCGCCGAGGTTGAGGCAGGCGTCATACTGGCCGAACAGCAGCTCATCGCCGATGGGCACCAGCGGCGCTCCCTGACCCTGCAAGGCCACGTCCACCACGCGGAAGTCGCTGACGGTGGGGATGCCGGTGCGGGCGGCGATGACCGCGCCGCTGCCGATTTGTGTGGTCAGGCCCTTGCCAGGCTGGTGGAAAACCGTGTGCCCGTGCGAGGCAATGAAGTCGGGACGGGCGTTGCCGCCGATGAAGGCGTTGACCTCGTCGGCAATACTTTCGCCGAGGGCGACATCAAGCCGGCAATACTCCAGTGCCGACAACTCTGTGGCGCGGGCTAGCCGCTCGCGCAGCTCGTCAGGGTAAGGGATGGTCTTGGCATCCAGCACCTTGTAGTCCCAACGGCCCTCCTCCATCTCGGAGAAGCAGCACCAGGCGAGGTCCAGGCCGTCGAGCGAGGTGCCCGACATTATGCCGATGCCGGTGGTATAGGGGATCATTGGAGCAGGGCGCTGAGTTTGTCAAGATGGATGCTGTTCGAGCCCTTCACCAGCACCATCGAGTGCTGGATGGGAAACAGTTTGAGGTGCTCGTTGAGGACTTCCGTGGTGGGGAAGGCCTTCTCGGGAATCAGGGCGCAGAACTGGGGCCCGACGAAGAGAGCGTCGATGCCCAATTCCTCGCAGAGGGCGATGATATGGCGGTGCTCCTGTTCGCTGATGGGCCCTAACTCGCGCATATCGCCCAGCACGGCGCGCTTGTGCGGGTGCTCCAGGCGGGCAAGGTTCCGCAGCGCAGCCTCCATACTGGTGGGGTTGGCGTTGTAGTAATCAGAGATGATAGTGTTGGTGCCGATGGTGTTCACCTGCGACCGGTGGTTGGTGGGAGTGTAGTCGGACAGGGCCTGGGCGATGTGCTCCTCCGTCACGCCGAAGAAGCGGCCGATGGCGGCGGCGGCGAGGAAATTGTAGATATTGTAGCAGCCCGTCAGGTGCGTGTCGATCTGGCGGCCAGCGAAGCTGATGCGCAGGAAAGGCGACATCGCCGTGATGGCGTTCTCGCCCTCCTCGGCATAGTAAACTACGGTGTCGTAGGCCAGGTCGTTGCGCAGGTACAGGTCGTTGAAATTGACGAAGAGCGTGCCCCTGTCGCGGATAACGGAGCGGTAGAGGGCCTTCTTGGTGTGGATGATCTCCTCGAAAGAGCCGAAGCCCTCGATGTGGGCCTTGCCCACGTTGGTGATGAGGCCGTGCGTGGGGTGGGCGATGTTGCAGAGGAATTCAATCTCTCCCGGATGGTTGGCGCCCATCTCCACGATGGCTATCTCGTCGTCGGGGCGGATGGAGAGCAGTGTGAGCGGCACTCCGATGTGGTTGTTGAGGTTGCCTTTGGTGCAGGCGGTGCGGAACTGCGACTGCAGCACGGCGTGTACCAGCTCCTTGGTGGTGGTTTTGCCGTTGGTGCCGGTGATGCCGATGACGGGGATGTGGAGCTGCTGGCGGTGGTGCTGCGCCAATTCCTGGAGCGTTTTCAGCGTGTCGTCCACCACGATGCAGTGGTCGTTTTCCGCCAGTGCGGGGTTCTCGGTCACCACGAAGGCCGCACCGTTTTCCAGGGCCTGCAGGGCGAACTGGTTGCCGTCGAAATGTTCGCCTTTCAGGCAGAAGAAGAGGCAGTCGGGCACAATGTTGCGGCTGTCGGTGCACACCACAGGGTGCTGGAGGTAGGTGTTGTATAGTTCGGTCATACCTTTTTCAGTTTTCATTTTTTGTTCGATTGATTGATTTAAAAGAGACAGGTCTTAATAGATGAACGGGAACACTCTCTTGAGCTTCTTGGCCTCCATCTCGGGGCCGAACTCGGTCTTGTAGCGCTTGTAGATGGCGTTGGCGCGCGGCACCAGGTTGGCAAACGTCCAGATGAAGAACACCAAACCGGAGATGGACCACGTCAGGATGGCGAATCCAAGCCATTCCATCAGCTCGCCCAGGTAGTTGGCGCTCGTGACATACTCGAACATAAAGCCTTTGGGCAGGTAGTGGTTGGTGTCATCGTCGCTCTTGCGCAAATGGCGGATGATGTAGTCGGAGCGCAGGTTCACGTAGAAGCCCAAGAAGAAGATGCAGACACCGATGATGAATTGCGGCGACCAAAGCCAGGCGGTGTCCGTGTAGGAAAGACCCAGCACGTGGTAGTTGGCCTTATAGGATTCGAAGAAGATCCAGTAGCCCTGCATCATCGCGTTGAGGATGTTGAAGGAGATACCCATAAACATCACGGCAAGCGACATCTTGCTGCTCTTGCCTTTCATCAGCCAGGGGAAGATGATGGAACGTTGGAAATAGTGTATCTCGAAGATGAGCAGGAACACCATCGGCACAAGGTCGAAGCGGTGCGGCGAGCAAAGCCATAGAATGATCATAGCCAGGAAAATGGGGAATTCCATCAGGAACCAGGCCACTTTGTTGTTGATACTTTTACCCCATTTGCTGGATGTGAACTGTCCGTAGCCGGCGTTCACGAAGTATAGTGATACAAAGACCACCGCGGCGATGCAAATCATCACCCACAGGTAAATGTTAAAGGCAGATGTTAAAAAATCAGGACTCATAGTTGATTTGAATTAAGGTAAATAATAGTGTTATCTGAAAAAATGACGGAGATGGCTGCGGCAGCCGCCTTGGAAGAAGGAGACATATTCCAAGAATATTTCCTTGGGATCCTCCAACGGTGCGAGGCCAAGTTCCGTTCCTATTATTGAAATTTGTTGCAGGTTGTCGAAAGTCAGGGGCGAGTCCGCGGCGGGTGCGCTGGTGTGGGGCGTGCGCGTGGAGTCGGTGAAGGTGCCGTGCACCTCGTCGGGCAGGGCGGCAGGCAGCAGCAGGTCGAAGTCCGTGCAGGGACCGTCCCCGTAAGCGGTGTGCAATACGGAGAAATCGCAGTGGTGTGCCTGGTTGCGAATCTCGTCGGGCAGGGGCGCGCCGGTGCTGTTGAAGTAGAGGCACCCCTGGAAGTCGCGGCGCGCCAGACGGGCGGCAAGGTCCACCGGACGGGTGGCCACCTCGCGCTGGCAGATGTCGCGCAGCAGCTGGCGACTCTCCTCGTCCATAGGTCTTCCCCCTACGCAGATGTCGGGAAAGATGCCCATATCGTACAGTCCCTGTGAGTTGTGCTCGGCTTTGAGGCTGAGGAAACCCGTCGAGGGCTTGGCCTGGATGTCGAGCAGCATACAGAGATTCTCGAGTTCGATGATGCCGCGGGCGTCGAGCAGCCGCTCCCAGACGAGGAAAACGGGGGCGCTGGCCTTCAGCAGCAGGCCGATGAAGTCGGCCACGTCCTTTTCCTGCAAGTGGTTGGCTTGCAGCAGAGGGGTCGCATCCTCCGCCAGGATGGCCGCTTTGTAGGTGTCGTAGTTTTTGCCCAATCCTTCCACATAGATGCCTTTGGCGAGGTCGTGGCGGATGAGGTAGTGGTTGAGGCTCCGGAAAAAGGCCCCGAAGTTGGTTATGTGCAGGGTGCCTTTGCTGTTGAAACGGTAGCAGGGCGTCTCCTTGCACGACTGCACGATACGCTGGGCGAGCGCTTGCGAGGCGCCGTCGGCCTGCTCGTCGAAAATGCAGAAGAAGTGCCCGGCACTGAAGAGCTCCGAGTAGGGGACACTGTCGTTCTTGTCGATGAAGAAGGCGCTGCCGCGACGGTAGTAGTCGTACGAGCCGAGGGCGTTGGTGCGCAGTCCGGCGCGCGCGAGCCGCTGGATGAGGTAGAGTTCCTCGTTGGAGTATTCGCCGGAGCACATCACGAGCAAGCTGTCCTCGTCCATCCCGCCGCAACGCTCGGCCACGAGCCGGAAAGCGTCGTCAAAGGAGATGGGCCGGTATTGGCCGTCGGTTTTGAGAAGGGGTTGTAGAAGTCTTTCCATCGGCTACTCTTTATGGGTGAGGGCGTGGAAGATCTCTTCCATACCGAGGGCGCCGAGCTCGCTGGCGTGTTTCAGGCCGAGTTTCTCAGCGATGGAGGGCAGGTCGGCAACGGCGGTGTCGGCCACGAGTTTGCCCTTGTTGATGATGACCACGCGGTCGCACATCGCCTGCACCTCCTGCATAATGTGCGTGGAGAGGAGCACGGTCTTTTCTTTGCCGTAGTTGCGTATCAGACTGCGGATTTCGATGAGCTGGTTGGGGTCGAGACCGGTGGTGGGCTCGTCGAGGATGAGCACCTCGGGGTTGTGGATGAGGGCCTGCGCGATGCCCACGCGTTGTTTATAGCCGCGCGAGAGGGCCCCGATCTTCTTGTGCTGCTCGGGACCGAGCCCCGTGCGCTCGATGATGTCGGCCACGCTCGCCTTGCTGTCTTTCAAGTGGTGGACGCCGGCGATGAACTGGAGGAACTCGCGGACGTACATATCGTAGTACAGAGGGTTGGCCTCGGAGAGGTAGCCGATGCGCTTGCGCAACTCCAGCGAGTCGTTCCAGATGTCAAGTCCGCAGACCGACACGTCGCCCTTGGTGGGCGGGATGAGGCAGGTGATGATGCGCATCATCGTGGTTTTGCCAGCGCCGTTGGGCCCCAGAAAACCGACGATTTCGCCCTTTTTGACCTCAAAACTCACGTCATCCAATGCATATTGGGTATCAAAAACCTTGGTGACATTCTTAACGACAATAGACATAAATATCCTATTTTAATGAGGCTGCAAAAATAATAAAAATAAAGATGTAAGCCCGGCGATTATCGGTCAACCCGAAGTAGCTCTAATTTTTGTATTTTTGCCCCGTTTTTTTGTAAGTAATGAATTCAACTGAAAATACAAAGTCATTGAAGCGCAGATGGAAGACGGCTCTCCAGTTGGTATTGTTCGTCGGTCTGGGCGTTTTCTTCATCTGGCTCTCCATCCGCGACCTCAGCAAGGAGGATGTGCGGATGATTTTCGATTCCGTGAAAGTAGTGAACAACCCGTTCAGCTGGTGTATGTTGTTGGTGTCGGCCTTCTTCGCGTTGATGGCCGATGTGGCACGGGCCGTGCGCGGCAAAATCCTCCTCGAGCCGTTGGGATATAACGTCCGGATGTCTATGTCATTCTACTCTGTGATGGTGTGCTATATGGCCAACTTGGCCCTGCCCCGGCTGGGCGAGATTCTGCGGTGCACCTTCCTGCAGCGTTTCGAGAACGTGCCCTTCCAGAAATCCCTGGGCACAGTGCTCACCGAGCGCGCCGTCGATATCCTTCTCTGGCTGGTCTTCCTGTTCATAGCCATCGGAATGAATATGGAGGTGCTCAACAACCTGGTCGTTGACCACAGCCAGAACCTGACCCTGCGGGCCTGGTTTGAGCAAAAGGGCCTCTCCCTGCTGGGCAACTATTTTATATACATACTGTTGGCAGCTGTGGTGGCGATCTACCTCATTATGCGCCTTACCCGCCGTTGGTGGATGCGCGTGCCGTTCCTCGTGAAGGTCCGCGACTTCTTCGCCGGCATCTGGCGCGGCTTTATCTCCATCAAGGATCTTCCCCACCCGTGGCGCTATGGATTATGGACGGCCCTGATGTGGGTGTTCTATTTCCTGGGCACCTATTTCTGTTTCTTCGCCTTCCCGTTTTTGCGGAATGTGGGTCCTGGGGCGGCTTATACGTTGCTCATCTTCAGCACCATCGCCTTTATGGTCTCCCAAGGCGGCCTCGGTTCCTATCCGTTGATTGCGGCAGGCATTCTCTATATGTACGGGGTGTCTTACACGCAAGGACTTGCAGCGGGCTGGATAGGCTGGCTGCTCCAAACGGTCGTTGTGCTCATTTTCGGACTCCTTTCCCTGCTGCTGGCGTCGTTCTATGGAGGAAAACCTTCGGAAAAACAACCTGAAAGCATTCAATGATGAACGATATCCTTCAACATATTAACCGGAAAATCGTGGCGCAGGAGTTCTTTGTCCAGAACGAAGAAAGATTGCACCAACAAAAGATTGTCTTCACTAACGGGTGTTTCGACATTCTCCATCGCGGGCACGTCACCTACCTGGCGCAGGCCCGCCAGATGGGCGATCTTCTGGTGGTGGGACTCAACAGCGATGCTTCCGTGCGCCGGCTCAAGGGCCCTGAACGCCCCGTCAATGACGAGCAGTCGCGCGCCCTTCTGCTGGCTGCCCTCGAGATGGTCGATTATGTGGTGCTCTTTGAGGAGGACACGCCCTATAATCTCATCCTCAAGGTGAAACCTGACCTCCTTGTCAAGGGGGGCGACTATGATATCGACAACATCGTCGGCGCTGACTTCGTACGGCAGCGCGGCGGCGAGGTGCGCACCATCCCCTTTGTGCAAGGTTTCTCCTCTTCCTCCATTATTGACCATCTTAAACAATAGCCCTATGAGACACATCCTCCCTTTGATATTGCTCTGCACGGCTCTTTTGCAGTTGAACGCCCAGAATGTGGATGTGACTGTCCAGTCGCAGAATGTGGCCCTTTTGGACACGACCGCCGTTGTGCTCGACCCCGCCCAGATGCAAGTGGGCTCTTATCCGTCTGTCACAGAAACCTATCAGATTCCCTCATTCGACCTGTATGACCATTATTGGGATGTGCAGCACCTGCGCAGCCGCTTGCTCCAGATTCCCTTTGCCAACGACCGCCTGATGCTTATCCTGGTGCAGTCCGCCAACAACCCCTTTGAGGTGCCCTGCGTGTTTGACGAGGTTGTGCTGCCATACGGTCCGACCAAGAAAGGGGCGTTCCATTCCGGCGTGGATCTCAAGGTGGAGCCGCAGACGCTGGTGAAGAGCTGCTTCGATGGCGTGGTGCGTATGGCCCGTCCCTACGGCGACTATGGCCTGCTGGTCACCATCCGCCACTATAACGGGTTGGAGACTGTGTATGCCCATCTGGACAAAGTGTGCGTGAAACCCGGACAGATTGTCAATGCCGGCGATGTGATCGGCCAGACGGGAAAAAGCGGCAATGTGTCCGACTATCTCCTCCATTTCGAGACCCGTTTTATGAACGAGTGTTTTGACCCCGAGATGATGATTGATTTTGACAATGAGACGCTTGTCCGCAACACGTTGGTGCTCTCCTCCGCCGACCTGAACATCGTTCCTTTGGAGGATGTGGATACGAAATTGCCGGTTCCCAAACCGCAATCGGCTGCCAAACCGTCTGTTACCCCCAAGCAGCCCGTTGCTCCGAAGCCTGTGGAGACCGTCAAAGAAACGGCACCTCCTTCCGTGTCTGAAGAGGAGGAACAGGAAAATGTTCAGCTCCAGCGTGCTTTTGACGGGGAAGAGGAGTATCATACGGTACAAAAAGGGGAGACACTTTATCGTATTTCGCTAAAATATGGCACCACAATGCAGGAAATCCTGCGCCTGAACAACATTCAGAACGCAGACCATATTGTGGAGGGACAGCGTCTCCGGGTAAGGTAGGAGGCTGTTCCGGACAAGCAAGTAATTAGTCTATCAGGATTTTTGTCAACTCCTCGGCGGTCACGTTGTTGAAGTAGTCGCCGACAGGGAGGCTTTTGAGTTTTGCGGCGATAGCCTCGTGGGTATGGGGCGTGCCGAGCAGGAGGGCGGCCAGCTCTTCTGGGTTTCGGCGGGAGAAGAAGTCGCCGTAGAAACGCAGGGCGGCGATGCGGCCGTTATGCACGTCCATTGCGGCCTGAACAGTGCCTCCCTTGGTGCGCATTTTCCGGTTGTAGGCGTACTTGGGCGACTGCCCGTAGTTCCACTCCCAGGTGGCGAATTGCTTCTCCTCCAGTTCCGCGATGGCGGCCAGCTCATCAGAAGTGAGTTCGTCCAATTCCTGCATCCGGTTTTGTTTCAGGATGAAATCCATCAGATAGTCCTTGAACTCCATCACCGTCATAGGGTGGGGGAGATGCTCGGAGATGTTGGTCACGCGGCTGCGCACTGACTTGACGGCCTTGTCCTCGAATTTGGCGGGATCAACTTTGAGGGCCTGTGCGAGGCGGTTTTGCAGGGTGGAGAAGAGCAGGGTGCCGTGTTCCAGCACGCGGTTGCCGTAGAAGGCCATCGCGTTGCCGGAGATCTTCTTCTCGCCGATGACCAGGTCGTTGCGGCCGGAGAAGGCAGCATCCACGCCCAAGGCGTGAAGGGCATAGACGACGGGTTGCAGGTATTTGGTGAAGTTGATTTCGCGGTCGCCGGTCTGGATGTTCTGGATGAAGGAGAAGTTGAGGTTGCCGAGGTCGTGGAACACGGCCCCGCCACCCGTCAGGCGGCGCGCCACGACGATGTGCTCCTGTTGCACATACTCGTAGTTGATTTCAGCCAGCGTGTTCTGGTGGCGGCCGATGATGATGGAGTTGTCGTTTTGCCACAACATAAAAACATCCTCGTTGCAACGCTGGAGGAGGTAGGCTTCGACAGCCAGGTTGTGGTGCGGATTTTGCGTGGGAAGCCAAAGGAAACGCATAGGATTGCTATTCAGGTTTGGCGAGGTCGGTCAGCAGGAGCTGGCGCAGGTCGGAGGGGGTGAGGTCACGCGTCATCTGGCCGTTCTTGCAGATGGAGATGGTGCCGGTCTGCTCGGACACGATGACGGCGATGGCGTCGGTGAACTCGGTGGACCCTAAGGCTGAACGGTGACGCAAGCCGACCTCTTGCGGGAGGTTCTTGTTCTTGGAAACGGGCAAAATGCAGCGCGCGGCGGCAATGCGGTGGTCCTTGATGATGACGGCACCGTCGTGCAGCGGACTGTTCTTGAAGAAGATGTTCTCCAACAGTTCCGCAGAGGGTTTGGCGTCAATCGTCTCGCCCGTGGAGAGATAGTCGTCGAGCGGTGTTTGGCGCGCGAAGATGATCAGCGCGCCGGTCTTGGTCTCGGCCATCTCCTGGCAGGCCTCGCGCACGGCTTCCACCTCCTCCAGATGCACGTTGTTCTGGGTTTGTTTGGCAAACTTGTCGCTGAAGAAATGAATCAGTCGGCCGTTGCCGATGTAAATCAGGAATTTTCGGATTTCGGGCTGGAAAAGGATGATGATGGCCAGGATGCCCACGTTGATGAGTTCCCCGATAAGCTCTGACAACAGGGTGAAGTGGAAATAGGCGACCACTTTCGAAGCCACGTAGAAAAAGGCGATGAGCCAGAACAACTTGACCGCCGCCGTCCCCTTGGTGAGCTTGTACATCTCAAACAAGAGGATGGCGACGATCAGGATGTCGAGGACATCGATGATGCGGAAATCGATGAAACTCAGTGTAGCCAGGATGCCCATAGCTCAGGATTATTTCTTGGAGAGCAGGGCGGCGAGGGTGATGGAGTACATCTTGGTGCGGGCGGTGTCGCCACGGGAGGAGAGCACGCAGGGCACTTTGGCACCCACGAGGCAAGCACCCAGCTCGGCGCCGTTCAGTTTGGTGCAGGTCTTGTAGAAGACATTGCCCGTCTCGATGTTGGGGAAGAGCAGGCAGTCGGCGTCGCCGGCCACGTCGCTCTTGAGCTTCTTGATTTCAGCAGCCTCCTTGTTGATGGCGATGTCGAAAGAGAGCGGACCATCGACGTAGGCACCGCCGATCTGGCCGCGGTCGGCCATCTTGGAGATGATGGCGGCATCTACGCAGGCAGGCATACCCGGCAGCATCTGCTCAGTAGCGCAGATAAGGGCGGCCTTGGGCTTCTCGATACCGATTGCCTTGCCCGTGGCGATGAGGTGCTTGAGGATGACCTGTTTCTGCTTCAAGTCGGGAGCCGGAATCACGGCCACGTCACCCACGATGAGCAACTTGTGGTAGCTCGGGTTCTCAATGACGGTCACGTGCGTCAGCGTGGCGTTGGGCGGACAAAGACCGCGCTCCTTGTTGAGGATGGCACGCATATACTTGTCGGTCGGCAGCAATCCCTTCATCAGAATGTCGCCCTCTCCGTTGTTGATGAGGTCGCAGGCGGTGGCCGCAGCCTTCACGTCAACGGTCTCGTGGACGATCTTGAACTTCTTGATGTCAATGTTGAGGTCGGTGCAGACCTTCTCGATGGCGGCGGTGTCACCCACCAGAGTGGCATCGATAACTCCCATTTCCACGGCGGCGTTCACCGCCTCGATGGTGTGGGCGTCATTGGCGTTGGCAGCGACCAAACGTTTTTTGGGTTGAGACTTAACTAATTCGACTACTTGATCTAATTTTGTGATACTCATATTTTTAGAATTTAAATAGTTATTTTTCGAAGGGCGTGCAAACATACAGAAAATATTTGGATTTTGGAAATAATAAAAAAGAATGGGAATGAGAAAAAAAGTGTATCTTTGCCCTCGCTTAAAAAACAGGTTTTCTATATGTTCGATGTAACCAAAATACGTGTCATTGACGACTTTCCAACGCCTGGCATTAAATTCTTTGATATCACCACATTGCTGAATGATGGTGAGGAGTACCGCAAGGTGCTGGACGATATGTTGCAGGTGGCCCGGGAGGTGAAGCCCGACGTGGTGGTGGCCCTCGAGTCGAGAGGCTTTTTCTTCGGCCCCGTGCTCGCCTACGAACTCGGCATCCCCTTCGTCCCCGTCCGCAAGGCCGGCAAACTTCCGTCCAAGACCTACAAGGAAACCTACAATCTCGAATATGGCACCGCCACCGTCGAAATCCATACTGACGCGATGGAGGAGAACCGGCGCGTGCTCATTGTGGACGATGTGCTCGCCACCGGAGGCTCTATGAACGCCGCCGTCAAGCTGGTGGAGCATTTCCACCCCTCTTTCGTCTCCCTGCTCTTCCTGATGGAACTGCAGGCCCTGAAGGGAAGACGCAAACTCTCCAAATACGACATTCACAGCTTAATGCAAGTATAATCATTTAATCCATAAATAAAATTATAACAATGAAAAACATTGATTGGAAAAGTTTATCTTTCGGTTATGTGAAGACCGATTACAATGTACGCTGCTATTTCAGAAATGGCCAATGGGGTGAGATGGAAGTCTCTTCCGACGAATACATCCCGATGCATATGGCTGCATCCTGCCTCCACTATGGTCAGGAGGCCTTCGAGGGTATGAAGGCTTTCAGAGGCAAAGACGGCAAGGTGCGTTTGTTCCGTTGGGAAGAGAACTGGAAACGTCTCAACAACTCCGCCGACACCATTATGCTGGCCCCGATTCCCCAAGAACTGTTCTTTAAATGCCTGGAGAAGGTTATCCAACTGAACGCTGAATATATTCCCCCTTACGGTACGGAGGGTTCCCTCTACATCCGTCCGCTGCTGATCGGTACCGGCCCCACCATCGGTGTGAAACCCGCTGACGAATACCTCTTCATCGTCTTCGTGATGCCCGTCGGACCTTACTTCAAGGAGGGCTTCAAGCCGACGAATATGCAGATTGCCAAGGATTACGACCGCGCCGCTCCGCTGGGCACCGGTCACGTCAAGGTGGGTGGCAACTACGCCGCTTCCCTCCGCGCCGGTGAGAGAGCCCACCACGAGGGCTTCAGCGCCTCCATCTTCGCCGATGCCAAGACCAAGACCTTCATCGACGAGGCTGGTCCCGCCAACTTCTTCGGCATCAAGGACGGCAAGTATGTGACTCCCGACTCCGGCTCCATCCTGCCCTCCATCACCAATATGAGCCTCCGCACCATCGCTGAAGACCTCGGACTGGTGGTTGAAAGACGTCACGTCAGACTCGATGAGATTGACACTTTCGAAGAGGCCGGCGCTTGCGGTACCGCAGCCGTCATCTCCCCCATCCATATGATCCAAGACCGCGAAACCGGCAAGGAGTATGTCATCGCCAAAGACGGCAAACCCGGCCCTTGGAGCATCAAGATGCGCGAGACCCTGATGGGTATCCAATACGGCGAACTCCCCGACACCCACAACTGGTGCACCATCGTGGAGTGCTAAGCATTGGCTTCAAAGAATACACAAAAAAAAGGACGCAACTGCGTCCTTTTTTTATACCATTGTCTTAATTACCGCGCTCCATCGAAATACTCCTTTCCTGCTTTGTATCCGATGTTGTAGAGCGCGTCCAGTGCGTTGAAATCGGTGAGATTGTACGTTCCAGGGTCCACCATAACGACATCCGTAAAGTGGCCCAAGGTGCGCTGATAGGTGCTGAAAGAGGCGTACAGCAAGGCGTGAATCCACAGCAGGGACAACTTCTTCTTGCCGGGTTTCTCGATAAGCAGGCAGGAACCGATGCGCACATCGCACCCTTCGTCTATCAAAGGTTTGACGGGCAGGTGGTCGTGGATGCCGCCATCTACTAAATATGTGCCATTGACTTTGACGGGCGCGAAGATGCCGGGAATGGCGGCGGAGGCCATCACACATTGCACCAGTTGGTCGCCGCTGCCGTAATACTCCGGCTGCAGGGTCTCCATATTGCTGGCGCAACAGTAGAACTTGGTCTTCAGGCTCTCAAAACGGTTGTCGGTCACATATTTCTTCAATATTCTCTGGATGCGGCTGGTGCTGACAAAACCACCGGGCTTGGGCACGCTGGGGAAAGCCACGTGAAACACATTGTCCATCTTCTCATCTTTGATAATCTGCCGGATTTGCAGCGGTGAGTATCCGGCGGCATACATCATCCCCATAATGGCTCCCATTGAGGTGCCCGCCACGCAATCGGGCTTGAAGCCCGCCTCTTCCGCCGCCTGTAGCAAGCCCAGATGAGCGTAGCCTATCGCAGCCCCTCCCGATAGGGATATGCCGATTTTGTGTTTCTTAGTGGCCATATCGATTTGTCTTGCTGATGAGGTTGCAAAAATAGCACAATTTTTTTTATATTTGCAGCCTCTGTAAATAATGATGTTTTATTAATAACTAATTTATAATCAATATGATAATAAAAGATAATTTTGTCAACAGACACAATGGTCCCGCCGTGAACGAGCAACAGAAAATGTTGGACGTCATCGGTGTCAAGACGATGGACGAACTGATTGAAAAAACCGTTCCCGCCGCTATCCGTTTGCCCAAACCGTTGGACCTGCCCGAAGGAATGACGGAAGGCGAATATCTCAACCATATCCACAGCCTGATGGCGAAAAACAAGATTTACCGTTCCTATATCGGTATGGGTACCTACAACACCTACACCCCGGCGGTGATTCTGCGCAACATCTTTGAGAATCCGGGTTGGTACACCTCCTACACCCCGTATCAGGCAGAGATCTCCCAAGGCCGTATCGAGGCTTTGCTGAACTACCAGACGATGGTGAGCAGCCTTACCGCTATGCCGCTGGCCAACGCCTCTATGCTGGACGACGCCACCGCCGCCGGTGAGATGATGCTGATGTTTTTCCGCAGCCGCAGCCGCGAGCAACAGAAGAACAACGTGGTGAAATACTTCGTTGCTGAAGGCGTGTTCCCGCACTCCATTGGTGTGATGAAGACCAACGCTGCGCCGCACGGTATCGAAATCGTGATTGGCAAACCCGACCAGGTGGAACTTGACGAGACCTTCTTCGGTGCTATGATCCAGTACCCGAACTACTGGGGCGGCATCCACAACTTCAGTGCCTGGGTTGAGAAAGCGCACGCCAAGAACATCTTCGTGGGCGTGGCCACCGACCTGTTGGCTTTGACGCTGCTCACGCCTCCGGGCGAGTGGGGCACCGACTGTGTGGTGGGTTCCACCCAACGTTTCGGTATCCCGATGGGCTACGGCAGCCCCGCCGCCGGCTTCTACGCCTGCAAGGAAGAGTTCCTGCGCCAGATGCCCGGCCGTATCATCGGTGTCACTGTCGATGCACAAGGCAACCGCGCCGTGCGTATGGCTCTCCAAACCCGTGAGCAACACATCAAGCGCGAACGCGCCACTTCCAACATCTGCACCGCCAGCGCGCTGACCGCCATTATGGCCGGCTTCTACGGTATGTGGCACGGTGCCGAGGGACTGAAGAACAAAGCTATCAAGATCAACGTTTTGGCCGGCGTTCTCGCTGCCGAAGCTGCCAAATACGGCTTCAAACAATACAACGAGAACTACTTCGACACCCTTTGCCTCGAAACGCCCGAAGGCATTACCTGCGAGGACGTGAAGAAGGTGGCCCTGTCGAAGGAAATCAACCTCTGCTACCACTGCGAGCGTTGCTTCACGATTTCCCTGGACGAGACCGTTACCCACGACGATGTCAACGACATCCTCGAAGTGCTGGCCATCGCTGCTGGAAAGCCCTTTACCCCGCACGTTTGCGACGGCAAATGTGGCATTCCTGACCTCCATATCTCCGCTGAACTGACTCGTAAGAGCCCGTTTATGCAGCACAAGATTTTCAGCCAGTATCATTCCGAAACCGAGATGATGCGCTATATGAAGATGCTCGAGGTGAAGGATCTGTCGCTGAACCGCGCTATGATTCCGCTGGGCTCCTGCACGATGAAACTCAACGCTGCCGCTGAGATGCTGCCGCTGAGCTGGGCCGAGGTTTGCAACATCCACCCGTATGCTCCCGCTGACCAAGCCGAGGGCTTCAAAGAGATGTTGGATGAGGTCTGCAACTGGTTGGCCAAGATTACCGGTTTCGCAGCCATCTCCCTGCAGCCGAACTCCGGTGCTGCTGGCGAATATGCCGGTATGACCGTCATCCGCAACTATCACCTCAGCCGCGGCGAGGGTCACCGCAACATCTGCCTGATTCCCTCCTCCGCACACGGCACCAACCCCGCTTCTTCCGCCAAGGCTGGCAACAAGATTGTGGTGGTGAAGGCTACCGAACACGGTGAGGTCGATATCGACGATTTGCGCGCAAAAGCTGAGCAATACAAGGATAACCTTTCTTGCTTGATGATTACCTATCCTTCCACGCACGGTGTGTTTGAGGAGGGTATCCTCGAAATCATCAAGATCATCCACGAGAACGGCGGTCTGGTCTATATGGACGGTGCCAATATGAACGCCCAGGTGGGTCTCACCTCTCCGGGCACGATGGGCGCCGATGTCTGCCACCTCAACCTGCACAAGACCTTCGCTATGCCTCACGGCGGTGGCGGTCCTGGTGTTGGCCCGATCGGCGTGTGCGAAAAGCTTGTCCCGTTCTTGCCGAACCACGCTACCGTGAAGGTCGGTGGTGAGCAGGGCAGCCAGGTGGCCACGGCTCCTTACGGCAGCGCCTACCTCATTCCGATTACCTACGGTTATCTCAAGATGTTAGGCGGTGAGGGCTTGGCTGAAGTCACCAAGAACGCCATCCTGAACGCCAACTATATGCGTGCAAGACTGGAGAAGGACTACAAGATTCTCTACACGGGCACCAACGGAATGTGCGCCCACGAGATGATTCTCGACTGCAACGAGTTCGACAAGAAGGCTGGTGTGCAAGTTGGCGACATCGCCAAGAGACTGATGGACTACGGTTTCCACGCTCCCACGGTGGCCTTTCCGGTGCACGGCACCTTGATGGTGGAACCCACCGAGAGCGAACCGCTGAGCGAGCTTGACCGCTTCTGCGACGCGATGATTGCTATCCGTCAGGAGATTCGCGACATCGAGGAGGGCAAGGCCGACCGCGACAACAACCTCATCAAGAACGCTCCGCATACGATGAATGTGGTGTGTGCCGATGAGTGGACGCGTCCTTATACCCGTCAGCAGGCTGCTTTCCCGCTGCCGCACACCGAGAAGTACTGGCCGACCGTCGGCAAGATTGACGATGCTTACGGCGACAGAAATCTCGTTTGCGTGCTGAGCGAATAGTTCTGATTATATATAATAAAGTAAGCGGGGAGGACTGAGGTTCTCCCCGCTTTATTTTTCAGCGCTGGTCTGCGAGTTCTGCGGGATTAATACCGAAGACACCGCAAGATAGGCTCTCCGTAGGCGGGTCGTAGGTGCATAGCCCCGCCGAGGCATTGGCCGAACTCTTTGCAGCGGGCGCAAGGACCGCAACGCATCCACTCGCGGTTCCGCATCACCTCAAAACGGTTGTCCCAAACTTCCATCAGGTCGTCGTGATAGATGTTGCCCTGCACAAACGAGCGGTTGATGTTGGGGCAGGCGCAGATGTCCCCGTTAATCAACACCGAGCCGATGTTGATGCCGGCCCTACAGAAGAAATAGCTGTCGCGCACCTGCTCTTCGTATTTCCCCGTGTAGGCTTCGCAGCTGAACTTCAGGTCGATGCTTCCTTCTTGGCGGGTTTCGGCTATAAACTGGAACATCTCCTCCACCTGTGCGCGGGAGAGCTGGAGTGTCTCGTTCTCTTTGGCCCGTCCGATGGGGGCGATGGTGAACAGGCGCCAGTGCCGGATGCCGTTCTCGATGAGTGTTTTTTTCAGGGCGGGCAGTTCCGGCAGGTTGCGCTGGTGTACGCAGGTCACCACGTCGTAATTGAGTTGCGGGGTCCGGGCGATGAGGCGTAAGGCCTCTAAGGCACGCTGGAAACTCTGCGGATGGTTGCGCAACCAGTTGTGTGTCTCTTCCAGGCCGTCAAGGCTTACGGTGACCGAGCCGAGGCCGGCTGCTAACAGCTCACGGTGGCGCGCTTCATCGTATAGCAGGCCGTTGGTGACAATGCCCCACTGGAAGCCGTGTTGGCGCAGGGCGCGTCCGCAGGCGGCCAGATCCTGGCGCAGCAGGGGTTCTCCGCCCGTGATGGCGATAATGGTGGTGTTGGGCTTGTAGCGTTTCTCTAAATGGCCGAGGGCCTTCAGAAAGTCAGCGAAGGGCATATCGGGGACCAATGCCTCGGCCTTGCAGTCGGAGCCGCAGTGCTGGCACGAGAGATTGCAACGCCAGGTGCACTCCCAAAAGAGGTAGTTCAGTTCGCGAATACCGGTCTCGTTCTTGCGGAAGAGCCGGAACAGCCACCGTCTCAGAGCGTTTCGTTTATTTCTCTTCATTCAGTCTCATCACTTCCAGATGCAAGGGCGAGGCGAGCTCCTCTACGGTTGCGCTGACGTTAAGTTGCTCGTACAGGCCGTTTTCGGTGCTGTCGATGTCGGTGACCTGCAGGTCCACGATCTGCCCTTTGATGATGTATTGGGATTCGGGATAGTCGAAGGTGCCGTTTGCATCGGTGGTGTCCGTCAGGCCATATTCCGGGAGGCCGACCATCAGCCCTTCTACAGGTTCGCCGGTGCCGGCATCCACCACGGTCCCGCGGATGTAAACGTTTTGTGCAGGCGGCATTCCGTAGCAGGCCTGGAAGGTGAACATAATGGCGGTGGCGGAGAAGGAACCGAACAGGAACCGCAATAGCTGTTGTTTCTTGGTCTTGAGGGCTTGTATGATTTTCATAGGGGTGAGGTTTTTGCTATAGTGGAAATGGGGTTTGCAAAGATAAGCATTTTATGCTATTACAGAACACAAAAAAAAGGGCAGCCCGAAAGCTGCCCTTTCAAGTATGGAAAATGAGGAATTATTCCATTTCTCTGTATTCTTTGACGATGTCCTTGATGTTGGCGGGAGCCAGACGGCCGAACACCTTGCCGTTGATCATAGCAACGGGGGCAAGGCCGCAGGCGCCGACGCAGCGCAGGGAGGTGAGGGAGAAGAGGCCGTTGGCATCGGTCTCGCCCACTTCCACGCCGAGTTCCTTCTTGAAGGCGTCAAGGATCTTTTCGCCGCCACGCACGTAGCAAGCGGTGCCCATACAGACGGACACGGGGTATTTGCCCTTCGGGGTCATCGTGAAGAATGCGTAGAAGGAGACCACACCGTAAACCTTGGCGGTCGGCATATGCAACTCTTCTGCAATCAACTCCTGCACTTCGGCGGGCAGATAACCGAGGAAGTCTTGTGTCTGGTGTAACACATTGATCAGTTCGCCAGGGTCGTTGTTGAATTTCTTGCAGATTTCAATCACCTTTTCCCTGACTTCGGGTTTCATTTTGATTATAATCTTTTTATTATCCATTGTTGTGTTTTTTTCAGATTTATTATTTGTTTAAATCCACTTCCACGGTGGTCTGTCTGTCGAAATAGTGCGTGTGCAGCAGTTCGTGAGACTTGTGACCGCAAGGTTCACCCAGGTATTCTTTGTAGATAGCTTGGATGGACGGGTTCTCGTGGGATTTACGGATCGGCATCTCGCGGTCAGCGCGGTAGATGGCTTCCCAACGGGCCTTGATGATGTCGGCGTTACCGTGGTGGAGCGGCTGGCCTGCACCGTCGATACAACCACCAGGACAAGCCATAATCTCGATGGCGTGGAACTGGCACTTGCCGGCTTTGATGTCTTCCAGCAGCTTGCGGGCGTTCTTCAGACCGTGAGCGATACCGATGTTCAGCTTGAGGCCGTCCACGTCGATGGTGGCGGAACGGACGCCTTCTAAACCACGGAGCTCTTCGAAGTCGATCTTCGGAAGCGGTTTCTTGGTGATGACCTCGTAGGCGGTACGCACAGCGGCCTCAATCACACCACCCGTGGTGCCGAAGATGACGGCGGCGCCGGTGGATTGACCGAGCGGGCTGTCGAATTCAGCATCGGGCAGGGACTTGAAGTCGATGTTGGCCATCTTGATGAGGCGTGCCAGCTCGCGGGTGGAGATGGAGTAGTCCACATCGGGATTGCCGTTCACCTTGAACTCGTCACGGCCCACTTCATACTTCTTGGCCAAGCAAGGCATCACAGACACGCTGACCATATCCTCGCGCTTGCAGTTGATTTTCTCTGCGAAGTAGGACTTGGCGATGGCGCCGAACATCTGTTGCGGGGATTTTGCCGTGGAGGGAAGATCTCTCATTTCAGGGAACTGATGCTCGAAGAAGTTCACCCAAGCAGGGCAGCAGGAGGTGAGGATGGGAAGAGGAACGCTCTTGTCGCCACCCAGATATTTTGTCAGACGGCCGATGAGCTCGGTGCCTTCCTCCATAATGGTCAAGTCAGCGGACCAGTCGGTGTCGAACACGTAGTCGAAGCCGAGGGCCTTGAGGGCGGCGGTCAGCTTGCCCGTGGCGATGGTGCCGGGTTCCATACCGAACTCTTCACCGATGGCGACACGCACGGCGGGAGCCACTTGGACAACCGTCTTCTTGTTAGGATCCACGATAGCGCGAAGCACAGCGCCGGTGTGGTCAACCTCGGTGAGGGCGCCCACAGGGCAGACGGCGACGCACTGGCCGCAGAACGTACAAGGAGAGTGGTCGAGGTGCTGGTTGAAAGCGGTGGAAACCACTGCTGGGAAACCACGCTCGATGGCGGACAAGGCACCCACGGTCTGCATCTCGTTACACATCGTCTCGCAACGACGGCACATCACGCACTTGTTCATATCGCGGATGATGGACGGGGAAACCTCAATCTGATAGGAAGACTGGCTGTGTTCCGGTCCGATGAACGGGTTCTTGCGGATGCCGAAGCGGACGGCGAGGTCCTGCAACTCGCAGTTGCCGTTCTTGGCGCACTGCAGACAGTCAGCGGGGTGGTCGGAGAGGATCAGCTCGAGGACGGTTCTGCGGGCGTTGATGACGCGCATAGAGTTGGTGCGCACCACCATATCGGGCATACACTCGGTGACGCAGGCGGGAGCCAGGTTACGGCGGCCAGCCACTTCCACCACACAAATACGGCATCCGCCGGGTTTGTTGTGAACGCCCAAATTGTTCAGCTCAAAATGGCAAAGGGTAGGAATATCGATACCCATACCTTGAGCGGCTTTAAGAATAGTTGTACCTTTGGGTACTTCAACTTCTCTGTTGTCTATTGTTAATTTTATCATATCCATATTGTTACCCTTTAACTATTTGATACTAATTGCGTTAAATTTACATTTCTCCATACAGGTGCCGCACTTGATACAGAGCTCTTGGTTGATCTCGTGAGGCATCTTGACGGTGCCGTTGATGGCGCCGACGGGGCAGTTGCGAGCGCAGGCCGTACAGCCCTTGCACTTTTCAGGATCGATGACATATTGTTTCAGAGCCTTGCACTGGCCGGCCGGGCACTTCTTCTCGGTGACGTGGGCCACATACTCGTCCCAGAAGTTGTCGATGGTGGACAACACCGGGTTCGGAGAGGTCTGTCCGAGACCGCAAAGGGCCGTGTCCTTGATGACGTGGGCGAGGTTGCGCAGCTTGTCGAGGTCTTCCATAGTGCCTTGGCCCTTGGTGATCTTGTCAAGAATTTCGCAAAGACGCTTGTTACCGATACGGCAGGGAGAACATTTGCCGCAGGACTCTTCCACGGTGAAGTCGAGGTAGAACTTCGCGACGGAGACCATACAGGAGGTCTCATCCATCACGATCATACCGCCGGAGCCCATCATAGAGCCGGCAGCCACGAGGTTGTCGTAGTCGATCGGGGTGTCGAGGAATTTCTCGGTCAAGCAGCCGCCGGAAGGACCGCCGGTTTGCACGGCTTTGAACTTCTTGCCGCCCTTGATGCCGCCACCGATTTCGTAGATGACCTCACGCAGGGTGATGCCCATCGGGACCTCAATAAGACCGACGTTGTTGATCTGGCCAGCCAAAGCGAACACTTTCGTACCTTTGGACTTCTCCGTTCCGATGGAGGAGAACCATTCCCAGCCCTTGTTGATGATGACGGGGATGTTGGCGTAGGTCTCGACGTTGTTCACGTTGGAGGGTTTCTTCATATAGCCTTCCACAGCAGGGAATGGCGGTTTGAAGGTGGGCTCGCCGCGGAGGCCTTCCATAGAGTGGATAAGGGCCGTTTCCTCACCGCAGACGAATGCACCGGCACCATAACGAAGGATGATGTCGAAATCGAAATCGGTGCCGAAGATGTTCTTGCCGAGCAGGCCGTATTCGCGGGCCTGGTTGATGGCAACCTGCAGACGGTGGATGGCCAGCGGGTACTCAGCGCGGATATAGACCAGACCGATGGTGGCTCCGATACAGAAACCGCCGATGGCCATAGCCTCGATGATGGAGTGGGGGTCACCTTCCAGGATGGAACGGTCCATAAAGGCACCGGGGTCACCCTCGTCAGCGTTACAGATGATGTATTTCTGGTCAGCGGCGTTCTTGGCGCAGAGTTCCCATTTCAAACCGGTCGGGAAGCCGGCACCGCCACGGCCGCGAAGACCGGACTTCTTGATGAGGTCGATGGTGGCAGCGGGATCGTGTTGCTCCAAAACGGAAGCCAAAGCCTTGTAACCGTCACGGGCGATGTATTCGTCGATGTTTTCGGGATCGATGAAACCGCAGTTACGCAAAGCGATACGCATCTGTTTCTTGTAGAAACCCATATGCTTGGAGTCGGAAATGTGCTTTTGATCCTCCGGGTTTTCGTACAACAGGCGCTGCACTTTTCTACCCTTGATGATGTGCTCGTCGATAATCTCGCGGCAATCCTCGGGTTTCACCTGGGTGTAGAATGTGTTGTCGGGCAGAATCTTGACGATGGGGCCTTTTTCACAGAAACCGAAACATCCGGTGGCAATCACCTGGACGTCGTTCGTCAAGTTCTTCTCAACTAAAAGCTGTTCGAAATTCTCTTTGATTTTCGGGCTGTCTGAAGCCGTACATCCCGTACCGCCGCAGAGCAAAATGTGGTATTTGTAATTTGCCATTGGGGACCTCCTTGTTATTTGTTATCGATTTTTTCGTAGTTCACGGGGATGACACCCTCCAGAATCTCGTTGTTCATAATGTACTTGGAAACAAGCTCCTGGCCTTTCTTCACGTCAACGTGACCGAATACGATGGGATCCATACCCGGTTTCTTGACCTCCACCGTCGGCTCTGCGTAGCAGTATCCCATACAACCAGTCTGGGAAACGACGGCTTTCACGTTCTGTTTCTTGCATTCCTCAATGATGGCTTCCATCGTCTGCTTGGCGCCGGAAGCAATGCCACAAGTGGCCATAGCGACTTTCACCTGAACCAGGTTTTCAACGTTGTCGCCCCCTTCGCGCAACTCAAGCTTGGACTGAAGTTCTTCTCTTCTTTTCTTGAGATCCGCTAATGATTTAATTTTTTCCATACTTAAAATTGTTTTGGTAAGTTATTGAGTATTTGTGTTTTATATTGTTAAATTGGGTTAAATCCTTCCTCTCGAAAATCGGGGGCAAATGTAATAATATTTTGGTTACAAACCACTACTTGTGGATAATAATTTTTATAAACGCGCAATCCCCAAAAATGGGGATTTTTGGGGATCGCGGCTATGGGTGTAAGGAAAAAAAACTGACATCCGCCATTGGCGGAAATGAGAGCCTTGTTATGCTTGTCTGCCGAACTTCTTCTCGAGGCAAATCTCGTGGTAGATCTGGGTGATGACCTCCTTGGTGTAGAGCGGGAAATCCGCCTTCATCATCCAGTCGTAGTAGGCGGGCTCGCGGAGGAACACCTCCTTGACGGGCACGTTCTTGTGCTTGCCGAAGTTGAAGACCGCCTGCTGGTCCTTGTTCCAGACGATATGGCCGGCCATATCCACGTTGTGCGACTCCTGGGTAAAAGCGCTGAGGGCCTTCACATCGTTCTGCACGGGCACGTAGGTGCGCTTGGTGCGCGGGTCGGTGTACTGCACCCCGTCGTACTTGTCGAGCTGGGCCTTGAAGACATCGAGGGTGGCGCGGGTATCGGCGTGGGCGTGATGGGCCTCCGTCAAATCGCCGTGGCAGTAGAACTTGTAAGCAGCCACGAGGTTGCGCGGCTCCATCTTGTGGAAGATGTTCTGCACGTCCACCATCAGGCGGTTGCGCAAGTCGAAGCGCTTGCCGCAACGCAGGAACTCCTCCACCAACAGAGGCACGTCGAACTTGTTGGAGTTGAAGCCCGCCAGGTCGGCGTCGCCGATGAAGGCCAGCAGGTCGTCGGCAATCTCCGCGAAAGTGGGCTTGTCGGCCACATCCTGGTCCGTGATGCCGTGGATGGCAGAGCACTCCTCAGGGATGTGGATGCCCGGGTTGATGAGCTCCGTACGCTCGATCTCCTCGCCGTCAGGCATCACTTTGATGAAGGAGATCTCCACGATTTTGTCCTTGCCGACATTCAAGCCGGTGGTTTCCAAATCGAAAAACAAAAGGGGTTTGGTAAGGTTGATTTGCATATTTAGTGTTTTATAATCTTTTCGGTGCTGATGATGCTGTGATCTTTCAGGATTCTGACCATATACATTCCGGGGACGAGCTGCGCGGTGCGGATGCGGCCCCCCTCCACGGGTTGTGCGTCCAGCATCCGGCCGTAGAGGTCGAAAATCTGGTACTCGAGGCCATCGGTCTCCTCCATCTCGCCGATGAACAGGTCGCCGGTGGTCGGGTTGGGGTAGAGCTTCAGTGTCTGCTCTTGCGGCTGGCGGATGCCGGAGTGGTCGTAGGCCTTGCCCACGACGGGACGGATCATCGGGGCGCCGCGGTAGAACGACTCGCGCCACTCGTTGGTGGTCTTGTAGAAGAAATGCCCGCGGGCGTCGTTGTTTTGGTCGAAGCCGAGATTGAGTTGTGTGTTATGTGTCTGGCGGAAGCCCACATAGAAGGTGCCCTCGATGGCGACGGGCTCTTCCGGGTAGTAGTTGACAAATTGGAGATACTCTTCACCGAAGGCAGGCAGCTGCGACTCCATCGAGTAGATGACGTTGCCGGGTTGGCCGTTGTTGTCGTCCCAGACCATCAGGGTGAAGTAGTCCACGTTCTCATCGTTGAGGGCGTGGTTGAAATACATCCGCACACAACGCAGCGTGTCGGGTTGGGCGAGCGTGAACTGCACGGCCAGCGAGGCGTCGGGACTGCCCTGCGACGAGAGGAGGCAGTAGCCGCCCTCCGCGGTGCCGTCGTCGAAAGCGTAGTAGTTGTAGAATTTCTGCTCGAACGAGCAAGTGTCGTTGCGCAGCAACTCGTCGTTGGCGCCCTCCATCCGGAACACGTGCGTGATGGTGAAGGAGGCGCTGTCCTCGTTGTCGTAGGTGTAGCTGAAGTTGATGGCCGGCTCCGCGTGATAGGGGTAGGTGTGGAGCCCGTTGGTGTGGTAAGGCGAGGCATTCTCGTTGTTTACCGTGGAGGTGTAGATGTTCGTGACCCCGTCTTTCTTCACGCTGTAGTTGTAGAAGGTGTTCTTGATGGCACTCGACAGGTTGGAGAGGTCGTTATGGAAGTTGGCGCCCATATCCGAAGTGCGGTACTGGTGCCACGGCATCGACTGGTAAAGACTCAGAGCGGAAGTGGTGGGACTGACAAAGGCCACATCGTTGGGATAGAGGTCGTTGGCGTAGCGGTCAACGTCCAGACGGATATAGTCGATGTGCCATTGGTCGCAGTTGGAGGCCCAGCCCACGATGTTGCCGCTGCTCCAAGCGTCAAGGTCCAGAGAGGCGTAATTGCGGAAGCGGAACTGGAAGTTGTTACGCAGATATTGCGGGTCGGTGATGGGGATGAGCACCTGCTTGAAATATTGGAGCGGGTTCTCGGCCAGCCAGCTGTCGAGGGTGCAGCCGTGCGTGGACCACACCTCGTTCCACACATATTCGGGTCCGAAGATGGAATCGTAGGGCATCAGGATGGTCTCTCCCGGGAAAGCGTTGCTCTCGAAGATGTAGATGAGACCGGGGATGAAGGGGTTGTCGATGGTGTCACCGGCCACGTAGTATTCGTCGGGGCCGATGGTGTACTCCCCGTAGGTGTATCCCATAAAGATGATGTTGCCGGTGGCGTAGCCGAACTCGAGGATGAGCTCGTCGTCAAACTCCGGGGCGTCGCCCACACGCTCCCACTCCACAGGGGGTATCTGGCGACTGCCGCCGCCGGGTTGGTAGTAGAAGCTGAAATAGAGCGAGTCGCTGACATACATCGGGCGGTGGTGCGTGAAGTTGCTGTCCAGCCGTATGGGACTGGAAGTCAGGGTGTCAGCGGGAAAAGCCTCGCGACTGGCCTGGGGATATACCACGCCCTGGGCGTCGAGGGCGTCCATCGTGACCGCGCCAATGCTCGGGGGGTAGATGGGGAAGGAGTTGTTCACAAATGCCAGCCGGTCCTGCCATTTCCGCGCGTCGGGGTAACCGATGCCCACGGAGAAGTCCTCCACAAAGGGCAGCGGCAACGCCTCGCCGTTCTTGGCGGCACGGGGTTGCTGTTTCGCGGCTTTCGCAATGACGGGGTTGCACGCCAGCCCTGTCACAAACTCCTGGCTGTGGGCCAGGAAGGGCAGACAAATCAGGATGCCTATGAAGGCGAATAATCGATGAATTCGGTATGACATAGAAAAAATGGAATCGTGTTAAGGTTCGGTAATGGTTTCTTCAACGGGTTCGGCGTCGGGCAGGTCGCCGATGTTCTTGCCCACCACCAGTGATATCTTCTCGCCCATCTTGATGTCGGTGCCCGTGGCGATGGAGTGCCCGCGGTAAAGAACATCCAGGACGGCATTCTCGTATGGACTGGGTTTTTCCACAATGCGGTCGAGCACAAGCCCTTGCGCCTCCAGGATGATTTGCGCCTGGCGGAGGGATATGTCGTGCAGCTCGGGCATCTTGATGGTGGGAGGTTCGGCAGCGGCAACGGTGAGATAGACCTTGCGGCCTCGCTTGACCATCTCGCCCGGGGCGGGATCCTGCTTGAGGACCGTGCCCGGCTGCTTGCCGTTCTCGTAAAGGTGGTCGCTCACCTCAAAGACAAAACCCTCCTCGCGGCCGCGTTGCGTCAGTTCCTGCGCCGGCTGGCCCAGGAAACTCGGCATCTCGAACTCCTTGCCGTGGCGCGTGAACCAGTGCATCAGCAGCATTATGACCATCAGCATCACAAGCGACACGACCACAGCCAACAATATGTGGAACCACAACCGGTTGAAGTATGCTTTTTTCATATTATTCCAAATATTCGTATAACACCAAAAAATACATTTTATTATAAGGCGGCAAAAATAATAAAAATAGTGAATGGTTTTTCCATCCACTATTATTGGAACATTTCTTGTCATTTTAGGGCCTTTCATTGAAGAAAAAATGTATTTTTGCGGCTGTTTTTATCGCTCTTGTTTTCTATAATCAACTAATAATTAAATAATTATGGGTGGTTTCTTTGGCGTGGTTTCTTCAAACCCCTGTGTATCAGACCTTTTTTACGGAGTGGATTATCACTCCCATCTCGGAACAAAACGTGGCGGCCTGGTCACGTGGGACGGCACCTCTTTTCACCGTTCCATCCACAATATCGACAACACCTACTTCCGCACCAAGTTCGGGGATGAGGTGGACAAATTTGTGGGCAATTCCGGCATCGGGGTCATCAGCGACACGGATTCGCAGCCTTTGGTGGTGAACTCCCACCTGGGCCGCTTCGCCATCGTCACGGTGGCGCGCGTCAATAACCTCGCCGAGCTCGAGAAGGAGTGCCTCGACAACCGCCAGCAGTTCACCGAACTTAGTTCCGGCGTCACCAACCAGACCGAGCTTATCGCCCTCCTGATCACCCAGGGCGAGACGTTTGTGGACGGCATCCAGAATGTGTACCGGAAGATAAAGGGCGCCTGTTCGATGCTGCTGCTCACGGAAGAGGGCATCATCGCCGCCCGCGACCTCTACGGCCGTACCCCCATTGTGATAGGGAGCAAGGACGGAAGCCGGGCGCTGGCGTTCGAGAGCCATAGCTTTATGAACCTCGGCTACGACATCGACCGTTTCGTCGGGCCCGGGGAGATTGTGAAGGTAACCGCCGACGGCTGCCAGCAGTTGTTGCCGCCGAATGACAAGATGCAAGTATGCTCGTTCCTCTGGGTGTACTACGGCTACCCCTCCACAATGTATGAGGATATCAATGTCGAAAACTCCCGCTATATCGGCGGTTACGAGATGGGCAAGACGGATGATGTGGAGGCCGACTTCGTTTCCGCCATCCCTGATTCCGGCATCGGAATGGCCGTGGGCTATGCCAAGGGCAAGGGTATCCCGTACGAGCGTGCCATTGTGAAATACACGCCCACCTGGTCGAGGAGCTTTATGCCCTCCAACCAGAATATGCGCGAGCACGTGGCGATGATGAAGCTCCTGCCCAACACCACCCTCCTCAAAGGCAAGCGCATCGTGTTCTGTGATGACTCCATCGTGCGCGGCACCCAGCTTCGCGACAATGTGAAGAAACTCTATGCCGCGGGCGCCAAGGAGGTGCACATCCGCATCAGCTGCCCGCCGCTGCTATACGGCTGTTATTATCTCAACTTCTCCGCCTCCAAGACCGAACTGGAGCTTATCACCCGTCGCGTGATTGAGGAGCTGGAGGGTGATAGCACCAAGAATCTCCATCTTTATATGGATGAAACCACTCCGCAATATGCCAAGATGGTGGAGATTATCCGCAAACATTTAGGCGTTGACACCTTGAAATTCAACACGCTAGGCACTATTGCCAAGGCCATCGGTCTGCCCAAGGAGCGCATCTGCACTCACTGCTTCGACGGCTCCTCTTACGGCGAGTAAAAGCGCCAGCACCATCATCGATTGTTGCACTGTGCTGTACTCGGGGGATGCGTGTGCGTGAGCCACAATTTCAACTCTGCGAGCGTCAGCATCTTTCTCATTCTCTGCAATGACGCCTTCCTGATTCCGAAAACTTTTGCCTCTTGCATTTCATTACAACTTCTTGAGATGCAAGCATATAATATTTTTTTGGTTCAAATGTCACCTTTTACCCCACTCATCCGTTTAACAGTTGAATCGATTCGGTAATAAACGAAAATGTGTAACCTTAAAAAATAATAGTAATGGAAGAAATCATAGATATCCTTGCGGTGGTACTCGTAATCGGTGGAGTCTGCATCGCATTACCGCTGATAATCCTGGTGCTGACCAACAAGCGGAAAAATCACGAAATCGACAAAAAGACGGAAATTCTGATGGCCCTGTTGGAGAAAAATCCAGATCTTGACCCGGCCGAAGTGTTAGACAAACTGGATATGTCGTCGGAAGACGGCAAGAAACCCCTAAAAGAAAGACTGTTAGAAAAACTTTTGGGTGGCTGTATCTGCACATTAACCGGTATAGTCCTCTTCTTCACCCATTTGTTTGGTTTTGTGTTTTTAGGGGACAAGACCACTGGAGTAGTCGGAGGCGGCGTCTTGACGGCCGTAGGTATAGCCCTTATCATCCATTACTTTGTCAGTAAGAAGATGCTACAGAGTGAGATAGAGACTGAAGAGAAACGGATAACCGAGAAATAAATCTCCGAATGACACGAGAACAATTCATAGCCTTAGTTTCGGAGGAGCAGGAGTCTTTGCGGAGATTCCTGCTTGCCCTGTGTGAGGGCGACCGGATGGAGGCGGAGGACATCGCGCAGGAGGCG
>JAEEGG010001102.1_pt1 | contig 74955 bp, 57 predicted proteins | sample 9134161 | NCBI WGS metagenome assembly JAEEGG01 (sample SAMN16246543, study PRJNA631951) | gut metagenome | biome: gut microbiome; feature: rumen; material: CR-attached | host: Bos | place: Iran: Karaj | collected 2018-10
GCTCGACTCCATCACCCGCCTCGCCCGCGCGTACAACACCGTCCAGCCGGCATCCGGCAAGGTGCTCACCGGCGGCGTGGACGCCAACGCGCTCCAGAAGCCGAAGCGTTTCTTCGGCGCCGCGCGTAACATCGAAGGCGGCGGCTCGCTGACCATCCTGGCCACTGCCCTGACCGAGACCGGCTCCAAGATGGACGACGTCATCTTCGAGGAGTTCAAGGGTACCGGCAACATGGAGCTGCAGCTCGACCGTAAACTCTCCAACAAACGTATCTATCCCGCCATCGATCTTACGGCCTCCAGCACCCGTCGCGACGACCTGCTGGTGAAGCCCGATATTCTGACGCGCACGGTGGTGCTCCGCAACCATCTTACCGACCTCACGCCTGTGGAGGCTATGGAGTTCCTCCAGAAACAGATGGTGCACACCAGAAACAACGAGGAGTTCCTCTATACGATGGATAAGTAAAAAAAGTAGTTAAGTAGACGGTAGTTAAGTAGATAAGACAAATGTATTTTGAAGTAGCCATGCTATCGGATGTTGCGAGAAATTGTATTGTTTTAACTACTTGACTACATAAATATAGCAGTTATGAAACGTGGATTTGGAAGTGACAACCATTCGGGATTCAGTCCCGAAGTGATAGAAGCGCTGGTGCGGGCCAACGATAGTCATGCATTGGCTTATGGCGATGATGAAGTGACGGCTCGATTGGAGGTGTTGATTAAAGATACCTTTGGTCCGCAGGCAAGTATCTATCTGGTGTTCAACGGAACAGGTGCCAATGTGCTGTGTATCGACGCCATGTGCCGCTCGCACGAGGCGGTGGTGTGCGCCGAGACGGCGCATATCAACGTCGACGAATGCGGTGCACCGCAACGTGTGGTGGGATGCCGATTACTTACTGTAGATACCCCCGACGGCAAGCTGACACCCGCGATGGTGAAGACTCGTCTGCACGGCTTCGGCTTCGAGCACCACTCGCAGCCAGAGGCCATAAGCATCAGTCAGCCGACGGAACTCGGCACCCTCTATACGCTCGACGAAATCAAGGCGCTGGCCGACTTGGCACATTCATATAATATGTATCTGCATGTCGACGGTGCGCGTCTGGCCAATGCCGCCGTTGCCCTCGGCTGCTCGTTCAAAGAGATGACCACCGACCTCGGCGTCGACGCCCTTAGCTTCGGCGGCACCAAGAACGGCTTGCTGATGGGGGAGAGCTGCGTGCTGCTTAATCCGGCGCTCGACGTCGACATGAAATACCGCCGCAAGCAGATGACGCAGCTGGCCAGCAAGATGCGCTTCATGGCCGCGCAGATGATCTGCTACCTTGAGAGTGGCATCTGGCGCCACAATGCCGAACACAGCAATGCGATGGCGCAGCTGCTGCGTCGGGAGGTGGAGAAGGTCGAGGGTGTGAAGGTGATGTATCCCGTGCAGGTCAACAGCGTCTTCGCGCAGTTGCCCACCGCCGTGTGGCACCGTCTGCAGGAGCGCTACTTCTTCTACGACTGGGACGAAGCCGCCAACGTGGTGCGCTGGATGTGCTCCTTTGACACAACAGAAGAGGACATCCACGCCTTCGTGGCCGCCTTGAAAGAGGAACTCAATAAATAACCAGGAACGTTATGAAAAACACCAGTATAGTCAACGGACGCCGTGTGGCGGCGGACCGCATTGCCGAGCTTGGCGAAGGCGAGGTCTTTGTCTTCGGCAGCAACTTTCAAGGTGCCCATGGCGGCGGTGCCGCGTGGTTTGCACACAAGCACTTCGGTGCCGAATGGGGGGTGGGGGACGGTCTCACCGGCCGCACCTATGCGCTGCCCACCATGGAAGGGAAAGACGCGATGAAGGGCGCCGTGAACCGTTTCATCGCTTGTGCACGGCAGCATCCAGAACTCACGTTCCTCGTCACCGCCGTGGGCTGCGGTATAGCGGGCTATACGCCAGAAGAGGTGGCCCCCTTGTTCAAAGAAGCCACCTCGCTGGAGAATGTATACCTGCCCCAGGTGTTCTGGGACATCCTATAGTTTATTCGTCCTTGTAACCTGCAGCGATGCGGGCACGCTTGCGCTCAATCTCGTCGAGGATAATCTTGCGGATGCGGAGGTTGCTGGGGGTGATCTCGAGGTATTCGTCCTCGCGGATATACTCCATGGCCTCCTCGAGGCTCATCTTTATTGCCGGACTGCAGGTCGACTTGTCGTCGGCGCTCTTGGAGCGCATGTTGGTGAGGTTTTTGGCCGTCACCACGTTGATGACAATGTCGTTGCCCGGCCGCAGGCTCTCGCCGATGACCTCGCCGGCATAGACGTGGTCGCCAGGCTCGATGAAGAAGGGACCGCGGTCCTGCAACTTGCTGATGCTGTAGGCCGTTGCCTCGCCGGTCTCCTTTGCGATGAGGGCGCCGTATTTGTGGTCGTCCATGTCGCCCTTCCACGGCTGGAACTCCAGGAAGCGGTGGGCTATGATGGCCTCGCCGTTGGTGGCGGTGAGCAGAGTGTTGCGCAGACCTATGATGCCGCGTGAGGGGATGGTGAAGTCGAGCTGCACGCGGTCGCCCTTGGTGTCGATGGTGCCCACCTCGCCCTTGCGGCGTGTGACGACGTCGATGACCTTCGACGAGAACTCCTCGGGCACCAGCACGGTGAGCTGCTCGATAGGTTCGCACTTCTGACCGTCTATCTCCCTGATAATCACCTTGGGCTGGCCAACCTGCAGCTCATAGCCCTCGCGGCGCATGGTCTCGATGAGGACGCTGAGGTGCATGATTCCGCGGCCGTAGACCAGTAGGGCGTCGGGCGAGCCGGTCTCCTCGATGCGCATGGCCAGGTTCTTCTCCAGCTCGGCGAAGAGGCGGTCGCGCAGATGGCGGCTAGTGACATACTTGCCCTCCTTGCCGAAGAAGGGTGAGTTGTTGATAGTGAAGAGCATAGACATCGTGGGCTCGTCGACCTTGATGGGAGGTAGGGCCTCGGGGTTCTCGGCGTCGCAGATGGTGTCGCCGATCTCGAAAGCCACATTCTTGTCGAGGTCCATCAGTACGGCGCAAATCTCGCCGGCTTCGACGGGCGTCTTGATACGTTCCTTGCCAAGTCCCTCGAAAACATAGAGTTCCTTGATTTTTGTCTTTATCATCGTGCCGTCGCGTTTGGCGAGGGTGATGCTCTGTCCGGCCTGCAGGGTGCCTCGGTGCAGACGGCCCACGGCGATACGTCCGAGGTAGGAGCTGTAGTCGAGCGACGAGATCATCATCTGGGTGGTGCCATCGTCGGTCTTCGGAGCCGGTATATGCTCGATAATCAGGTCCATGAGGTAGCTGATGTCCTCGGTCGGAGTGTTCCAGTCCTCGCCCATCCATCCCTGCTTGGCTGAGCCGTAGGCTGTGGGGAACTCCAGCTGGTCGTTGTTGGCGCCGAGGTTGAACATCAGGTCGAACACCGCCTCCTGCGTCAGCTCGGGGTCGCAGTTGGGCTTGTCTACTTTGTTGACCACCACTATAGGCTTGAGGCCCAGCTCGATGGCTTTCTGCAGCACGAAGCGTGTCTGCGGCATGGGACCCTCGAAAGCGTCGACAACGAGGAGGACGCCGTCGGCCATGTTGAGCACGCGCTCCACCTCGCCTCCGAAGTCGCTGTGGCCAGGGGTATCGATGATATTGATTTTGTAGCCTTTGTAGCGGACGCTGACATTCTTGCTGAGGATTGTGATGCCGCGCTCGCGCTCGAGATCGTTGTTGTCGAGGATGAGTTCGCCGGTCTCCTGGTTGTCGCGGAACAGCTTGGCCTGATGAAGCATGCGGTCGACGAGGGTGGTCTTGCCATGGTCGACGTGAGCTATAATTGCAATATTACGAACGTTTTGCATAGATGTATATTGTTAAATATAAGCTGCAAAAATACGAAAAATATCCGATAGTGTTTAGATTTTTTATTATTTAGGTGTGTTGACGGCATGTAAGCGGCAGGGAGCCCCTATGGAACCCCTATGGAACCCCTACGGATCTCCTACGGCCTTCGGACGGCTTCCCACTGAAGAAATGCCGAAGAGGGGCTCCGTATCGGAGTGGCAGGGTGGGGGAGACGAATTTCGCTCCTAAGCGACTTTCTCGCCAATCTGTGAAGCGGACGTAGTATCGGGGTGAGATAGTCCGTTAGATGCGATTTTCAGTTGTTGTCATTTGTAAACAGTATAGCACGAAAACCAAGCATGACAAGTGTAAATGATAGCACAAAGTCTGCCGTATACAAATGTAACCAAACAACAATTGTATTTTCAGTTAATAAAATTAACGGATAGAATATAATATAATATTAAGTAGTTTAAATCAGTATGTTAGATTATGTGTTTTAATGTAGAACTTTTATATTTTAGTCCGAATAAAGTAATTCTTTATTAAATGCATGTATGGTTTGGTTAAGTATTGAAATATTGGTAGTTATGTTTGTTGTTTAAAGTGTTTGTTTTATGTTTGTATTTGTGTACAGATGTAACGTCGTGAAATTTGTTTTGTCATGTCGAAAATAGTGTGTAATTTTGTAAATGCAATTGTTGTTAAAATACAAATGTAAGATTATGATAAACAGGATAAATCTAATTTTGCGGGCCAAAAATATCACCGCCCGACAGTTCGCAGAGGAGATTGGCATACAGCCGTCGGGAATGTCGCATATACTGGGAGGCCGCAACAACCCGAGTCTCGACTTCGCCGTGAAAGTTCTGAAGCGTTATCCCGAGATTGATGCCAACTGGCTGCTCCTCGGCAAGGGAGCCATGTATGGGAATGGGACGTCGGTGGCCGTGACTGAGGAGCGGAACACCGAGACTGCCGTACCGCAGCAGACTGAGGCCGATTTCTCCGGTGGCGATGCAGCCGAACTCCCCAAGGCCGAAGACTATCAGGCCACGTATATGGCAGTGCCGTCCGAAGAGTACAAACAAAAAGATGTTGAGTCTGAAGATTTTGGCAATGAAAACCGCTATGTCGCCCCTCAAGTAAAGCATGCGAATGATGGTGACCGCACCGTTGTGCGTATGATGCTAATCTACAGCGACAATACCTTTGATGTGCTGACGCCCAGAAGTTAGTTCCGACGCCAACTGACGCAAATCGGCTGTGGATTTCGTGGAGACAGACACGATAATCTACGGCCGTTGCCAATAAATGGCGTAAAAAATATATTGATTATATATATATAGAAAAATTTTCGTATCTTTGCATCTGCCAGCCCGAATGTGTGGCTGCGATAAAAGATTGAAAGAAAATGGACTACAACTTCAGTGAACTAGAACCGCGGTGGCAGAACTGGTGGCGCGGGCATGGTGTGTACCATGTAGACAATGCCTCATCCAAGCCGCATTACTATGTTTTGGACATGTTCCCCTATCCGTCGGGTGCCGGTCTCCACGTAGGCCACCCGCTGGGTTACATAGCCAGCGACATCTACGCCCGCTACAAGCGTCTGCGCGGCTATAACGTGCTGCATCCCATGGGTTACGACGCCTACGGTCTGCCCGCCGAGCAGTATGCCATCCAGACAGGTCAGCATCCTGCCGTCACCACGGAGAAGAACATAGCGCGTTACCGTGAGCAGCTCGACAAGATAGGCTTCTCCTTTGACTGGGACCGCGAGGTGCGTACCTGCGAGCCTAAATACTACAAGTGGACGCAGTGGACCTTCCTGCAGCTCTTCAAGCATTATTATGACAACAATGAGGGCAAGGCACTGCCTATCAGTACTCTTGAAGCCCGTTTCGCTAAGCAGGGCAGCGAGGGTCTGGATGCCGCCTGCACCGAGGTGCTGGACTTCAGTGCCGAGGAGTGGAACGGGTGGGACGAAGCCAAGCGTCAGCAGGTGCTGATGAACTACCGTCTGGCCTATCTTGCCGACACGTACGTCAACTGGTGTGCCGAGCTGGGCACCGTGTTGGCCAACGACGAGGTCGTCGGCGGACTGAGTGTGCGTGGCGGCTACCCCGTGGAGCGCAAGCTCATGCGCCAGTGGAGCCTCCGCATCTCGGCCTACGCCCAGCGGCTTGTCGACGGTCTGGAGCAGGTGGACTGGACCGACTCGTTGAAAGAGATACAGCGCAACTGGATAGGTCGTTCGGAGGGTGCCGCCGTGTGGTTCCCCCTCGACGTGAAGAGCAATGCCAACGTGCTGCCTGGTGCGCAGGCCTATATGCCGCAGTTTGACCCGCAGCCGGTGCCGAGTTTTGAGATCTTCACCACGCGCCCCGACACCATCTTCGGTGTCACCTTCATGGTGCTGTGTCCTGAGCATGAGCTCATCGACAGCATCACCACCGATGAGCAGCGTCAGCAGGTGCAGGACTATGTCACGTGGGCCAAGAACCGCTCGGAGCGCGAACGCCAGGCCGAGGTGAAGAAGGTCAGCGGTGTCTTCACCGGCGCTTATGCCGTCAACCCCCTCACCGAGGAGCGCATACCCATCTGGGTGAGCGACTATGTGCTGGCGGGTTATGGCACCGGTGCCATCATGGCTGTGCCGGCGCACGACAGCCGCGACTTCGCCTTCGCGCGCCACTTCAACCTGCCTATACGTCAGGTCGTTGCTGTGGAGAAAGATGCCGTCAGCGACCCCGCCACATGGAGCGAGAGCATGGATGCCAAGACCGGCTACTCGGTCAACAGCGGCTTCGTCAGCGGTATGAAAGTCAAGGAGGCCATGGCCGCCGTCATCGACAAGATAGAGGAGATGGGTATCGGCCACCGTACCGTCAATTTCCGCCTGCGCGACGCCATCTTCAGCCGTCAGCGCTACTGGGGCGAGCCCTTCCCGATATACTACAAGACCGTCGACGGTCAGCAGTTGGCAGTCAGCATTCCAGAGGAGTGTCTGCCGCTGGAGTTGCCAGAGGTGAGTGAGTTTAAGCCCACCGCCACGGGCGAGCCGCCGCTGGGGCACGCCACACGCTGGGCATGGGACGTGAATAACCGCTGTGTGGTGGAGAACAGCAAGATAGACAACATCAGTGTCTTCCCGCTGGAGCTGAGCACCATGCCGGGCTTTGCCGGCAGCAGCGGATATTACTTCCGCTATATGGACCCGCACAACGACGAGGCATACTTCTCGAAAGAGGCTGTGGGCTACTGGCAGAACGTAGACCTCTATGTGGGTGGCGCCGAGCACGGCACGGGTCACCTGATCTACGCCCGCTTTTGGAACAAGTTCCTCTATGATATCGGTCTCGCCGTCAAGGAAGAGCCCTTCCAGAAACTCATAAACCAAGGCATGATACAGGGACGCTCCAACTTCGTGTACAGAAGCAAGTCGGACAACAGTCTCTTCATCTCGAAGGGATTGGTGAAGGACATGAACGACGTGACGCCGATACATGTGGACATAAACATCGTCGACAACGACGTGCTCGATTTAGAGCGTTTCCGCCAGTGGCGCCCCGAGTTCGCCGATGCAAGGTTTGAACTCGAAGACGGCAAGTATGTGTGCGGCTGGGAGATAGAGAAGATGAGCAAGAGCATGTTCAACGTGCAGAACCCCGACGACCTGGTGGCGCGCTACGGTGCCGACACGCTGCGTCTGTACGAGATGTTCCTCGGACCTGTGGAGCAGGCCAAGCCGTGGGACACCAACGGCATAGAGGGTGTGCACCGCTTCCTCAAGAAGTTCTGGCGCCTCTTCGACAACCTGAGCGACGAGCCGGCCGCCAAGGAGGAACTCAAGGTGCTGCACCAGACCGTCAAGAAGATCACCGACGACGTGGAGCGCTTCTCGTTCAACACTTGTGTGTCGACATTCATGATATGCGCCAACACGTTGACCGACATCAAATGCAGCAAACGCGAGGTGTTGGAGCCGCTGGTGGTACTGATAGCCCCCTTTGCTCCGCATATCGCCGAAGAGCTATGGCACCAACTCGGACACGAGGCGTCGGTATGCGACGCACAGTGGCCAGTGTGCGACGACCGTTACCTTGTCGAGGACACGGTGAAATATCCTGTGCAGTTCAACGGCAAAATGCGCTTCACAGTCGACTTGCCGGCCGCATGCACACAGGATGAGGCTATCGCCGCCATCAAGTCAATGCCCGAGGGGCAGAAGTGGATGGACGACAAGGAGCCGCGCAAAGTGATATTCGTTCCCAAGAAGATTATCAATATCGTACTATAAATGCTAAGCAGACATTTCTTAAGAAGCAAGGTGCTTCAGGAGATATATGCCAGCCAGATGGAGGGCAAGGATGCCATACAGGCATGCAAAGACTTTGAGTACCATATAGGCAGACTCAACGAACTGGGGGTGTTGCAGGTGTCGCTGATGACCAAGGTGTTTGAGATAGCCGAGGTGGTCATCGAGGAAGGTCGACGTAAGTTCCGCCCCACAGACGCAGAGAAGACTCCCAACCGTAAGTTCCTCAGCAACGAGTTTCTGCGCCGTATGGCAGACAACTATGAGTTGAAGCAGCTCACCGAGAAGTGGGGTGGCTGCTGGGAGACGCACAGCGACATGGTGCGCGAGGCGTTCCTGGAGTTCCGTAAGACAGACGTATACTGCCAGTACCTTTCGCATCCCGATACAGACTTCAGTCAAGACAAGGAATTGGCCATCATGTTGTTCCGCTTTCTCATGAACCGTGAAGCCGTGGTCACTGCCATGGGTGAGCGCAGCCTGCTGTGGGAGGATGACTTCGAACAGATTGCGCAGTACAACTTTATGATGCTTAAGACTCTCGACGAGCAGACCTTCGACGAGGCGATGCAGTGGCCGGTGATGTACGACAAGCGCGTGGAGAAGGACGAGGCGGACATGGAGTTTGCAAGACTACTGCTGCGCGAGACAATGCTTCACCGCAGCGAGGGCGACGAGATGATAAAAGCCCGTCTGCAAGGGTGGGAGTTTGAGCGTGTGGCGTTGATGGACGTGCTGCTTATCAATATGGCTATCGCAGAACTTACCGCTTGCCCATCAATACCCGAGAAGGTCACAGTGGATGAGTACATTGAGCTCAGCAAGGAGTTCAGCTCTGAGCGCAGCAAGCTCTTCATCAACGGTATCCTCGACAAACTTGTGCTTGAGTTGCGCTCGCAGGGGAGGATCAAAAAGTCGGGCCGCGGTCTGCTTAACGAGTCAAGCGAGGAGGTGCTATAATGAAGAGAGTATTTGTATTATGTGCTGTCGCTGTTATGCTGACGCTTGGTGGCTGCAAAAGTAAGGCCACGCAGGATGCAGATGTTGACTTGATACGCAATCCGAGGAGTGCCCAGGGCTACAATGACAGTGAGAAGATGCCAGTGCTTACTTTCGACAGCGACATGCATGACTTTGGACGCCTTTCCGCTGGCGAGAATATAAGCTATAGCTTCCATTTCCGCAACACTGGTGATGCAGACTTGATAATCAGCAGCACCTCTGCGACGTGTGGCTGCACGGTGGCCGACTACCCGAAGGGTCGTATTGCGCCGGGTGGCGAGGGTTATGTGACCGTGACCTTCAAGAGCGCCGGCAAGTCGGGACAACAGTATCAGGAGGTCACCATCGTCAGCAATGCCCAGCCTGCTACCAGCAGGCTCAAGATTGTTGCCCAGGTGGGAAGATAAACAATTGTGTTGAACAAATAAACAAAGAAAAGATATGACAGATATGATTTTATTGCAGGCTCAGGGTGCCCAGGGTGGTAGCTCGATGTGGATATGGATGATTGCCATCCTTGTGATCATGTGGATACTGATGCTTCGTCCGCAGCGCAAGAGAGAGAAGGAAGAGCGCAAGTTCCGTGAAGGACTTAAGAAGGGCGACCGTGTCGTCTTCTCAGGCGGCATTTATGGCAAGGTGCATGAAGTTGGTGAGCACACCGTAGAAGTGGAGGTCAGCAACGGCACCGTCCTCACCGTGGAGAAAAGCATGATACAGCCCGCTCCTGAAGCCAAGAGCGAGGAGACAAAGAAGTAAGTGAAGCGTTTTCTTGTCATATTGGGGCTCACTGTTGTAGTGTGGCTCGGCGTGTCAATGTCGGAGCCCATGGACTACACCGTCCCCGTCAAGATACGCTATGTCGGTTATGACACAGTGCGTTATGCGCTAGCCGATGCCGACACCGTGTTGCCTATGCGCATCACCTCCAGCGGATATGTGGCTTTCCTTATGGGCCAGAGAGAGGCTTCTCCAGAAGTGCTGGTTAGCATAAAGGGGAGCAGCTTGCAGTCCGCTGTCGGTACCGACAGCCTCTATGCTGCCGTACGTCAGAGTGTCACCGGCATCAAAGATGTCAGCTGCAGCATAGACTCGCTGCGTGTCACACTTGTCGAGCGTGGCAGCAAGACTTTCCGTCCTACGCTCGACGCCGTGAGTTTCGAGTTTGCTGAGCGCTACGGGCTTTATGGTGAGCCAGTAGTTACCCCTGCTGAGGTGGTGCTGTATGGGCATGAAGAGGTGCTGTCTGCGATTGGCAGTCTGCCGGTAGCCACGACTACGGTGTCTGGCATCAGCAAGTCACAGAGCTATACACTGCCGCTGGAACCGGTATGGGAGCAGTATGGCGACGTGAGGCCGTCGTGCACTGAGGTGCAGGTCTTTGTCCCCGTAGAGTCTTTTGTTGAGCGCACCTACAAGGTGCCCATAAGGGTGGATGGTGCCGACAGTTCGGTGGCTGTGCATGTATACCCGCCGGAGGCAACGCTCCACATGTGGGTGGCGCAGCGCGACCTGCACCGGGAGCCAGAGCTGACTGTCACGGTCAACTATTCCGACATCCTCGCCAACGGGCAGCACATCGTGCCGCAACTCACCGAGTTCCCGGGTTATATGCGTCCACGTGGCCTTGAGCCCGCCGAGGTGCAGTGTATAATCATAAAATAACCGTCTGTAGGATGTCGCTATGAAGAAGGTGGGGATAACCGGAGGTATAGGCTGCGGCAAAAGCACAGTCGTCGCCGAGTTTGTGCGCCGCGGTGTCTATGCCTTTGTGGCCGACGCTGTCGCCGCCGCCTACTATGGCGACCCTGATTTCCTTGTCCAGATACGCCAGCTGTTCGGCGACGAGGTCTTCCGGCAGGACGGCAGCGCCGACAAGCGTCGCATTGCCAACGTGGTCTTTGCCGATAGCCATAAACTGGCAGCTCTCAATGCCTTGGTGCATCCACGAGTGATGGCCGACTTCGACGCCTTCTGTCGGCAACATTCGGCTGAACCATACGTCCTCTTCGAGAGCGCCATCCTATACGACTACGGTTTCGATGCCCTCATGGACAAAGTGGTGTGCGTCTATCTTGACCTCCCTGAGCGTATAGCACGTCTGCAGAAACGCGACGGGGTAGACGAGCGGCAGCTCATGGCACGTGTCGCCAACCAGATGCCCGCCGAAGAGATGATGCGCCGGGCCGATTATGTGATACTCAACTATGAGGGCAACCCTCGCCAGCGGCAGGTGGCGCTCATAGATAAAATGATAAGACAATGAGAAAGAGACTTGCTGCCTTTATGGCTCTGATGCTTTTGGCCGCCGTCGGCGGTCGGCTCGCGGCCCAGCGTTTCGACGCTCGCGGATTCACCTACCGTGACCCAGAGACCAACTGGGTCGACTCCGTCATGCAGACACTCTCGCTCGACCAGCGCATCGCGCAGCTCATGGTCGTGCGTGTGCCCCTCGACATGGACGACAGGCAGGCCAAAGCCTTCTCAGAGGTGATGAACACCTACGGCGTCGGTGGCGTCTGCTTCTTCGCCGGCACCGCCGAACGCCAAGCCTCAATGACACGCCGTTTTCAGCGTGACGCCCGTGTGCCGCTGATGGTGTGCATCGACGGTGAGTGGGGACTCGGCATGCGTCTCAAAGACATGTATTCCTTCCCACGCAACGCACGCTTCGGCGAACTCTCCACAGATGCCGACAGTATAGTCTACCGTATGGGAGCGGAGATAGGCCGTCAGTGCCGCGAGATGGGCATCCATGTCAACTTCGCGCCGGTAGCCGATATTAATTCCAACCCCAACAATCCGGTCATCGGCACCCGCTCCTTCGGCACCGACCCTGAGCGCGTGGCTCAGCTCGCTGTCATGTTCGCTCTCGGTCAGCAAAGCCAGGGGGTGATGGCTGTAGCCAAGCATTTCCCCGGCCACGGCGACACCGACAAGGACAGTCACCTCGAGTTGCCGGTCATCAAGCACACCCTCGCCTATATCGACACCATCGACCTGCACCCATTCCGCCGCCTCTTCGACGCCGGTGTCGGGGGCGTCATGGTGGCCCACCTGCAGGTCAACGCCTATGATAGCCTGCGTCCCTCCACCCTCAGTCCCACCATCGTCGACGGCCTCCTCAAGGGGACCATGGGCTTCGGTGGCCTTGTAATCACCGACGGCATGGACATGAAGGGCATCACCAGCGGCTATGGTGCAGGCCGTGCCGAGCTCATGGCCATGCTAGCAGGCAACGACATACTCCTTTTGCCGCCCGACGTCCGTGAGGCCATTGAGACCATCAAAACCGCCGCCGTGCAGAGCGACTCCGTCCGCCGTCTCGTCGACTACCACTGCCGCCGCGTCCTCAAGGCCAAATACCATTATGTCAGGCCTTATGTCAACGACGCCGTCCGTGTGCCGGACGAGAGTCACACGGCCGTCTGCAACGACATCGTCTCCGATCTCAACCTCAATATAGACCGCCGCATCGACAGCATCGTCGACAACGCCATCCGGCAGAACGCTATGCCAGGCTGCCAAATAGCTGTCATGCACCGTGGACGCCTCGTCGTCAACCGCAGCTATGGCCACCTCACCTACGACAGCATCGCCGCCCCCGTCACCACAGGCACCATCTACGACCTCGCCTCCCTCACCAAGGTCTGTGCCACCACGTTGGCCGTCATGCGTCTCGTTGACAAGGGGCAGGTCAAGCTCGACGACAAGCTCAGTCGCCATCTCCCTTACCTCAAAGGCACCGACAAGACCAACATCACCGTCCGTCAGGCTCTCAGCCACTGCTCTGGCCTCAAAGCCTACGACGCCCTCTGGCAGGTTACCTCCGAGCGCGACAGCATACCGCTCCTCATAGCCGCCTCGCAGCTCAATGCCGACAACAGCTACTGCTACAGCGACTTCGGCTTCATACTCTTGGCCGACATGGTGGAGAAAATCACCGGTCAGACCCTTGATGAATATCTGGAAGAGCACTTCTACGACCCCATGGGTCTCAACTCCACATTCTTCACGCCCCTCGACGAGGGCATCGACACCCTCCGCATAGCACCCACCGAGGTCGACAGCATCCGCGGTCTCATCCGCGGCACAGTACACGACCCCAACGCCTTCGCCATGGACGGCGTTGCCGGTCATGCCGGACTCTTCTCCACGGCCGACGAGGTGGCGCTCATTATGCAGATGCTCCTCAACGGCGGCGAGCTCGACGGCCACCGCTACCTCAAGCAGAAGACCGTCGAGACCTTTACACGGCGACACTTCGAGCGGCAGGGCAACCGTCGCGCACTCGGCTTCGACAAGCAGCTCTTCACCCCCTCGTCCAACGCACAGGTATGCCCCGAAGCCTCGCAGGCCTCCTACGGCCACACAGGTTTCACCGGCACCATGGTGTGGGTGGACCCCGAATACGACCTCGTCTACGTCTTCCTCTCCAACCGAGTGCACCCCTCCGCCTCCCCCAACCGTCTGGCACAGCTCAATGTACGCACCGACATACAGTCGCTACTATATAATGATATAAGAAAATAACCCTCCACAATCGACAATATGTCAGGTTTCACAAAATGGATATTCGCAGGCCTTGGCTGGGCCATCGGTGGTCCCATCGGCGCCCTCCTCGGCTACTTCCTCGGCAAGGCCATTTCGCCCGACAAACAGCTTGGCAGCAGTTCCTTCGGCACTGACGACGCACCCCACCGCGGCCCCTACCGCAACACGGGCACGCAGGCCGACATCAACGCCGCCCTCATGGTCCTCATCGCCGCCGTCATGAAGGTCGACGGCGCCGTCAAACGCAGCGAGCTCGACTATGTCAAGCGATTTCTCCTCGCCAACTACGGCGAAGAGCGCGGCAAGGAGATGCTCAAGGTGCTGCAGCAGATGGTCGAGCGCGACATCCCCATCGACCAGATATGCTTGCAGATCAAGGTCAACACCGACTACAACACGCGCTACCACATGGTCGACTTCCTCTTCGGCATCGGCGGCGCCGACGGCGAGTTCCACCAGAGCGAGATCAACATGCTGCGCCTCATTGCCCAGTATCTCGGCATCTCGCAGTCCGACTACACTTCCATCTACGAGCGCCATGTGGGTTCCTCCAACAGCAGCGGCTACGATGGCGGCTCCTCATCGCGCAGCAGCAGAGCCTCCTATGCCAAAGACCCCTACAAGGTGCTCGGCATCGACAGCTCCGCCACCGACGACGAAGTCAAAAAAGCCTACCGCAAGATGGCCATGAAATACCATCCCGACCGCGTCGCCGGCATGAGCGAAGAGCTCCAGCGCAACGCCGCCGAGCAGATGAAGGAGATCAACGAAGCCTACGATGTCATCAAGCAGCGACGCCAATCCATGAAGTAGCTTTCCCAAAAGAGAAGAGGCTGGCACCGTCATAGCGCCAGCCTCTTTTTCTATAACCAATATTCAATAACCTATAACCGATAACCAGTGTCACGCCAGCCGTTCCACAACGGTGCCAACCAGCTGGCGCATCGGCTCGTGGTAGTCGTTGAGGAAGGTCCCTTTGGGGCGGTTGGCAATGATGAGACACACCGTCAGCGCGTCGTGGCCCAGCATGTGGCTGAAGCCGTATATCGCCGAGGTCTCCATCTCAAGGTTCGTCACCCGCAGACTCCTTATCTCTTTGAGGTTGCGTATCTCGCGCTGTTTGCGGCAAGTCCTGAACAGACGGTAGTAGTCGCTCCATTCGAATGACGCCAGTTTCTCGTTGAGGTTGTCCATGGCAGGGTGTAGCCTCACGGTGCGGCCCTGCGGACCGTAGAAGCCCGGCGCAGTTGCCGTGATGCCCTGGTGCATGTCGTAGGCTACGAGCTCCAGCAGCGTGGCGCTGCCCTGCACATAGTAGGGGCGCGCCGTACCGACCGGCAGCTCCATATGTTCGGCGAAGGCTCCCTCCATTTCGGGCAGAGGTGAGCGCCACTCCTTGTAGTAGTTCATCAGTCCGTCCAACCCCACGGCGCATACCGAAGCCACACGACTGCCGCAGTCTATCTCTTCCTGCAACGAGCCGCTGGTGCCAATGCGCACTATGCGCAGGGTTCGGCCGGTTTTTGTTTTCCATGCACCGTTGTCAAGGTGCAGGGCGGCGTCAAGTTCCGTCATTACAATGTCAATGTTGTCGCAGCCCATACCTGTCGATATGGCTGTGAACCGTGAGCCGTGGTAGGTGCCGGTAAGGGCGTGAATCTCGCGATTGTGGCTTTCGTGCTCTACATTGTCGAAGATGCTCTTGAACATCTCTACGCGTTCAGGGTCGCCGACGAGCAGTACATTGTCGGCCAGGGTGTCTGCGGTGAGGTGAATGTGGTAGAGGCTGCCGTCGGCAGCCAATGGTAGTTCGCTTGGTTTCAGCATAGGATGTATTGTTTGTTAGTTGTATGTTATCTGCGGGTTGGTGCGGCACCACGGGTGGGAGCGGCTTTCTTGTCATCGTTGCCCTGTGTTGAGGTGCTGCGTGTAGGGGCTGCCGAGTTGCTGTTGCGTGTTGGCGTCGAGGTCTTGCTGTCGTTCTTCTGCGACGAGCTGCTGCGCGTCGGTGCCGGACTTGCTGTTGCGCCGCTGCGTGTGGGGGCCGCCGAGCTGTTGCTGCTGCGTGTGGGAGCAGCGCTCTTGTTCTCGCTCTTCTGTGTCGACGAGCTGCGCGTCGGTGCCGTGCTCGGTGCCGAGCTGCTGCGTGTGGGTGCCGCCGAGCTGTTGCTGCTGCGTGTCGGAGCTGTGGTCTTGCCGCTGTTGTTGTTTTGCGACGATGTGCTGCGCGTGGGTGCTGCCGACGTGCCGCTGCCCGAGCGTGTGGGTGCCGACGTGGCTGTGCCGCTCTGCTGTGTGGCAGGGGTTCCCGCCGAGTGGTGCTGGCCGTTGGCGCTGTTGCTGCCCGTCGGTGTGGGGCGTGCGCCCGACGACGAGCCTGCCGGTACGGGGTGCTCTATCATCGGATGGTCCACTCCGGGCGTCCATGTGCTGGCAGGCCGCGGTGCGGGAGTGTGCGGGGCACGCAGGTAGTAGGGGTGGTAGGGGTGCGTGGCAGGGCCGTGGTGGCCGTGTGACGGCGGTGCCGGAGGCATCCAGCCGTAGCGGTGCACCTCATAGTGGTAGGTGCGTGTGTAGCCCGGACGGTGCACTATGCGCGTGTAGTGGTTGTAGGCAGGCACGGTCCATGTAATCGTCGGCATCCTCAGGCGTCCGTCGGTGCGGAAACGCAGGTATTGTGCCGCGTTGTACATGCGCCCGGCGCTGTAGAGCCAGATGCATTGCAAGTCTATGGGCATGTATATCTCCTCGCCCGTGTAGGCGTCGTATCCGAAGATCCACAGCTCGTAGAATGCCGAGTTGACGCGCTCGGCCCACACCTCATTTAGGAGCACGTAGGTCTCAATCTCGTAGTCGTAGCCGCAGTATATCATCAATTCGTTCTGGCGATTGAGGTAGCTCACCGCGCGTTCGGCCTGGCTGCGCGTGAAGTAGAGCACCGACGTGGCGCTGGCCGTCATCATTGAAGCGAGCATAACTGCTATAATTGCAATGCGTTTCATAGGGCGTTGGCTTTTATTTGTTCACTATATTAGTGCTGCAAAGATACGAAAACTTTTTGTTTGCACAAAAAATACTTCTTTTCTGCCGCCTCCCATACCCGCCGATCCTATACCTCCGGTACGGAGTTGGTACGGCATTTAGACCATAGTTCGACTATCGTTCTTCAGTGGAACACAGAAATACTACTGAAGAAATTCCGTAGGGGAGGCGTAGGTGAGGCGGGGATTTTTGTCTCGCGGTGGTGGGATGTGTGGCGTTTCGGAGATGCGGAAATGCTAATTTTTCAAAAAAAGTTGCGGAATGTATTTTTTTTCGTATATTTGCACTTTGAAATATTGTGTAAAAATGTACATGATGAAACGTATATTTGTTGCATTAATGGCTGTGGTACTGCTTATTGGCGCCGCTGGCGACGTGCAGGCCCAGAACAAGAAAAAGAAATCGGGCAAGGCAAAGACCACGCAGACCACTAAAAAGAAAAAGGCTGCAGCCCCTCCCGCGCCTGTTGTCACCGACATCGAGCTGCCCTACAACAGCAACGACTGTCTCTTCGCCATACCGCTCCAGATGGACCAGACCTACGGTCCGACGACGGCCCCCGACGGTGCCGGCCGTGTGCAGGAGGTGGTGGCCGACAAGGCTCACCCCAACCTCTTCGAGCGTGAGCACAACTCCGTGTGGTACAAGATCACAATCCCCTACAACGGGCAGCTGGAGATAAACATAGCTCAGCGCAACATTTGGGACGACTATGACTTCCTCGTCTACCGTTACACGGGCGTATACTTCTCCAACCAGGTGCTGCTCAACAAGGTGGCCCCTGTGGCCGTGAACCTTGGCGCCGTCGACAGCAATGCACTGGCCGCCGCAGCCCTCAAGGCCTCCGAGCGCCAGCCGAAAGCCAAGACCGAGGCCGGCACCAAGAAGAATAAAGTGACTGAGGAGCCTGAATTCGTGATGCCCACCGAACCCAAGCCCACCATCGGCATGAGTGTCGACGCCAAAGACGTCATGCTCACCAAGAAGCAGTTCGGTGGCTTCATCAAGTCCATCCCCGTGCGTATGGGCGAAACCTACTATATAGTGCTCGACAACCGCTCCGAGGGTGGCCAGGGCCACAGCATCACCTGCAGCGTGCATGCCGACGCCTATGAGCCGCTGGTGCTCTTCTACGACCGTAAAGGCAAGCGCTATATCGATGTCGACCTGATGATACTCGAGAAGGGTGGCCAGGGTGGTGAGCGCGCCATAGTGAAGGACGCCCACTACCGTGGCGGCAAGGTGAAGTTCATCCCGGGCTTCAGCTATACCCTTTACGCCAAGCGCGACGGCTTCTTCTCCATCTATCGCGAGTTCAACGCCAGTGACCTGATGATGCGCGACACGCTAATGCTCAGCTATATGGAGCGCACAGAACGCGGCTCTACCTTCCCCATCAAGAACATATACTTCGAGGACGGCGATGCCGCCCTCATCCCCGGCACTGACACAGCGCTGATGCAGTATGTGGCCATGTTCCTCAACCACCCCGACGTCACCTTCCTGGTGAAGGGCTATGTGCAGAGCTATGGCGTCAACGCCGAGGCCGACATGTTGCTGTCGCTCGACAGGGCCAAGACCGTGAAGCAGTATTTTGTGGACCATGGCATCGCCGCCGACCGTATCACCACGGCGGGCATGACGAAGAACGAGATTAAGCGCGCCGCCGCCGCGGCCCTCGACAAGGGTGCCGGCTTCAGCGGCATCAAGGCTGAACTCATCATCACGGGCAAGACAGAATAAAGCGTAACCATGAAACGACAGATACTAACGCTGCTGGCGCTCTGCGCGGCAGCGTTTTCCTTATCGGCCCAGACCGACTGGGCGCAGGTGGAGCACCTCATTGGCGACGGCTCCTACAAGACGGCCTACGGCAAGGCCGAGGCTGTGTACAACAACAAGGCTGCTGCTAGCCGCCAGCGCCTGACGGCGGCCTACTATATGGCGCATGCGGCGGCCAGCTACCAGGAGGATGCTCACGACAGCGCTGTGGCGCACTACCGCGCCCTGCTGCCAGCTCTCGACGGCGTCGACAAGGCTCTGTGCTACACGTTCCTTGGCGAGTACGACTCGGCTCTGGCCTATGCTGACGTGTTGAAGGTCACGCCCGTGGAGCAGATAAAGATGTTCTGCAACGTCGAGAAGGGTGTTAACATGACCCCCACGGCCTATGACGTGGTGGTGTTGCGTATACTGGGCGACTATGACAAGACCACCGTCCAGCAACGTGTCGAGCTGCAACAGATGCTGGCAGACTTCCACGCTGGCGACGGTGACGACATACGTATCTTCTACGAGAACCGCCTGCTCGACTATCTCTCCAATGTGCCCAACCACCCCCTGACGCTCGGGCGCATCGGGGAGTCCATAGCGAAGTTCCGCGGCACCAAGAGCCCCTATTATACATTGCTCTACCAGCGTGCCGCCAAATGGTGCTATATCAACGGCTACTACTGCGACTATGTGGCGGCGTTGCGCTACTGCGACACGGCCGTCGCGCTGGCGCCGAAGAGCGAGGGTGGCATAGCGTGCGCCAACTTCGGCAACGAGATAAAGCAGAAGCGCGTGGACATGGAGACGAGCAGCCTCATGGTCGTTCCCGGGCAGCCCAGCCTGCAGCGGGTGCGCCACCGCAATGTCGACAAGCTGTACTACCGCATCGTCAAATACACCGAAGGAAAGGACGGCACCGAGGACTACTATTGGAGCGACAAGGCTAAGGGCAAGCTGCTGGCGGCAAAACCAGTGGTCAGTGGTCAGTGGTCAGTGGTTAGTGGAAAAGATTACCAATATGCCGAGAGTTATGTGTCGTTGCCAGCGTTGCCCACGGGCCGCTGGCTGCTGATGGTGTCGCCGAGCGAGGATTTCAAGACTGACGGCTTCATGGTCTATGCTGTGAACAGCACGGAGATGCTGCTGGTGCAGAATGGATGCGAGGGCATGCTGCTCGACCGCCGCACGGGCCGTCCGATAGCGGGGCAGGAGATGCGCGTGGAGCGCAAAGAACATAACAATAAGGTCACCGTGATGGCTACGACCGTTACCGACAGCTATGGCCGCTACCGGTTGGCTTACGAGAAGTCTCGGTGGGGCGACCAGATTGTCGTAGAGCGCAACGGCTATCGCCTTACGGCACGCTATAACAACTACGACAGCAAGCCCGACACGGCGATGCGCCTGCATGCCGAGGTGCGCACCGACCGCCCCATCTACAAGCCCGGCGACACCATCCAGGTGGCCATAGTGGTTTACCGCACCGACGGCTTGGAGGCCGAGGTGGCCAATGGCGAGCGGCTGAAGCTGACATTCTCCGACCCTAACGGCCAAGAGGTCGACACGGCCGACCTGACGACCGACGATTTCGGCGTTGCGCACGCCAGCTTCGTGGTCCCCACCGACCGCATAGCAGGCACTTTCTTTATCAAGTGCGACGGCAGAGTGCAGCTTTGGGAGCCTGTCCGCGTGGAGGAATACAAGCAGCCCAAGTTTATGGTCACCCTTGACGCTGCTACAGGCTCGGCGCCGCGTTTCGGCCAGCCTTGCACCATGCAAGGCCTTGCGGCGAGTTACAGTGCAGTGCCGGTGAGCGGCGCCCGTGTGCAGTACCGTGTGGTGCGGCGCCAGCTCCACCGCTGCTGGTGGTTCTATAACGATTTCTACAACGAGAGCGAGGTGGCCGGCGGCGAGACTGCAACCGCCGCCGACGGCAGCTTCAGCATCACCTTCACCCCAGAACCCGACAGCAACGTCGAGCTCTCCACGAAACCTTCGTTTGAATATGTGGTGCATGTGGATGTCACCGACCTCAACGGCGAGAGCCACAATGCCGTCAGCAGTCTCCGTGTGGGTTTCACCAGCGCCTTCGTATACCTCGAGAGCGGCAGCACGCCTGGCAACCTCAAGGTGAAGCATGTCGACATCAACGGCAACCCGCTCCCCGGCGAGGTGAAGACCACGGTTGAGCTGTTGCGTCAGCCCGCCGAGCCGCGGCTCGACCATCCGTTGCTCTTCAAGGGGGTGCACCATACGATGACCGAGGCTGAGTGGCACAAGGCTTTCCCGTTGCTGGCCTATGGAATAGAGTATAACGACCCTGCCAGCTGGCCTGTGGCCTCGAAGGGCTGGAACGGCGAGAGCGGTGTCTACAGGGTTACCATAAGCGCCGAAGGGGCCGACACGCTTACGGAACACCTCACCTACATAGCCCCCGACGCCCGTAATGTGCCGTCGCAGCGGCTGCTGTGGGCCGAGGTGGAGAAGACCAAGGTGGAGGTGGGCGAGACGGCGCGTCTGCGGTTCGGCTCGCGCTTCAAGGATGTGGAGGTTTACTATATGCTGCGCATAGGCAATGAGGTGCGCGACTTCAGCCTCGTCCGCCTATCGGACGAGATACGGAGCATCGAGATACCTGTCGACAGCACTATGCTCGGTGGCTTCCAGATCGACCTCTTCAGCGTGCTCGAAGGCGTCGAGTGCCACTGGCAGCAGCGCATAGATGTGCCGTTCAGCCACAAGCAGCTGAAGGTCGACATTGCCACCTTCCGCGACAAGCTGTTGCCCGGCGAACAGGAAGAATGGACCATTTCAGTTAAGAGTTATGAGTCAGGAGTTAAGAGTGCGTTGATGATGACCATGTACGACGATGCGCTGAACTCGTATGGCAGTACGCGGGCGTGGGACTTCTCGCCGTGGAGGACGAACTGCTCCTCCGGCATCAGTCCGCGGCATGTCACTGGCGGCGTAGGCCGTTGGCTGAACGAATACCGGCGCCTCTACTATCAAGGTGGCTATACCTCGATGTGGACCCTCAAGGAGGCGCTGCCGTACTATAGCTCTTGGCGCGGCCGCCGCATGTACAAGTCGGCACGTGTTGCCAACCAGGCGGCGGTTGAACTTTCGGTTATTGCAGACGAAGTGGAAATGGAAGAGGAAAGTCTCGATATGGCGGTTGCACCTATGGCAAATAAAGCCAGCAAGCTTGAAGCCATAGAGATTGTCGAGGGGGCTGCTGCCGGCGGCGCCGCTGCGGGCGAGGAGCCCCAGGTGCGCACCAACCTCAACACGCTGGCTTTCTTCGCTCCCAAGCTGCGCACCGGCGCCGACGGCACGGTGACCTATCGCTTCACGGTGCCCGAACTGCTCACCCGCTGGAATGTGAAGGGTCTTGCCGTCACCCGCGACGTCAAGATAGGAACCCTCGACCGCACCCTCGTCACCGCCAAGCCCCTCATGGTGCAGCCCAACATGCCGCGCTTCCTGCGCAGCGGCGACTCGCTGGCGCTGATGGCCAAGGTGGTTCTGAACGAGGATGGTGTTGTGAGTAATGAGGCGTTGCCTGTCGATGTCACCTTCCTCCTCACCGATGACGCTACGGGCGACACCATCTGCCACCATACCGAAGAGGTGAAGGTGAAGGATGCCGCGCAGGTGACCTTCCCCGTCGAGGTGCCGCAGGGTGTCTACGTCGCCACCTACCGCATTGTGGCCGTCTGCCACACCGACGCCGGCACCCTCAGCGACGGCGAGCAAGGACAGGTGCCCGTGGTCACCAACCGTCAGGCCGTGACCATCAGTCAGGCCATGTATATCAACGGGGCAGGGGAGAAGCACTACTCGATGCCCGAGTGGCTGGTCAATAATGGTACGCGCGAGCCGCAGCTGGTGATGGCCGAGGCGGTGAGCAACCCCGTGTGGCTCGCCGTCAAAAGCATGCCGTACCTGAAGAGTTTCGAGAACCCCTCGACGCTGTACCTTGCCGAGCAGCTCTATATTGGTGCTCTCGGACGTCGTATAGCGGGCCGCGTGGACCTTGCGGCGCTGGTCAAAGACAGCGTGGTCAGCCGTATGAAGATGAACGACGACGTGAAGCAGACGGCTCTGCAGGCAACGCCGTGGCTGCGTGACGCCGAGAGCGAGGAGGAACAGATGCGTGCCGTAGCCAACTATCTGGATACCGCCTCCATGCGTGCTCAGCACGACAAGCTGCTGGCCGACCTTGCAGGTCGGCAGAACTCCGACGGCGGCTGGGCCTGGATGCCCGACGGCAATAGCAGCCTGTGGGTCACGCAGGCCGTGCTGCAGAAGGTGAAAGGGGAGGACCTCGACACCAAGAAAGCCTTGCGGTATGTGGACAACGAGCAGCAGCGCTACTTTGAACGCTGGGTGAAGCCTTATAAAAAGAAGTACAAGTGGCAGCCCACCGACATCGACTACCTCTACATGCGCTCCCTGTACGGCAAGGCCAACACCGAGGCCTACCGCTTCTATTACTCCAACGCGTTGAAGCGCTACAAGGAGTATGAGAACCTCTACACGCAGGCCCAGCTGGCGCTTATCTTCCACCGTCATGGCGACCGCAAGGCGGCCCTCGACCTGCTACGCCGCCTTAAGGAGAAATCCCTCGCCAGCGACGAGATGGGCCTCTACTGGCGTGACAATACCAGCGGTTGGTTCTGGTACCAGCGCCCCATCGAGACGCAGGCGCTGCTGATACAGGCCTTCGCCGAGATAACGCCCAAGGACACCGTCACCATAGGCCTCATGCAACAATGGCTACTCAAGCAGAAGCAGACCACCCATTGGGGCAACAGCCGCGCCACCGCCGAAGCCATACAGGCGTTGATGGTCAAGAATGATGAGTTGAGGGTTAAGAGTGAGGACGAAGCGGTGAAGCTGACGGTCTTCGGCACCGAGATGACCTCAGAGAGCAAGGGCGCCGAGGGTTACCGTTCGCAGCGGTGGTCAGGCGCAGACCTCGATGCGCTTCGCGCCAACGGTAGCAGCGACATCGTCATCAGCAAGCTGGACAATCCCTCTGCGGGAGGACCCGCTATCGCCTGGGGCGCCGTCTACTACCAGTTCACCGACGACCTCGACAAGATACCCGTCTCCGAGATGGGCATCACACTCAGGCGTAGCTACCAGCACGAAGGTCCACTGAAGGTCGGCGACCGCGTCAAGGTGCGCATAGACATCACCTGCGACCGCGCTATGGATTACCTCGAGCTCATCGACGGCCGCCCGTCGTGCATGGAACACTTGAGCACTCGTGCCGGATGGCGCTGGACAGATGGCTTAAGTTACTATGTGACAGTCAACAATACCGACACACGCTGCTATGTGGAGCATATCGACAAGGGCAAGTATTCTTTTGAGTATGAGGTGTATGTCACTAATCCAGGCAGTTTTATGACGGGTGTGGCTACCATGCAATGCATGTATGCCCCCGAATTTAGGGCTACATCACCTGCCCAAACCATTGTTGTAGAGCCTTGAGCGGTGGCGTGCGGTAAAAAATATCATGCTGACAATCATGGTGATATAAGATATTTGCAAAAAATATTTTGTCAGTATGAAAAAAGTGTGTACTTTTGCACCCGCTTTCAAGACAGAAAAATAGAAAGTACCACTTCAATGCCGCATTCGTCTAGTGGTCCAGGACATCTGCCTCTCACGCAGAAGATCATCAGTTCGACTCTGATATGCGGTACCAAGCCTCTCCAACCGAGAGGCTTTTTTATTTTGCCATATCGTTTCTTTTTCGTATCTTTGCATCCTGTATTATGGGACGCTATTTCATCCATCTAGCCTATAATGGAGCGTGTTACAACGGGTGGCAGACGCAGCCGGAGCTGCCTACTGTGCAGCTGACCCTCGAGAAGGCGCTCTCCACGCTCCTGCGCACACCCATAGCCGTTGTCGGATGTGGCCGCACCGATACGGGCGTGCATGCCAGCGACTTCTACGCCCACTTCGACGCCGAAGGTGCCGTCGACTGCAACCAGCTGGTGTTCAAGCTCAACAACCTGCTGCCACCGGATATAGCCATCTTCGACATCTTCCCGGTGGCCGACAACGCCCATGCGCGCTTCGACGCCACCGCGCGCACCTACCAGTATCACGTCAGCGACCGCCGTCTGCCATTCCGTCAGGGACAGTACTGCCGCATCTATTTCAAGCCCGATATCGCCCTCATGAACGAGGCCGCGCGTGTGCTGATGGAGTACGAGGACTTCACCTCCTTCGCCAAGCTGCACACGCAGGTGAAGACGAACATCTGCCACCTGTCCGAAGCCCGCTGGGACTTCGTTCCAGTTAAGAGTTATGAGTTAAGGGTTAAGAGTGAGGCTGACGCAGATGAAAGATTCAGAACTCAGAACTCAGAACTCATAACTGATTATGAGTGGGTATTCACTATTCGCAGCAACCGTTTCCTGCGCAATATGGTGCGCTCGGTGACGGGCACGCTGCTCGACGTGGGGCGCGGAAAGCTCACCATCGACGGCATGCGCGAGATCATAGAGAAGAAAGACCGCTGCGCCGCAGGCGTCAGCATGCCGGCATGTGGCCTCTTCCTCACCAAGGTGGAATACCCGGGGCAGGGATGAGTTAAGAGTTAAGAGTTAAGAGTTAAGAATTATGAAATATATTGAAGTAATTTTCACTATGGACGACACCAGCCTTTGGCGCGACATGCTGGTGGACACTCTCGGCAACGAAGGGCCCTACGAGAGTTTCGTGGAGACCCCTGACGGCCTCAAGGCCTACGTGCAGACACCGCAGTACGATGCCGCATGGCTCGCCTCCACCGTGCAGGCTTTCCCCGTACCGCTGCGCTACAAGGTCGCAGAGATGGAGGACAAGGACTGGAATGCCGAGTGGGAGAAGGAGCACAAGGCTGTTCTTGTACAGTACGACGGCGGCAGCGTCTGGGTGCGTGCGCCCTTCCATCCCCATCGCGACGACGTCAGCTATGAGCTCATCATAGAACCCAAGATGAGCTTCGGCACCGCCCATCACCCCACCACATACATGATGCTCAGCTATGTCGCCGAGCTCCCCGTCAACGGCCTCCGTGTGCTCGACATGGGCTGCGGCACCGCCGTGCTGGGCATCCTCGCCAAGATGCGCGGCGCCGCCTACGTCGAGGGCATCGACATCGACGAGTGGGCCTTCGCCAACGCCCGTGAGAACGCCGCCTCCAACGGCGTGGAGCTCACCTTCAAGCTCGGCGGCGCTGAGGCCATAGAAGGCTCCTTCGACATCATCCTGGCCAACATCAACCGCAACATACTCCTTGCTGACATGCCCCGCTACGCCGCCGCCCTCAACCCCGGCGGCAGCCTGCTGCTCAGCGGCTTCTACGAGGCCGACGAAGGGGCGCTCATAGCCAAAGCCAACACCCTCGGCATGACCCTGAAAAGCAAGAAATCGCGCGACGGCTGGTCGGCTCTACAGTTGGTGAAATGATAGTCTGTATCGCTGAGAAGCCAAGCGTGGCGCGCGAGATTGCCAAGGTGCTGGGGGCCAACACCTCGCACGACGGCTATATGGAGGGCAACGGCTACCAGGTGACCTGGACCTTCGGCCACCTCTGCACCCTCAAGGAGCCGCAGGACTACAGCGACTACTGGAAGCGCTGGAGCCTCTCGGCGCTGCCCATGATACCGCCCCGTTTCGGCATCAAGCTCATCCCCAACCAAGGCTACGAGAAGCAGTTCCACGTCATCGAGCGCCTCATGCAGGCCGCCGACGGCATCATCAACTGCGGCGATGCCGGCCAGGAGGGCGAGCTCATACAGCGCTGGGTGATGCAGAAGGCCAAAGCCACCTGCCCCGTGCAGCGCCTCTGGGTGAGCAGCCTCACCGAAGAGGCCATCCGCGAGGCCTTCGCCAACCTCAAGCCGCAGTCGGAATACCAGAGCCTCTACGAGGCGGGCCTCTGTCGCGCCATCGGCGACTGGCTCCTCGGCATGAACGCCACACGCCTCTACACCCTCCGCTTCGCCACCGCCAAAGGCCAGGTGCTCAGCATAGGCCGCGTGCAGACACCCACGCTGGCCATGATTGTCAACCGCCACTTCGAGATAAAGAACTTCAAGCCCGAGAAATACTGGGTCCTCTCCACCCTCTACCGCGATGTCGTCTTCACCTCCACCAAGGGCAAGATCAAGAAGCCCGAGGAAGGGCAGGCGGCGCTGGAGGCCGTCAAGGGCAAGGACTTCACCGTCACCGACATACAGCAGAAGGCCGGCACCGAAGCGCCGCCGCGCCTCTTCGACCTCACCTCGCTGCAGGTGGAGTGCAACAAGAAGTATTCTTTCTCGGCCGATGACACCCTGAAGCACATACAGAGCCTCTACGAGAAGAAGCTCACCACCTATCCGCGCGTCGACACCACCTACCTCTCCGACGACGTCTACGCCAAATGCCCGCAGATACTGCAGGGAATCATCCCATATGCGCCGCTCGTCCAACCCCTGATGGGCAAGAAACTCAAGAAGAGCAAGAAAGTCTTCGACACCTCGAAGGTCACCGACCACCACGCCATCATACCCACCGGCCAGAACCCGCAGAACGTGAGCCTCACCACCGACGAGAAGCGCGTCTTCGACCTCGTGGCGCGCCGCTTCATAGCCGTCTTCTACCCCGACTGCAAGTTCTCGACTACTACAGTCATGGGCGAAGTGGAGAAAGTGGAGTTCAAGGCCAGCGGCAAGCAGATACTCGAAGAAGGCTGGCGTGCGGTCTTCGGCGGACAGGCGGCCAGCGCCGACGACGAAGGCAAGAAAGACGACGAGCAGACGCTGCCCTCCTTCACCAAAGGCGAGCACGGCCCCCACGAGCCCTCGCTGGCCGAGAAGCAGACGACGCCCCCCAAGCCCTACACCGAGGCCACGCTGCTGCGCGCTATGGAGACCGCCGGCAAGGCCGTCGACAACGAAGAGCTGCGCGACGCCCTCAAGGCCAACGGCATCGGCCGCCCCTCGACACGCGCCGCCATCATCGAGACCCTCTTCAAACGACAGTACATCAGCAAGGTGCGCAAGAGCCTCGAACCCACGCCCACAGGCATAGCCCTCATCGGCGTCATACAGGAAGAGCTCCTCAAGAGCGTCGAGCTCACCGGCCAATGGGAGAAGAAACTGCGCGATATAGAGGCGAAGAAATACAGCGCCGCCCAGTTCATCGACGAGCTCAAGCAGATGACTGCCCAGGTCGTCCAGGAGGTCATGAGCGACGGCACCCGCCGCATGCAGTTTTAACATTTCGCACACCCTTGCGGGCCGATTTTGCCCAAACAGCCAAAGTGTTGTATTCCAACGCTTTGGCTGTTTTGCTATAGTTGGCACATAACATGCTGTACCATAGCCTTTTGTCCGCATCATCTCTTTAGTTGCTCCTTAATTGCTCCTTAGTTGCTCCTTACCATCACTTTTCCATGTAAGAGAGAGTAAAGTTTTAACAATTCGCGGATAATGTCAATATGCTTTTTCAGACTCCCCACGAGGCGCGTGGGACCTTCAACGTCAATTCCGGTTGAGCGAAACGGTACGACAGCAATGGTTCTGGCGGGCACTCCGTCCGGCTTGTACAAAAGTGACGGTTGCGCTTGTCGCTTAGCGAAAGAGCATGCTTTCCTTTGGCGAAAGCATGCTCTTTTTTGCTGCATCTTTTGCGCGGGGTTTTGCTTGATGAAATAAGCACTTTTGAGGCGAAATTGCTTAATGGAATAAGCATTTTTGGGGTAAAATTGCTTAATGGAATAAGCAAAAAGCAGAAATATTGCCCGTGTGGCAAAAACTTTTTTCGGGTTTATACAATAATTATAAAATATACGCGTTACATAACCATTAATTGTATAAAAATAAAAACGACAAGATATGATAGCAAAAGAACTACTCAATCCCCGCAGCATCGTCATTTGCGGTGCTTCGTCCGATGTGCATAAGCCCGGCGGCAAATCGCTGAAGAACCTGTTGGAGAGCCCCTTCAAGGGCCAGATATACGCTGTGAACCCCAAGGAGACCGAGGTGCAGGGCGTGAAGTGCTACGCCAAGGTGGAGGACCTGCCGCAGGTTGACTGCGCCATCCTCTGCATCGCCGCCAAGTTCTGCGCCCAGACGGTCGACGTGCTGGCCAAGGAGAAGGGCTGCAAGGGCTTCATCATCGTCAGCGCCGGCTTCTCGGAGGAGAGCCACGAGGGCGCCGAGATTGAGAAGCACATCGTCGACACCATCAACTCGGTGGGCGGCTCGCTCATAGGCCCCAACTGCACGGGCTTCCTCAACGTGAACTATGCAGGCTGCTTCGACACCCCCATCCCGCCGCTTGACCCCAAGGGTGTGGACTTCATCACGGGCAGCGGCGCTACGGCTGTGTTCATCAAGGAATACGGCATGAGCAACGGCCTGAAGTTCAACAGCGTGTGGGCCGTTGGCAACAGCGCCCAGCTGGGTATCGAGGATGTGCTGGAGCACTTGGACGAGACCTTCGATCCCGAGAAGTCGAGCCACGTCATCATGCTCTATATGGAGAAGATAGGCGACCCGCAGCGCCTGCTGAAGCATAGCCGCTCGCTCATCAACAAGGGCTGCCACATCGCGGCCATCAAGAGCGGTGGCTCGGCCGCCGGCTCGCGTGCCGCCAGCAGCCACACCGGCGCCCTGGCCACCAACGACGCCGCCGTCGACGCCCTGTTCCGCAAGGCCGGCATCGTGCGCTGCCAGAACCGTCAGGAGCTGACCACCGTCTGCGCCGTCTTCATGCACCCCGAGATCAAGGGCAAGCGCTGCGCCGTCATCACCCACGCCGGCGGCCCCGCCGTGATGCTGACCGACGTGCTGAGCAACGGCGGCATGGAGGTGCCCTCGCTGAAGGAGCACCCCGCCAGCCCCGCGCTGCTGGAGAAGCTCTTCGGCGGCTCGTCGGTGGGCAACCCCATAGACTTCCTCGCCACCGGCACCGCCGAGCAGCTGGGCTACATCATCGACACCGTCGAGAACGAGTACACCGACATCGACTTCTCGGTGGTCATCTTCGGCAGCCCCGGATTGTTCAGCAACAAGGAGGTCTACGACCTGCTCGACGAGAAGATGAAGACCTGCAAGAAGCCCATCTTCCCCGTGCTGCCGAGCATCATCAACGTCAAGGACGAGATCAACGACTTCATAGCCAAGGGCCGCATCAACTTCCCCGAGGAGTGCGTGCTTGGCAACGCCATCTGCAAGGTGTACAACACCCCGAAGCCGCAGCCGGAGCATGTGGAGACGCCCAAGATCGATGTGGCGCGCATCCGCAAGACTGTGGAGCGCTGCAAGGACGGCTACATGGAGATCGCCGACTACAACGAGCTGCTCGACGCCGCCGGCATCAGCCGCAAGAAGAGCGTGGAGGTGAGCAAGAAGGAGGACGCCCTTGCCTTCGCCAAGGAGGTGGGCTGCTCGAAGGATGTGCCGCTGGTGATGAAGGTCGTCGGCCCGCTGCACAAGAGCGACGTGGGCGGCGTGACCCTCGGCGTGAAGGACCTCGACACGGTGGCCAAGGAGTTTGACCGTCTGATAGTCATCCCCGAGACCTACGCTGTGGAGATGTACCCGATGCTCGACGGTATCGACGTCTACATCGGCGCCATCAAGGATGCCAAGTTCGGCCACCAGATATTCTTCGGCCTGGGCGGCATCTTCATCGAGGTGCTGAAGGACGTGCAGAGCGCTCTGGCGCCCATCACCGCCGCCGAAGCCAAGGAGATGCTCAAGCAGCTCAAGGGCTACAAGATACTGGAAGGCGTGCGTGGTCAGGAGGGTGTGAACCTCGACCTCTATGCCGACCAGGTGGCACGTGTGAGCGCGCTGGTGCAGGCCGCACCCGAGATTGCTGAGATGGACCTCAACCCGCTGCTCGGCAACCCGCGCTACGTCACCGCCGTCGACGCCCGCATCCGTCTGGAAAAATAAGCATTTTATGAAGAAGACTATAGCTATCACGGTGTTCGTTGCCGCGCTGGCATTGGCTGGCGCGGCGCGGGCACAGGTGTTCGTGAATGCCGGTTTCACCAGCAAGAACGCCAATGTGAAATCCACCTTTGTCAACAAAGTCAGCGCAAACGTAGACTCCGCCCTGAGCAGCCATCGTGGTCTCGGCAACGGTTTCTATTTCGGGTTTGGCTACAACTACACCATCTGGAATGGTATCGGTGTGGCTGCTGGAGTGTCGTTCGACTATTATACCCACAAAGAGACGAGGAGCGGCATAATGGGGAGTATGGATTTTGTGGCCAAGTCGCAAGTCACGTCCATGGGGCTCTCCTTTCCGCTGCTGGCGACCTACAGGTATGAGTTCTATTATGACCTCGTTGTGGGTAAGGTGTATGCAGGACCGGTATTCCAGCTGGGCCTTTCTGCCAAAGGCAAGACGGAGGTCAACTGGCCGACCATCGACTCGGTGGAGGTTCATCCGTTTGACCACTATGAGCTTGATGACAAAGGGGAGTCGCGCTACCGCAAGTTCAACATGGGTATCATGATTGGTACAGGCATAGAGCTGTGGGGTGCGCGGTTCGACATCGGATATAGTTTCGGCTTGCTCGAATACTCCAACGAAGGCCTCAAGGACCGCGAAGTGAACTACAAGTACGAGTCGGCCATCACCGGCCAGTTCTTTGTCGGACTTGGCTATAGCTTCGACCCATTCCCGAAAAAGATGCAGAAAAAGAAGAAATAATTAACCTTTAAAATAACAAATATGAAGAAAGTTCTATCCATTGTGGCTCTTGCCACAGCCATGCTGATTGCTGGCAAAGCCACCGCTCAGCTCAGCATCAACGGCGGTCTTCTGGGCAACGTCAACAGCATTAGCTTCAAGTACACCGACATCAACGGTAAAGAGGTGAAGAAAGACTCCACAGAGAATGCCGGCATCGGCTTGTATGCTGGTGTCAGCTACAACCTCCCCATCTCCCAGAACTGGGGTATCGCTCCGGGCGTCTACCTCAATTATGTTGGCAAGAACAAGGAGGAGAAGGCTTACACCGTCGTTCTCGACATGGTGGACCTCAACATCCCCATCCTGTTCAACTACAAGCATGAGTTCACCGGCACCTTCGGCATCATGGGCTTTGTGGGTCCCAACGTCCGCATCGGACTCTTGGCTGACCAGGCCATTAAGGTCAAGAATCCCGAATCGGTTGACAAGACCAACCTCTATTCCACGCCCGCTGGTGCAAAAGATCCCTACCTGACTCGCTTCGACCTTGGTCTCACCTTCGGTGTCGGCGTCCACTTCAACGCCTTCCGTATTGAGACCGGCTTCAATGTCGGCCTTATCGACCGCGACCCCGAGAAGAACTTCACGCAGAACTTCCACCAGTTCTTCGTGGGCGTTGGCTACGTCTTCTAAAGAAACAATGTGTATTAACCGATAAAAAACAACATTATGAAAAAAGTATTTGCATTTGTCGCCGTTGCAGCCGCCATGCTGGTTGCCGGTACTGCAAGCGCTCAGCTGAGTGTCAACGCTGGTTTCCTCAGCAACACCGCAAGGATCCACACCGAGACCACCGCTCTTGGTGTCACCAAGACCAATGACACGTCTGCCGTTCTCGGTAGCGGTTTCTATGTGGGCGGCAGCTACAATCTTGAAATTGTCGGCGGCCTCGGCGTTGCCCCCGGTATCTACTTCGACATGACCACCAAGAAGGAAGAGAACAAGCTTGCCGGCATCACCAGCACCACCAACAGCACCATGATGGACCTCAACATTCCCATCATGCTCAACTACAAGCTCACCTTCGGTGATGACTTCGCCGTCTTCGCCTTCGCCGGCCCCGATGTCGTTCTCGGTCTTTCTGCAAAAACCAAGACTGTCACCAAGATTGACGGTGTCTCTGGCGAGAAAACCACAGAGGGTGACGCCTACAAGAAAGAGAACGGTGCTGAGAAGCCCGCAATGACTCGTTTCGACATTGGCGTGATGTTCGGTGCCGGCGTGCAGTTCAGCAGCTTCCGTCTTGAGGTTGGCTATGAACTCGGCATGCTCAACCGTCTTGGCATGAAAGAGACTTCCACCGCTGGCGTTTCCTGGAAGGGCTCGCAGAAGCACACCCGCTTCTTCGTTGGTATCGGCTATGCTTTCTAAGCTATAGAGAACCATACAAAATGAAAGCCCCGCGCCAACGGCGCGGGGCTTTTCTTATGTCTTTGTGTGGCGTTAACGCAGCTGCTCTATGGCGGCTGTGAAGTTGCTCCATAGGTATTTCCGTTTCTCGTCGCGCACGCCGTCGGTGAGGCGCTGCTCCCAGCCTTCGTCGTAGTAGCGCACCAGCGCATCGGCTATGGCCTGCGGGTCGGGTTCCACCACGAAGCCAGCCTTGCCGTCGGGCACTATCTCCGGCAGGCCTCCGACGTTGGTGACGAGCATCGGGCGCTCGAAGTTGTAGGCTATCTGGCTCACGCCGCTCTGTGTGGCGCTCTTGTAAGGCTGCGCCACGATGTCGGCGGCGCAGAAGTAGCGGTTCACCTCGTGGTCGGGGATGAAGTCGGTGTGCAGCGCCACGCGGTCGCCGATGTCGAGGCGGCCTATGAGGTCGTGGTACGGTTTAGGGTCGCCGTAGAATTCGCCTGCCACAATGAGCTTCACCCTCATCTTCTCCAGCCGCTCGTCGGACATAGCTTTCAGCAGCAGGTCGAGTCCTTTGTATTCGCGTATGAAGCCGAAGAAGAGCACGTAGCGCCCTTCGGCGGGCAACCCGATGGCGCGACGGGCGTCGGCGGCATCCATGCGGTCGCCATAGTGGTCGTAGAGCGGATGGGGGCTGTATACCTTGGGTTTGGATCCTTTGGCGTCGAAGAGGCTGATGTCGTCGAGCACCGAGCGGCTGAGGGTCACGAAGCCGTCGTTGGCGCCCACGAACCAGCGTGAGAAGAGCTTGTCGCCGGGGCGGTGTTCATGGGGTATGAGGTTGTGTATGACCGAGATGCGGCGTGTGCCTTTGTGCTTGGCCACACGGTCGGCGGTGCCGAGTGCCGGTGCCATGAAGGGCAGCCAGAAGGGGGTGATGAGCAGGTCGGGGCGCTGGCGCTTGATGTAGCGGCCGGTGCGCAGCCAGCTGAAGGGGTTGATGGCGTTGAGCATGCGAGTGATGCGCAACCCTTCGGGTGCGGGGTCGGGGCTGTACTGCGTCTTGCCGGGGAAGAGGAACGAGGGGTATTGGAGCGTGAAGGTGACCACCTCCACGTCGTGCCCCTGTGCCTGGTATTCGCGCGCCAGACGCTCGTTGAAGGCCGCTATGCCGCCGCGGTAAGGCCATGCTGTGCCGAGTATGATGACTTTCATTGTTACTATCGTTTATGTATCCATAACGTTGTGCTTCTGTTTTTATTTTGCCGTCACCCAACAAAAAGGCTTTCCCGACCTCTCCGTAGAGGCGTCGGAGGAACGACGACGCAACTACGCCCCTTTGCTGAGGGGGCGCCGAGGCAAAGCCGTAGGGGCTCCGTACAGGGGCCATAGCGGAGGGGAGCTTGCGGCGCGAAAAAGGCGAAAATGCTCTTTTTTATTGGTATTCCGTTTTTTTTTCATATATTTGCATTTCCCTCTTCACCAAGGTGGAGGTTGTATCTAGTTGAAAACTAAAAAAATAGGACAATAATGAGAAAACTTGCAGTGGTGGCTTTCGGCGGCAATGCTCTGTTGCGCAGCGGTCAGAAAGGTACCTATCAGGAGCAGATAGAGAATGTGGAGAACACTTGCGAGAGCTTGTGCGCTCTGCTGAAACGCAACTATAACGTCGTCATCGGTCACGGCAACGGCCCACAGGTGGGCAACGTGATGCTGCAGCACGAGGCCGGCAAACTCGCCGGTGTGCAGGCCATGCCGATGGACTTCTGTGTCGCCGAGACACAGGGCTCCATAGCCTACCTTATCGAGATGGGTTTGCGCAATGTCATGGCCCGCAACGACATACAGCGCGACGTGGTGACGTTGGTCACTCAGGTGGCTGTCAACAAGCTCGACCCGATGTTCCAGAATCCCACGAAGCCCGTGGGTCCTTACTACACCAAGGAGCAGGCCGATGAGTTTGCCCGCGAGACAGGTGCCAAGTACAAGGAAGACCCCAAGGGCAACGGCTGGCGCAAGGTGGTGGCAAGCCCCAAGCCTACGCGCATCAACAACATCAAGATAGTGAAGCAGCTGGCTACGGCCGGCAACATTGTCGTCACCGTGGGTGGCGGCGGCATACCCGTTGTCGAGGAGAGCGACTATGTGCGCGGCGTTGAGGCCGTCATCGATAAGGACCTGGCCAGCGCCCTCTGCGCTGTCGAGATCGGTGCCGACGAGTTCTACATCCTCACCGACGTGCCCAAGGTGTACATCAACTTCCGCAAGGAGAACGAGCAGGCGCTGGACACCATCACCATCGCACAAGCCAAGAAGTACCTCGAAGAGGGCCAGTTTGCCGAAGGCTCGATGGCTCCCAAGGTGCGCGCCGCCATCATGTTTGTGGAGCACGGCGGCAAGGAGTGCATCATCACTGAGGCCGGCCAGCTTAACAACCCCAACTGCGGCACACGCATAGTGAAATAATTATCAATAACAAATAAAATTAAAAATCATGGCTTACAATTTAAGAAACCGCAACTTCCTGAAGATCCTCGACTTTTCGCCGAAGGAGCTCAACTATCTGCTTGACCTGGCCCGCGACCTGAAGCGCGCCAAATATGCCGGCACCGAGCAGCCCCACCTGAAAGGCAAGAACATTGCCCTCATATTTGAGAAGACCTCGACCCGTACCCGCTGCGCCTTCGAGGTTGGCGCCAAGGACCAGGGTGCCCACGTGACCTATCTGGGTCCCACCGGCAGCCAGATCGGCATCAAGGAGAGCATGAAGGACACCGCTCGCGTGCTGGGTCGCATGTTCGACGGCATCGAGTATCGTGGCTTCGACCAGGCCACCGTCGAGGAGCTCGCCCAATACGCCGGCGTGCCTGTGTGGAACGGTCTGACCGCTGAGGCTCACCCCACCCAGATCCTTGCCGACTTCCTCACCATCCAGGAGCACACCGACAAGCCCCTGAACCAGGTGAAGTTCGCCTACATCGGCGATGCCCGCTACAATATGGGTAACAGCCTGATGGTCGGCGGTGTGAAGATGGGTATGGACATCCGCATCATCGCCCCGAAGAAACTGCAGCCCGCCAAGGAGCTGGTCAAGAAGTGCCAGGAGATTGCCAAGGAGACCGGTGCCAAGCTCACCGTCACCGACGACGTAGAGAAGGGAGTGAAGGGTCTCGACTTCATCTACACCGACATCTGGGTGTCGATGGGCGAACCCGACAGCGTGTGGAAAGAGCGCATCAAGATGCTGATGCCCTACCAGGTCAACGCTGCCCTGATGAAGAAGACCGGCAACCCGAAGTGCAAATTCATGCACTGCCTGCCCGCCTATCACAATCTGGAAACCAAGGCCGGCCGCGATGTGCACGAGAAGTTCGGCCTGAACGGCATCGAGGTGACCGAGGAGGTCTTCGAGAGCGAGAACAGCATCGTCTTCGACGAGGCCGAGAACCGTATGCACACTATTAAAGCCGTCATGGTTGCCACCCTCGGAGACTAATCATGTGGTTTACTAATCTGTTTACAGGTAGTGGAGTGGCCAGCACAGTTTTGATGCTGGCCATCTCCATCTTCGCTGGCTTGCTGCTGGGCAAGTTCAAGATCAAGGGCATCACGCTGGGTATCACGTGGGTGCTCTTCGTGGGTATTGCGCTGAGCGCTTTCGGCGTGAGCCTCAACCACGACATGTTGCACATCGTCAAGGAGTTCGGCCTGATACTCTTCGTGACGGCTGTAGGCATGCAGGTGGGGCCTGGGTTTTTCAAGAGCTTCAAGAAGGGTGGATTGGCGATGAACGGTATGGCGCTGGTAAATGTGGCCCTCGGTGTGGTTATGACGGTGATTATAGCCAAGCTGGCCGACCAGGAGCTGACCGATATGGCCGGTGTGTATACTGGCGCAATCACCAACACCCCGGGTCTCTCGGCGGCGCAGCAGGCTGTGAACGACCTCGGTATAGAGGGGGCTTCCGACCGGTTGGCGGCAGGGTATGCTGTGGCCTATCCGTTGGCTGTGGTTGGCATGATTGTGACTTGCATCCTGCTTCGTCCGCTATGCCGCATAGACCTGAAGAAAGAGCCCGCCACCGACGAGTCGACTCCGACGGCATCGGCGAAGCAGGCAACACCGACCTCGCAGCGTCACAAGATCAACCTTGTGCCGATTTTTGTTTTCATCGCCCTCGGCATCGTCTTGGGTTCCATACCTATTCCTGTCGGCATGAAGGCTCCTGTGAAGCTCGGTCTTGCCGGCGGTCCGCTGGTGGTGTCGCTCATCGGCAGCTGGCTGGGTGTGAAGAAGGGGTGGTTCACCACAGAATCCACCGACAGCCACGGTGTGTGGATGCTCCGTGAGGTGGGCATTGCGCTCTTCCTTGCAGGTGTCGGCCTTGGGGCTGGCGGCAGGTTTGTTGAGACCGTCCAGGAGCACTATATGTGGGTGGTCTACGGTGTTATCATCACCATGGTGCCGCCGGTGCTCGTCGGCCTCTTCGGCCGTCTGGTGCTGAAGATGAACTACTACACACTGATGGGCTTCATCGGCGGCAGCCATACGGACCCGCCGACGCTGGCTTTCGCCAACACGGTGGCTCCCGAGGGCTGCAAGCTGCCCAACACGGGCTACGCTACGGTGTATCCGCTGACGATGTTCCTTCGTATTTTCACGGCACAACTATTGGTTTTGATAGCATGAAGAGAGTGTTTGTTATGGCAGCGGCGCTGATGGTGTCGCTGCCTTTTGTTATGGCTCAGGATACGAGCAAGGTCCGCATCAAGCCTTACGGCTTTGTGCGCAGCTACCTGACGTTCGACTCGCGCAAGACGTATTATTCCGTCGGTGGCGAGTATAACATGATTCCTTACGACATTGACACTGTCGACGGTGTGGACCTCAACGGGGTGCCGAATATGCAGCTGCAGGCTCTGTCGTCGCGTTTCGGTGTTGACGTTACAGGTCCCAAGCTGTGTGGTTGGAGCTCCAGCGGCAGGCTGGAGGGCGACTTCGGGGGCTTCGGCAGCACCAACACCGTGCTGCGCCTGCGTCTGGCCTATGTAAAGCTGACACGTGGCGGCAGCGAGGTGGTTGTGGGACAGGATTGGCATCCTTTGAGTGGGAGCATCCTGCCCGAGGTGCTGGGTATGGCCGCCGGCGCTCCGTTCCGGCCGCACAGCCGTACGCCGCAGGTGCGCGCCACGCATTACTGGGGTTCGGTGGGTATCACCTCGGCCCTGATGTGGCAGCTGCAGTATATGAACAACGGTCCGAGGAGTGCTGACGATGCGGCGAGCACGGCGAGCACCGGCTTTGCGCATAACGCGCTGTGGCCGGAGGCTTTCCTTGGCGTCAACCTCAAGGCTGGTGTGGTTTATATGCAGGTGGGTGTCGACGCCCAGATACTGCGACCCCGCACGCATGCTGTGGTGAACGGTGTCATGCGGAAAGTTGACGAGAGTGTGGCTTCATTGACGCCGACAGTCTACTTCCAGATGGCCGAGGAGATGTGGAGTGTGAAGTTCCGCACGCTGCTGGCGCAGAACACGAGTCACGTAAACCAGCTGGTGGGTTATGCCGTAACTGGCGTGGGTGACGATGGGTCGTGGAGTTACAGTCCTATGCGGGCGAGCATCAGCTACCTCAACATTGCCTACGGCCGGCGGGTGCGCTGCAACCTTTTCCTCGGCTACATGAAGAACCTTGGGGCGGGTGAGAGGCTCTATGACTTCGGCGCAGGCACCTACCGCATCTACATGAAGGGTGGAGAGGAGTTTACCCACCTCAATAGCGTGTGGCGAGTGGCGCCGTCGGTGAGTTACAATGTTGCCGCATTCAACATAGGTCTTGAATATGAGGTGACGGCGTGCACATACGGTGAGCAGGGAGAGCGGGGGCAGGTGCTGCAGGACGAGAGGCTTCGCAGTGTGGTAAATCACCGTCTATGCGCGCTTGTGAAGTATAACTTTTAGAGATAGGGCGTAAAAAGAAATCCTGCACTGTGCAAAATACGGTGCAGGATTTCTTTTTGTTGGGGGTGGAGTTAGTTGTCGAGTGTTGAGGCGACGATGTCCCAGACGAAGGCGCGGATGCCGACTTCTTCGTTGCGTTTGTCGAGTTTGCGGACGGAGAGGAGTAGTTCGTCGACTTTGTCGTCGGGGATGACGGTGAGGATGGCGTTGTTCATTTCGGGCCAGGTGTGTGTGCCGCGGTGGGGGTCGCCGACTTGGTTGCCGCGCCCTTGGACGTCTTCCCATTGGGTGAAGCCGCGGATGGCTAGGGTGTCGAGCATGTATTCCACGCGTTCGTTGTTGGCCTGGTTGTATATTATCATTACTGCTTTCATGACGGATGTTTTTATTGTTGTAACAGCCTTTTTTTATTTAACGGCGAATTATTCGTATTTGGCGAATTTTACCAGTCGCATTCTTTTTTTTTTTGCTAATTACTCGAATTGTCTGGTCGATATGCAGCGGTGATTGGTGCTCGCAGGCTTACCATATCACCCCTTGGCTCCACAAGGTCGCCGACCTTTGGTTCGGGGGTCGCAAAATTCGCCGTTTTAATAGTTTTATTTCTCGTTGAGGTCTATATTCATAAAGACGAATTTGCGGCGTTCGCGTTCTTTTTTCTCGATTTCGCCGCGGCGGTTGAAGATGCCGTAGAGGACGGGGACGACGATGAGGGTGACGAATGTGGATACTGTGAGACCTCCGATGACCACGAGGCCCATGGTGGTCCACATTTCGGAGCCTTCGGAGTTGGAGGTGGCCATGGGTATCATGCCGAGGATGGTGGTGAAGGCCGTCATCAACACGGGACGCAGACGGCTCTGTCCGCTGATGGCGATGGCCTCGTTGAGGGCTATGCCACGCTCGCGCATGAGGTTGATGTAGTCGACCAGCACGATACCGTTCTTGACGACGATACCGATGAGGAGCACTAGACCGAGGAGGCCTATCATGTCGATGTTGTTGCCGGTGAAGTACATCATGAGGCTCACGCCGGAGATGGCGAAGGGTATGGAGAACATGATGATGAAGGGTTTGGAGAAGGACTCGAACTGAGAGGCCATGACGATGTAGACGAGCATGAGGATGAGGGCGGCGAGCATGAGCATGTCGCGCGTGGAGTCCTGCTGGTCTTTGTAGTTGCCTGCGAGGGCGACGTGTATCTCGGAGGGTATGTCCATCTGGTCGAGCTCGCGCTGTACGCTAAGAGCGAGTTCCTGGAGTGAGGTGCGGTAGGGCATCACGGTGAGGGTGAGGTAGCGCTGGCGGTTTTTGCGCTCGATGGTGGGCGGGCACCAGTATTCGCTGATGGTGCCGAGTTCTTCGAGTTTGATGGTGCGGCCTGTGGCTGTGGGTATGGAGAGCTGTTCGATGTCGGAGAGTGCGTCGCGGTATTCTTCGCGTAGGCGTACGACGATGTTGTATTCTTCGCCGTCCTCCTTGAGGAAGCCGGCGGACATGCCATTGACGCGGTTGCGGATGTAGAGTGCCACGGTGCTCTCGTTGAGGCCGTGGAGAGCGAGTTTCTGCTTGTCGAGTTCTATCTTGAGCTCGGCGCGGTCCTCGTCGCGTGAGATTTTGGTGTCGCGTGCGCCGGGGACGTTCTGTTCGACGCGGCGCTTGAGTTCGTTGGTGAAGGCTGTGGTCTGGTCGAAGTCGTAGCCGTAGACCTCGACGGAGAGGCTGTTGTTGGAGCCGCCGCCCATGCCGCCGCCCTGGTTGACCTGGAAGGTGACGAGCTCGGGGTACTGGGCGAAGCATTGGCGCAGCACCTCCTGCATCTCGAAGACGGAGGTGGAGCGCTCGTACTTCTTGGTGCAGCGGATGGTCATGGAGATCTTGTTGTTGGTGGTGGAGTTGAACAGGGCGGCGAAGCCTGCGTCGTCGTTGGAGCCTGCTGAGGTAGAGATGACGATGACGTCGTCGCCGAGGAGGCGGTAGATGTCGTCTTCCATGTGGCGGGCGGTCTTGAGGGTCTCCTCGATGCGTGTGCCGCGTTGGAGCTCGGCGTTGATGGAGATGCGGCCGTTGTCCTGTTCCTTCATGAAGTCCATGCCTATGTGTCCGGTGACGAAGGGGAGGATGGAGAGGACGAAGAAGGCAAGGGCGATAATAAGTGTGATGCGTTTGTGGTGGAGGCACCAGCGGAGGAGGTTGGCGTAGGCGGCCTCGATGGCGTTGAAGGCGCGTGCAATGATGCGGTTGTAGAGTTTGCGCTCCTGCTTGTGGTTGTAGGCCTCCTCATCTTCCTTCTTGAAGAAGAAGGGACGTTCGCGGAGCATCTTGGAGGAGAGCATGGGTATGAGGGTGATGGCGGCTGTGGTGGAGACACAGACGACGATGGTGATGATCCAGCCCAATTCCTTCATGAAGATGCCCATCATGCCGGGGAGCATGGTGAGAGGCACGAAGACGGCCACGAGGACGAGGGTGGTGGCGATGACGGAGGTCCACACCTCGTTGGTGGCGCAGATGGCGGCCTCGCGTGGGTTCTCGCCGCGTTCGATGTGCTTGGTGATGTTCTCGAGGACAACGATGGCGTCGTCGACGACCATGCCGATGGCGACGGTGAGCGAGGCGAGGGAGATGATGTTGAGCGAGGAGTCGGCGAGGAGGAGGTAGATGAAGGAGGTGACGAGGGAGATGGGTATGGTGAGTGCGATGATGACTGTGGAGCGCCAGTTGCCAAGGAAGACGAGCACCACGAGGACGACGAAGAGGAGGGCGTAGAAGATGGACTCGGAGAGGCCGTTGATGGCGTTGATGATTTCCTCGGAGCCGTCGCGGATGTTGGTCACCTTGATGTCGGGCGGCATAGTCTTCATGATCTGCTCCATCTCAGCCCGCACCTGGCGAGCGATGGCGACGGTGTTGGCGCCGGTCTGTTTGGTGATGATGAGACGGGCACCGTCGTGGCCGTTGATTTTCTCGTCGAGAGAGAGGTCCTTGATGGTGTCGCGGACTGTGGCGAGGTCGCGGACGAAGACCTGCTTGCCGGTCATGGTGGTGGTGACCACAATGTCGGCAATCTCAGAGCTTTCGATATATTCGCCCTTGACGCGCATCTGGTACTGCTCCTTGCCCATTTTGACGGTGCCGGAGGCGAGGTCGAGATTGTTGGCCGAGATGGCCTGTCCGACGAGCTCGAGTGGGATGCCGTAGGAGTCGAGCTGCTTGGGGTCGAGGTCTATATATACGTAGCGCTCGGGTGCACCGCTGACGGTGATGTTGCCGATGCCATCGACGCGGTTGAGCACGTTGACCACGTTGTCCTCGAGGATGCGGTCCAGGCCCGAGTAGCTCTCTTCGGCGGTGAAGCCGTAGACCATGATGGGCATAGCTGAAGAGTTGAGCTTAAGGATCATGGGACGGGAGACGCCGTCGGGCAAGTTGTCGTAGAGCAGGTCGACGTAGGAGCGTATGTCGTTGAGGGCTTCGTCGATGTCGGAGCCCCACTCGAACTCAAGGCTTACGACAGAGATATTGTCCTTGGAGGTGGAGGTGATGTTCTTCAGGCCGTCGACGGAGTTGAGGGAATTCTCGACCAGCTTGGTGATGTTGGTCTCTATCTCGCTGGCGTTGGCGCCGGCGTAGGTGGTCATCACGGTGACGTAGGGCGGGTCCATCTCGGGCATCTGGTCGATAGGCAGGCGCGAGAGGGAGAAGATGCCCAGCACGATGACGGCCACGAATATCAAGCCCGTGGTGATAGGCTTGTTGATTGCTGTCTTGTAGATTGCCATTGGTTAAGAGTTATAAGTTATGAGTTAAGAGTTATGAGTTAAGAGTTATGAGTTAAGAGTTATGAGTTAAGAGTTATGAGTTAGAGAGAAAGGTCTTTTGTCTATTCCACGATTTCCAGTTTGTCGCCGTCGACGAGGCGGGCCTGGCCTGTGACCACCAGCTGGTCGCCGGCTTTCATGGCGTCGGTCTCGACGGGTATTATCTCGATGCGGTCGTCGAAGCGCTGGCCGAGGGTGACGGCCACGCGGCGAGCTTGGCCGCCGTCGGCACTTTGTGCGTCGTTCGCTCCACTGCGGTCGCGGTCGACCACGAACACGTAGCGGTCGTTGGAGCCCGTGAGTTTCAGTACGCTCTGGTAGGGTACCACGATGGCGTCGACCTCGCCCACAGCCAGACGTGTGCGCACATACATGCCGGGTCGTATCTTCTCGGCGCTGTTGGGTATGCTGAGTTTGGCCTGGAAGGTATGGCTCTGCGGGTCAACGGTGGGGTACACAATCTCGATGGTGGCGGGGAAGGTCTCGCCGGGGTATATGTCGCTCGCCACATCCACCTTCATGCCCTGCTTCACCTTGGGGAAGTAGGTCTCGGGGATGTTGATGATGGCCTTGAGGCGGCTTATCTGTGTCAGCGTCAGTATGGGGGCGCCGGTGTACATCTCGCCGTCCTCGTAGTTCTTGGCGCTGATGACGCCGGCAAACTGGGCTTTGACAAAGGTGTTCTCGTTCTGGAAGCGCTCGGTCTCCACCAGCTGGTCGTATCCAGCCTTGGTCTGGTCGTAGACCTGCTGGCTCACGCTGCCGCTGGCCTTGAGGGCTGTGACGCGGTCGAGCTCGGTCTTAGTGCTGGCCAGGTTGATGCGTGTGGTGTTGAGCTGAGTCTGGTCCATGCGCACCAACATAGAGCCTTTTTGCACGCGTGAGCCCACCTCGACGTAGATGTGCTCGATGTGGCCCGTGATGCTGGGCGAGATGTTCATGGTCTCATAGCCCTCCAGCGTGGAGCTAAGTTCGAGGGTTTTGGCTATGCGCTCGCTCTCGAGGGTCAGCACCTTCACCTTCTCGGCCTCTTTCTGTGTGGTCGTTGCAGCCTTGTCGCCGCCCTTGCCGCCGCAGGCCACGAGGCTTGCGACAGCAGCAATAATCATTACTGTACGGATTGCTTTATTCATAATACTTGTCTCTTGTTTCATAACACTTAGTTGTTCAGTAGGTTCTCGAGGGAGATCTGTGCGCTGACGACACTCATCACGGCCTGGATGTAGTTGCTCTGGGCGCTGATGATGTCGGTCGAGGCGGTGGTGACCTCCAGGCTGCTGGCGCGACCGTAGCGGTACTTCTCGGCCACGTTGTTGAACACGCGCTGCGTTACCTCGAGGTTACGGCTCTGTATGTCGTAGGTCTCCAGGGCTGTGGCCAGGTCGTAGCGCAGCTGGTTGTACTGCACGCGCAGGCCGTCCTCGGTCTGTTGTTTGGTGTTCACGGCCTCCTGGTAGTCAATCTTGGCGCTCTTGACGTTGGCCAGACGGCTGCCGCTGGTGAAGAGGGGCAGGCTCACGTTGGCGCCCACCATGTTGGGCGGCGTCATGTTGAAGCCCTCGTCCTTGCCGAAATAGGTCTTCGCGCTGTACTGGTAGTAGGCCGAGAGGGTGGGGGTGAAGTCCATCCACGCCATCGTGACGTTGCGTTTGGCCAGCTTCTCGTTCTGCTCCAACAGCTGGTAGTTATAGTTGCGCTCTATGTCGAAGCCGCGGCCCAGCAGCTGTGTTGCGTTTTCCAGGCTCAGTATGTCGTCGACGGTCGTGGTGAGCTCTATCTGTGCATCGACGTCGGCACCCAGCTGCAGCAACAGCGAGTTGTGCAGCATCTGCAGCGAGCGGCGCGTGCTGTTGATGGTGCTGCGCAGCGACGCCACCTGCACCTGCAGCTTGTCGGCGTCAACCTGCTCGGCGGCGCCCACGTCGACAGCCGACTGGCTGGTGGCTGCCAATCGTTCCATGTTGGCCAGGCTCGAGTCAAGCAGCCCCACGGTCTGCTCCATCACCAGGATGCTCACGTACACGTTCTTGACGTTCGAGCGGGTCTCCTGCTCGGTCTGCTTGCGCGAGATGTCGGTCATGTCCTGGGCTATCTTCTGCAGCATGGTGCCCACAATCTGCGCACCCGTTAAGGCTATCGAGGCGGTGATGCTGAAAGTGCCGCTGGGGTTCATGGCTATGCCGCCGCTCTCGCTCGACTCGTTCGAGGCCGGAAAGTTGAACGTCAGCGGGAAGGTGCCGAGGGTGCCGAGAGTCACCGACTCGGGCATCATCGATGCCATAGACATTGAGCTGCGGCCGCCGAGGTTCATCGTGTAGCCGCACATGTTCTGGTAGTCGAAGCCCGCTTTCACCTGCGGCAGCATGGTGCTCAAGGTCTTCCATTTCGACAGCTCGGCCTTTTTCGTCTCAAGGTCGGCGTTCTGCATCGCCGCGTTGTGCTCAACGGCATACTGCTGCGCCTCCTCAAGGCTCAGCCGCAACGTCGTGCCCTCCTGCGCCGATGCGTAGGAGAAGCCTGCCGTCACGACCAGGGCCACAATCACTCTTTTCAGTATCATATCGGTATTGTTTTTTGTTTTCTTTCAATAATTAGGAATATCCAATTCTTCCATCACCTTGCGGAAACGTGGCTCCGACTGCTCGTAGCGCTCGATGGTCTCGATGGTCATAAGACCGCGCAAGTATGTGAAACATATTTCGTTCATACGGCGGACGTGGGCCTTGGGGTCGTCTACGGCTGATATACGGTGTTGCTGTATTAGGTCGCAGAGGAAATCCACAGCCACCTCGATGTCGGCGTCCGGACGCAGGTAGTTGTGGCTTTTGACGTACTCCATGCCGTGCTCCATCATGCTGTGGAGGGTCTCCGTGTGGAGGCGGAAGAAGCGGTCGTGGATGTCGGGATAGTACCGCTCGGCTTCCTCGATGAGGCGGTGGTAGCGGTGGTTGGTGTCGGCACCCACACGGAGCATGTACATCGCCACCAGCAACGGCTCGTCAACCTTGCTGTGCGCCTGGCGGTGCAGGTCGTTAATCTGGTCGTGCACCCGCATAAGGCATTCGGCCAGCAGCTCCTCCTTGTTCGCGAAGGTCTCATAGAGGGTGCGCTTCGACATGTGCAGAGCTTGGGCGATGTCGTCCATCGTCACACCGCGACAGCCGCGCGTGTTGAACATCTGCAGCGCCGTCTCAACGATTTTTTCCCTGTTCTCTTCGTTTGCCATCCGGCTTTATCTCTTTCTTTTCTAATTAATAACACTCTTTCAGCCGCGTTTCTGGCGGCTTGAAAAGCGCTGCAAAGATACAAAAAACCCCGAAAACCCAAAAAGTTTTCAGAGTTTTTTGCTGTTAATAAATCTTAACGAGTCTATTTTCTCGTGGGCACAGGCTGCAGCGTGGTCATCTGCACCTTCATCCTCACCCCAGGGGCGGCCTCCACGACGGCATAGGCGCCGTCGCGGCTCACGAACTTCACGTGGATGCCGCCGGCGGTCATCAGTTCGTCGCCAGCCTTCAGGCTGTCGCGGTAGGCGGCCTCCTTCTTGGTCCTGTCGCTCTGCGGCTTGATGAGGAAAAAGTAGAACACGGCTATCATAGCCACAATCATGATGGCGGTCTTCCAACCGTTGGCAATGTCAAGTAATATCATGGTTATCTGTTTTTAATATCTATTTCGTAGTTATACTTTTCACTTTTCATAACGCTTTCCATTGGCATATATTGTGCCGTCCAGAAAATAATCTCACCTGAAAAATTATTAACGGCTCCTAGACGGCTAGTAAACGGCTACTAACCCCTATGAAGCCCCTATGGACTCTCCTCGACTTTTATGGTAATTTGTGTTAAAGAAAATTTTGAAAAAATAATTGCTTTTGTTCAAAATGTTTTGTATCTTTGCAATATTGTTTGGTTGGTGAGCTTGTGAATAATTTTCTGATTATTAATAAATAAGGCTATGGTTATGAAAAAGAGTTATACTATTCCCGCGAAGTTGTTGCTGTCGTTGGTTTTTGCAATGGCTATCGTTCCAAATACCGCAAAGGGACAGAATGTTATTTATGACTTTTTCCAGCAAACATCGGAGTTCTCCGTTATACGTCACTATAAGAACGATATTGATATCACATATAGTTGGTATTTGAGCGACGAGAACTGTTTCTGTTATGTCGATCGCCAGAACAATGTTTACTATAAGGCTGATGTTGGCTTAAACCTGAAAGTGACAGATTTCCGTATATATAATAATCAGGTTTTTTTCTGCGGTATTTATGGCAATTCTTCGGCAATAGGCTGGTTCGACATAGTTGGTTTGTTCTTCGGAGGAGATGATATTAACATTGTTAGTATGCCAGTGAATTTACAAATTGAAGATTCAATCTGTCCAGGAAATGATGTGGAAGTAAGAGGTACTAGATTGAAGGTTTTTGAGAAGAATAATGATTTACACCTTGTTATGGTTGGATGGGGACAGCATGTTGCGAACAGCAAGGATGATGTGTCTGATGTTCAAGGCAGACCATTCGCTTACAATTATTCGGCTATAATAGATGTGTGGACGAGTGATTATTTCCAATGGAATATGCGTTACACAATGGATTATGAAGATGATGTCTCGTATGACGATATTGCTGTTACAAAGAATTACGTCGTGGTTACATCGCATTTCAAGAATCCAAACCATAATTATCTTGGCCCGCAGATTCTGTATTATCCATTGCCGACGTCGGCAGGACAAAGTATTTTTGACCCTGTCTCTCCAAATAATTCAATAAATACGCCGGGGTACTGGACGGACTATGACTTTATTCACTGTCAGTATGGGGCGCCGTTGCTCATAGCCGAGATGGTGGGCGACACTTTTGTCACCGTGTGCGAGGCTGTGATTATGAATATTCATCCGGCAACCGTTGTTACCTATTATGAGAATCCTGTTTCTTGGCCAATATCGCGATTTTTTTATGACCCCAATATCACGGAAAGGACATATAGTGAAGTTCGTTACAACGAGATAGACAGATTCCTGTATCTGTTCAGGTTCCATACCAGGATATTGGAGAGGGTCGGTCCGCCGTTCTCCAATGCAATCCTGTATAAAGCTGCGGAGACGTTTTATTGCGGCATGTCGATGGATGTGATGGAGAAGAAGGGGGCGGCTGTGGTCACAGCTTCCAGTTTGAGCGCCATTAAAGAACTCTGGCGGTTTGATGCAGGCGCGCCCGGTGAATGCATGACAAGCGTCACAGTCTCTTTGAAAACAGAAGAGGAGGTACGATATGGGACATCAAAACTGCAATATATATATGGAAACCAATACGGAACCCGAGTACTTCCCGTAGATGTGTCCGAGCAGGAAATGAATATTATATGTTACTAAAATAAGGGTTTGTTATGAAAAAGATATTGTTTGTTTTGTTCGCCGGTATGGCGTTTTGTGTGCAGGGACAGTATGACACAATTGGCAAATATCCGTACCTGTATCACTATAACTGGCCGGAGATGGGCATAGTTCATGACTCTGTGTATTGCAGGACATTGTCACAATTTGCGAATGTGGACGTTGATATATACAGGCAAAACGGTGGTGATACGAGTTATTTCAGTAATAATGCCGATGTTGCCTTTTATCAACATACGGATATTCCGTTGGAAATAATTGGTTTGGCCATGGGCTATGAAACAGGCGGCATTTCCTACCCATTGGATGGGTCCTATGATGATATAATTTCTCGAAGTCATGTAAAAACCACACTCTACGACTTTTCGATGACAGAACTTGCCGCTGTACATGGATACTATTCCCCACTGTACATCCAAGATGTACAGTCTGACGCCTCTGCGCATTATTTTGAGTTCCCCGGATTAGATTATTCTGGTGGCACCAACGTTAAATACAAATATGTGTACTATAGGTTTTTTGGAAAGGAAGAGTCGGTGACTGTTATGGGCGATTACTACATAGGTCTTTCCTATGATTCTATACCGAATTTTTCTTTCTCAACCAGATTTATTGTAGAGTCTCATCCCGAGCCGTATAATTTCCCTCTCAGTGGTATGCGACTCAAGGCAATCAATGGGGGGTGGTCGGATATAGTGTGGTCCCGTTATGTGCCAGTTCTGTTCGCCATAGTGAAATGGCCCTGTGTGGCGGTGGATTCTGTGGAAGTTGTTGTTGGTGCGGACGGATGCTTGTGGGCCGATTGGGCTCGGCCGAGTTTGCAGTCGGCATGGCAGGTGCGCCTGGTGCTGCCCGACAGCACGGAGGTTACGCAAATGGTTGACACCAACCATTGGGAATACTGCGGTTTGTCGCCCAACCAGAGTTATACCGTCTACTTGCGGTCGCAATGTGACGACATCGACGACGACCATTCTTGGTCGGGGTGGAGCGATGCTTTCCCCAGCGTCTATGTGCCCTCGCATTCGGTGTCCATTGCCGACAAGCTAAATGCCGCCGTCACCTTGCACCCCAACCCCGCCACCGACGAGGTGACGGTGAGCGCCGAAGGCGTTGAGGAAGCGGTGACGGTCAGCGTGGCCGACATCTCAGGCGTGGAGGTGCTGCATCACGAGGGCGTGAGGCTGCCGCTGACACTGCGCACGTCGTCGCTCGCCGCAGGCACCTACGTGGTGCGCGTCGTCACGCCACAAGGTACAGCGGTGCAGAAGCTCACCGTGAGGTGAACTGTCGTCGGCGGCCTCCTTCTTGGTCCTGTCGCTCTGCGGCTTGATGAGGAAAAAGTAGAACACGGCAATCATAGCCACAATCATGATGGCGGTCTTCCAACCGTTGGCAATGTCAAGTAACATCATATCTTTCAGTTGTTTGTTGTCTTTGTATTTTGCGTCGCACAAAAAGAAACGCTATCTAATATAACGATAGCGTCTTTCTTATATTTATAAAAATAATTACATTGTAGACTCAACTGCCAAGTGCAACACCGTTGTGCAACAAATCACCTTCGGTTTTGATACGGCGTTCCTTCGGCCATCTTCCTATTGTTTAACCATCGTTCGACCATCGTTCGACCATAGTTCGACCATTATATATGGTTAAACGATGGTCGAACGATGGTCGAACGATGGTCGAAATGTCGATGATTGTTCGGCGGAGCTCCAAAGGGTTCCGAAGAGGCTTAGAGAGAGAACTCTGCTTTGCTGTCGGTTCGGCCGACACAGTTGAGTATAGAAAAAATGAATAAAAGAGGTCTGTTTTTGGCCATGTGCGATTTTTTTTGTATTTTTGCATCTTCAAATCATCATCGGAAATGAACAAAGTGAAGGTGGGCATCGCCCAGATGAGCTGTGTCGAAGACAAGGCTCAAAACATTGAACGCTACACAGATAAGGTGCGCGAGCTGGCTGCCGGCGGCGCACAGATTATATGTTTGCAGGAGCTCTTCGCGTCGCTCTATTTCTGCGACGAAGAGCGCTACCAGAACTTCCGGCTGGCGGAGCCGATACCCGAAGGCCCCACGACGCAGCATTTCATTGCCCTGGCCAAAGAGCTGGGCGTGGTGCTGATATGCTCGATGTTCGAGAAACGCGCCGAAGGCCTCTACCACAACACCACAGCTGTGATCGACGCCGACGGCACATATCTTGGCAAGTACCGCAAGATGCACATCCCCGACGACCCGGGCTACTACGAGAAGTTCTATTTCACTCCCGGCGACCTTGGCTACAAGGTGTTCAAGACCAAGTTCGCCACCGTGGGCGTGCTCATCTGCTGGGACCAGTGGTACCCCGAGGCAGCACGCATAACGGCCCTCAAGGGTGCGCAGATTCTGTTCTTCCCCACGGCCATAGGCTGGGACGTACGCCAGAGCGAGCACGACAACCGCGAGCAGTATGCGGCGTGGCAGACCATACAGCGCAGCCATGCTGTGGCCAACGGCGTGCCCGTAGTGAGCGTGAACCGCACGGGCCGCGAGGGCGGCATGCAGTTCTGGGGCGGCTCGTTCATCACCAATGCCTTCGGACGCGTGCTGTGGCAGGCACCGCACTATGACGAGGCTACGCACATCAGCACCCTCGACCTCGACGAGACCGACCACTACCGTCGCCACTGGCCCTACTTGCGCGACCGCCGCATCGACAGCTATGGCGACATAACGAAAAGATATATTGACTGATGACTCCGAAAGAACAAGGCTACTATATGCCCGCCGAGTGGGCGAGGCACGAGGCTACATGGCTCACCTACCCGAAGAACCCCGACTCGTGGCCGGGAAAGATAGAGACCATATACCCGTCGTACCACCTCTTCGTGAAGACCCTCGCGGAGTGCGAGACGGTGCACATCAATGTGGACGACGAGCAGATGCTGCAGCATGTGCGCCGCGAGCTCGACGCCATAGGCACCAACATGGGCAACATCTGCCTGCATGTGATACCGAGCAACGATGCCTGGTGCCGCGACCATGGCCCCGCGTTCCTGCTCAATCGTGCCGACAAGGCCAGGCGCGCCATTGTCAACTGGAACCACAACGCGTGGGGCGGCAAGTACCCCTACGAGCTTGACACCCAGGTGCCTGTGCGCATCCACGACCTGATGCCCAACATGCCGCTCTTCGAGCCTGGCATCGTCATGGAGGGCGGCAGCATCGACGTCAACGGCTGCGGCGACCTGCTCACCACCACCTCCTGCCTGCTCAACGAGAACCGCAACCCTAAGCTCGACCAGGACCAGATTGAGGGCTACCTGCGCGGCTACTACGGCGTGGAGAACATCATCTGGCTTGGCGACGGCATCGTGGGCGACGACACCGACGGCCACGTCGACGACCTGAGCCGCTTCGTGAGCGAGGACACCATCATCACGGCCGTTGAGGACGACATGTGGGACGAGAACTACGAGCCGTTGCAGAAGAACCTCAAGATGCTCAAGCGCTGCCGTCTGGCCAACGGCAAGCAGCCCACCATCGTGGAACTGCCAATGCCCGACGTGGTGTTCTACGACGGCCAGCGTCTGCCTGCCTCCTACGCCAACTTTTACATAGCCAACGGCAAAGTGATATTTCCCACCTACCGCTGCCTGACCGACAACGAGGCGGCCTACATCCTCGAGGCCTGCTTCCCCGACCGCGAGGTGATAGGCATCGACTCCACCGACATCATCTGGGGCCTCGGCTCTTTCCATTGTCTAAGTCAACAGATGCCGGCGGTATGAAGAGGTTTGTAGTTTTGCTTGCTGCCTTGGTGGCCACAGTGGCGTCGCAGGCGCAGAAGCCTTTCATCCCCGACACCATGACGGCCGGGCAGGTTAGGGTGGACGAGGTGATGAAGCTCATCGACGGCAACTACGTCGAGGGGCCCGACATGGACAAGATGAGCACCGAGGCTATCAACGCCATGCTCAAAGCCCTCGACCCACACAGCGTGTACATCGCCGCCAAGGACGTGCCGCGCGCCAACGAGGGGCTGCAGGGCAACTTCGAAGGTGTGGGCATCTCGTTCCAGATTGTCAGCGACACCATAGTGGTGCAGAGTGTCATCGAAGGCGGTCCCAGCGAGAAGGTGGGCGTGCAGGTGGGCGACAAGCTGCTCACCATCGATGGTGAGAAAGCTACAGGCGACACGATAGACAACAACTTTGTCTTCAAGCGTCTGCGTGGTAAGAAGGGTACCGAGGTGGTCATCGAGATGCTCCGCGACGGCACCGTCTACCCGTTCCATATCATCCGCGACAAGGTGCCCATCTATTCCATCGACACCTATTTCATGGCCAACGACACGGTGGGCTACATACGTCTCACACGCTTCGCGCGCACGTCGGTCGACGAGTTCCGCAAGGCCCTCAAAGAGTTGCGAAAGAAAGGCATGACGGCCCTGATGCTCGACCTGCGTGGCAATACGGGCGGCTACCTCGACATCGCCAACGCTATGGCCAACGAGTTCCTTGAACGTGGACAGCTAATTGTGTACACCAAGGGTCGCATCTCGCCGCGCCACAACTACACGGCCAACGGACGTGGCAACTGGCGCACGGGACGGCTCGTGGTGATGATCGACGAAGGCTCGGCTAGCGCCAGCGAGATTGTCAGCGGTGCCGTGCAGGACTGGGACCGTGGCACGCTGGTGGGACGCCGCTCCTTTGGCAAAGGTCTGGTGCAGCGCGTATTCCCCCTCTCCGACGGCGGGCAGATACGTCTCACCACGGCTCGCTACTATACGCCCAGCGGCCGTTGCATCCAGCGTCCTTATGACGAGGGGACCGAAGCCTACCGCCAGGAGACCAACAAGCGCTACCGTCACGGCGAGCTTGTCAACGCAGACTCAATACATTTCGCCGACAGCCTCAAGTACACCACGGCACATGGCCGCACCGTCTATGGTGGCGGTGGCGTGATGCCCGACGTCTTTGTGCCGCTCGACACAATGCGCCTCTCCGACTACTACATCTCGTTGCGCGCAAAAGGCATCCTCAACACATTCCCCATGCAATGGGCTGACCAGCACCGCCGCGATGCGCGTGTGAAGAATTTCGACACCTATCTCGCCAACTACGACAGCTTTGGCCTCGACAGCCTGCTTGCGGCCACAGCCATTGAGAAAGGCATCGTGCGCGATACCGCGAAGGAAGCCGCCGAGCCCGAGCGTACGGCCCACAGCGACCGCTATATGCGTCTGATGCTGAAGGCACAAGTGGCGCGGGCCCTTTTCGGCATAGACCATTACTACCTCGTCATGAAAGAGATAGACGACGGCTATCAGCGCGCCATGAAAGAGATTACGAAGTAATGGGATAGGTGGCTATAACCATCCCGCATGAGAGAGAGCCGGTTGCGATTGCGACCGGCTCTCTCTCTGTTATAAGCGGCATCCTTATGCCTTCAGCAGGAAGTCGAGGTTGCTTCTGAGGCCGTACTCCTTGGTGTTCTCCATCTTGGTCTTGAAGACCTTCATCTTGTTGGGCTTGCCTATGAGCTTCAGCTTGCCGTCCTCGAGGCACAGGGCTGTGGCCTCGCGTATGGCGGCTACGGTGGCTTTGGGGTTCACCATGATGTACTCTTTCAGACGGTCGTCGCGGGTCTCGCCACCGTGCTTGGGGTCAAAGAAGTCGGTGTAGTGCGGGTTAATCTGGAACGGCACGAGGCCCATGCAGTCGAACGATGCGGGCATGACGATGGGCATGTCGTTGGTGGTGCAGAGTGTGGGGCCTGCCACATTGCTGCCGGCGCTCCAACCCATGTAGGGCATGCCGTCGAAGGCACGCTGGCGGATGGCCTGCATGAGGCCTGTGCGCTGCAGTTCGCGCACCAGGTGGAAGGTGTTGCCACCTCCCACGGCCACGCAGTCGGTGTCGTAAACGGCGTTGATGGGCAGCGCCTTGTGGTGCACGGAGGTGAGCTTCACGCCGAACTCTTTGTACACGGCAGCCACTTTGGCCTCGTAGGCGTCGTAGCTCTTGGTGAGGCCGCCTTCGGCGAGGCTCACGCCGGCATACGGCACGAAGAGCACTTTCTTCACGTTGTGCCTACGGCAGAAGTCGGCAATCATGTCCTTGCACCATCCGAGGTAAGCCTCGCCGCGCATGGTGCTGTTGCTTATTAGCAGAAGATTACGTTTATCCATAACTCTTAAATTCTTAACTCTTAACTCTTTCCCGACGTTATGCGTCGATGTTGGCGTAGGTGGCGTTGGCCTCGATGAAGGCGCGGCGGGGCGGCACGTCGTCGCCCATGAGGAGCGAGAAGATGCGGTCGGCCGAGGCGGCGTTCTCGATGGTCACCTGGCGCAACTGGCGTCCTTCGGGGTCCATGGTGGTGTCGCGCAGCTGGTCGCTGTTCATCTCGCCGAGACCTTTGTAGCGCTGCACGTGGATGCCTTTGTCGCCGAACTCCATGAGGGCGCGTTCGCGGTCGTCCTCGGTCCAGCAGTAGACCTGCTTGTTGCCTTTCTTGACGAGGTAGAGTGGGGGAGTGGCAAGGTAGACGTAGCCGTTCTCGATGAGTTCGGGCATGTAGCGGAAGAAGAACGTCAGCATGAGGGTGTCGATATGGGCGCCGTCGACATCGGCATCGGTCATGATGATGACCTTGTGGTAACGCAGCTTGCTGAGGTTTAGGGCTTGCGGGTCCTCGGGGGTGCCAACGGTGACGCCCAGGGCGGTGTATATGTCGCGTATGGCCTCGCTCTCGAAGGCGCGGTGGCGCATCACTTTCTCGACGTTCAATATCTTACCTCTCAAAGGCAGGATGGCCTGGAAGCGGCGGTCGCGGCCCTGCTTGGCGGAGCCACCTGCCGAGTCGCCCTCCACGAAGAAGATCTCGCATTCGGCGGGGTCGTTGCTCTGGCAGTCGGCCAGCTTGCCGGGCATGCCTGCCGAGCTGAAGACGTTGCTGCGCTGCACCATCTCGCGGGCCTTGCGGGCTGCCTGGCGGGCGCGGGCGGCGAGGATGACCTTGTCGACGATGGTGTGGGCCTCGTTGGGGTGTTCCTCGAGGTAGTTCTCCAGCATCTCGCTGACGGCGTCGTCGACGGCGCCGCGCACTTCGGCGTTGCCGAGCTTGGTCTTCGTCTGGCCTTCGAACTGGGGTTCGGCGACCTTGACGCTGATGATTGCCGTGAGGCCTTCGCGGAAGTCGTCGCCGGTGATCTCCACCTTGGCTTTCTGCAGCAGGCCGCTACGGTCGGCGTAGCTCTTCAGCGTGCGCGTCAAGCCGCTGCGGAAGCCGGCCAGGTGCGTGCCTCCCTCGTGGGTGTTGATGTTGTTGACATAGGAGTGCAGGTTCTCGCTGTAGCCCGTGTTGTACTGCATGGCTATCTCTATCGGGATGCCTTTGCGCTCGCCCTCGATGTATATGGCCTCGGGCATCAGCTTCTCGCGGTTCTCGTCGAGGTAGGCGATAAAGTCGCGCAGGCCCTTCTCGCTGTAGAAGTGGTCGGCGCGCACGGGGGTGACGCCGTCCTCCTTCATCTCGCGCAGGTCGGTGATGTCGATGGTGATACCTTTGTTGAGGTAGGCCAGCTCGCGCATACGCTCCAGCAGGGTGTCGTATTTGTACTCGGTGACGGTGAAGATGGAGCCGTCGGGGTGGAAGGTCACCTTGGTGCCGCGCTTGTCGGTGGTGCCGACCTCGCGCACCGAATACAGGGGTTTGCCCTTGCTGTATTCCTGCTCGTACATCTTGCCGTCGCGGTAGACGTTGACCGTCATGTGGTCGCTCAAGGCGTTGACGCAGCTCACGCCCACGCCGTGCAGGCCACCGGAGACCTTATAGCTGTTCTTGTTGAACTTGCCGCCGGCATGCAGCACCGTCATCACCACCTCGAGGGCCGAGCGATGCTCCTTCTCGTGCATGTCCACGGGGATGCCGCGACCGTTGTCCTCGACGGTGATGCTGTTGTCGGGGTTTATCTTCACGTCGATTTTGTTGCAGTAGCCCGCCAGAGCCTCGTCGATGGAGTTGTCCACAACCTCATAGACAAGGTGGTGCAGGCCGCGCTCGTTCACGTCGCCGATGTACATGGCTGGGCGCACGCGCACAGCCTCAAGTCCTTCAAGTACGGTAATATTACTCGCACTGTAGTCAACATTCTGATTCTCTTCCATATAATGTGTCTCTATTTTTCTTTTTAGAATGCAAAAATACGAATTTTCCCCGACATAGACATAATATATTATATAATGTTTTCAACAATTCTTCAACCGTCAGCCAAAAACGGTTCAAAACCCCTTCGGCGACACAAAAAAACCGCTTCAGAAATTCATCAAAACAGCATTTCCACCCCTTCAGCCCCCTCTCCGCAGCGTCTGACACCCAGCCTTCTATCGCATCATCTCTTTCTCATCTCTTTACTATCCATTTACCATCACATTATGAAAATTTTATTTAGTAAGTAATAATAATGCGAAAAGAACGTTATGATAAAGTGTATAATCCTGTCTACGACGGGTCTACAACGAGTGTCAAACGATTAAAAACCAACAGAATATGGCAAAGCAGCAGAACGGTTATCTTGGCGGCTACAGCGGACGGCTGGGGCCTGTGGTGGGATATATGTGGCGGGGCAAGTGGTGCTTGCGCAGCAAGCCCGCCAAGGTGCACAACCCGCGCACCGACAGGCAGCAGTCGCACCGCCACCTCTTCAAGGCTATGGTGCAGTTCGCGTCGCATCAATCGCAGGTGTTGCGCGTGGGCATGCGGCAGGTGTCGCGCGACGAGGGCATGACTGAGCAGAACCTCTTCGTGAGCCTCAACAGCCAGTCGTTCAGCTTGGTAGACGGTACGCTGCAGGTCGACTACAGCCGTCTGCTCTTCGGCTGCGGCCCTGTGGCGCCGGTGGCCTTTGGCCGTCCGGTGGTCGACGAGCGGCGGGTGCTTACCGTCACTTTCGAGCGTAACCCGTTGCACATGCGCTCCTCGGGCGAGGACACCGTCTACCTCTACGCCTACTGCCCGGCGGCGGGGCGAGGCCTTCTGTCGGCACCCGTCTACCGCCGCATGCAGTCGCTTAGCATGATGCTGCCCGACGAGTGGGAGGGCGAGGAGGTGCACCTCTACGGCTTGGTGACCGACTATGCCGGACGCGCCTCGCAGAGCGTCTACGTCAGCTGGGATTGCGTGGAAGATGGAGATGATGAACCGGCTGACAGCATTGTTGTTGCAAATGGTAGTGAAAGTGTTGGTTTAACCGCAGGGAACGCCGTCGCGAGCCCGTCGCCGACGCCTCAGGGGCCGCCGGAAGGCTTCTCATAAAAGCCTCGCCTAAGGGGCAAAAAGAAAATATTATCGGCACAATATACAATATATCAAATTTAAATTGTATATTTGCAAGGGGAAAGAATTAGTGCGAATGATTGTAAATACTTATGGATATGAAGATTAGGAGGAAATATATCTTGCCTTTGGTGCTGTTGTTGTGTGTCGTTGCCTTTGCCGGATGCGACACCTACTACTATGGCCTGAAGAAAACGTCGCATCGCTCCAAGGTCAACAGAGAGAAGACCATGTACGTCCACAAGTCGACCGTCAACGGCATCCTGCAGTATTCCACAAGCCGTGCGGCCAAGCCTGCGGGGATGTATAAACAGCGTAAGGTTAAATAGTTAGAGCGTAGTGCGCAAGTTGTTGGTCATAGCGTTGTTGTTGAGCCTTCTGTCGGTGGGCAGGGCTCAGGAGTTCCGTTGCTCGGTGACCATCAACAGCCAGAAGCTGCAGACGACCACACAGGGCTACGAGTCGAACGACAAGAAGGTGTTCGAGAACATGAAACAGGCCATCGAAGACCTCGTCAACGGGCGCAAGTGGACCTCCATGACTTTTGAACAGGTGGAGCAGATAGATTGCTCTATAGCGCTAATATTGAGCCAGCGCACCTCGGCCACGGAGTTCGGCGGACAGCTGCAGATACAGATGCGGCGGCCGGTGTACAACTCCACATACACCACCGGATTGTTCAACTACCTCGAGTCGGGCAACTTCACATTCACCTACAACGAGAGTCAGCCGCTCGACTTCGACATCAACAACTTCTATGGCAACCTCTCATCCACAATAGGTTACTACTGCTACATAATGCTCGGCATCTACTTCGACAGCTATGCCCTCAACGGCGGCGAGCCCTTCTACGTCATGGCCCAGCAGGTGCAGCAGTCGGCCGAGAGCAGCGGCTATGTGGGGTGGCGCAGCAGCGAGGGGCAGAAGAGCCGCTACTGGTTCATGGAGAACCACACCAACGGAGCCTACAGCGAGTTGCATGCGGCCTACTACAAGTACCATCGCCTTGGGCTTGACATGATGACCAAGAACCAGCCGCAGGCGCGCCAGGCCATCATCGACGCCCTGCAGGACCTGATGGTGCTCAACAAGAAACGCACCAACCTGCTCAGCGTGCAGCAGTTCGTGGATGTCAAGATCCAGGAGCTTGTCTCCATCTTCACCCCCGCACCGCCGCAGGAGCAGAAGCAGGTGTACGACGCCGTGAAGGTGGTGAGCCCCATCAACGTGGTGAAACTGAAAGATTTCAACAATAAATAAAATATCACATTATGACCCAAATACCGATACAGAAAGAGACGATAGACCGCATTGCGGCGGCCAACAAGATTCAGAATCCCGGCAAGGCCAGCATCCGCGAGATGCGCAAGATGATACAGGATGTGGAGAAGGAGACCGGCGTGCGCTTCGTGAAGATGGAGATGGGCATCCCTGGCCTGCCCGCACCGCAGGTGGGCGTCCAGGCCCAGATCGAGGCCCTCAAGAGCGGCGTCGCCAGCATCTACCCCGAGATCTACGGCACCGCCGACTTCAAGAAGGAGGCCGCCCGCTTTGTGAAGAACTTCCTCGACATCGACGTCACTCCCGACTGCTGCGTGCCCACCGTGGGCTCGATGCAGGCAGGCTTCGCCAGCTTCCTCACGCTGACGCGCTACGACGCCAAGAAGACCAAGGTGCTCTTCATCGACCCCGGTTTCCCCGTGCAGAAGCAGCAATGCCGCGTCCTCGGCATCCCCATGAAGGCCTTCGACGTCTACGAGTATCGTGGCGACAAGCTGCGCGACAAACTCGAAGAGGAGCTGAAGGACGGCGATGTGGCATGCATGATCTTCAGCAGCCCCAACAACCCCGCATGGTTCTGCTTCACCGAGCACGAGCTGCAGATCATCGGCGAGATGGCCAACAAGTATGGCGTCGTCGTGATGGAGGACTCGGCCTACTTCCTCATGGACTTCCGCAAGGACTACAGTGTCCCCGGCAAGGCTCCCTTCCAGCCCACCGTGGCCAAGTATACCGACCTCTATGTTATCATGATTTCCGGCTCCAAGAGCTTCAGTTATGCCGGTGAGCGTATCGCCATGATGATCTGCTCGCCCAAGCTGTTCAATATGGAGTGCCCCGACCTGGCCCGCTACTACAGCCAGACGCAGCTCGGCCGCGCCCTCATCTTCGGCACCCTCTACTGCCTCTCCAGCGGCACCGCCCACAGCGTCCAGTACGCCATGGCCGCCATGCTCAAGGGCGCCAACGACGGCACCTTCAACTTCGTCAAGGACATCAAGGAGTACGGCGAGAAGGCCGGCATCATGAAGAAACTCTTCACCGACAACGGCTTCTATATTGTCTATGACAAGGATATGGGCGAGGACATCGGCGACGGTTTCTACTTCACCTTCTGCTATCCCGGCTACAAGGGCGTCGAGCTGCTCAACGAGCTGATACGCTACGGCATCAGCGCCATCGCCCTCGACATCACGGGCTCCCACAAGCAGGGCATCCGCGCCTGCGTGGCCCTCGTGCAGCGCGACCAGTTCCCCGACCTCAAGGCACGCCTCGAGGCCTTCCACAAGGACCATCCGGTGAAGTGAGTTAAGAGTTAAGAATTAAGAGTTAAGAGTTTGGCTGGCGCAGATGGACGGCGCCAGCCTTTTTTATATCAGCAACAGCAGCTGTGCCAGCAGGAAACCAACGTAGGTGCCTACGGCATAGCCGAAGAGGCCTACGGCGATGCCGGGCCCTATGATGGCTTTGTTCTTCACGGCCCCGGCCACGACGGGCACGAAGGGCGGCGAGCAGATGAGCGAGATGCTTGTGGCCAGCGTGGTGTCGGTGTCGATGCGGAAGAGGGCGCTAAGCAGCACGTGCATCAGCAGCGAGCCCAAGGTGGCTATGGTGATGAAGAGGAAGATGTGCGGGTCGATGTTGCCAAGGGTGCCTGTCGTTACCTGCGAGGCAACGGCGATGGAGAAGACCAGTATCAGGTAGGTACCGGCCTCGAAGGTACGCTCCATCGTGCGTACCCGCTTGAAGGTGGAGGCTATGATGGCCAAGGTGCTGATGGCGAGAATGAAGACCGTCTGGAACATGTGCTTCGGACACAGCAGGGCTATGCCTGCACCCACGGCAATGATGATGACGGTCAGCACCAGGGCCTTCGCCAGGGTGCGCAGGTTGTTGCGGCGGAAGAGCCCGTAAAAGAGTTCGTTGTCGTGGTTTTTGACGTCTATGCTGCCGTCAGGTGTCACCTTGTCCTTTGGGAAGTCGGGCAGCAGGAGGCGCAGCACGCGCTTGCCGAAGATGATGACGAAGAAGAGGTATACGGCGCTGAGCATGGTGCTGTAGGCCGAGGTGATGATGTAGGTGGTGTCGTCGACGCCCAAGGCCATCTTGATGGAGGCGAGGTTGGCGTTGCCGCCGGTGTAGAGGCCCGTGAGCATGCCGCCGATGGAGGCGAAGGTCTCGCGGTCGTCGCCGGCACAGACGAGGAAGCCGATGACTATGGCAATACAACAGCCTGCAATACCTAGGAGTGTGGACTTGATGAACGATGGTGCCAGCTTGAGCCACGACTTGAGGTCGGAGGAGAAGAGCAGCAGCGGTATGGCGAAGGGGATGGTGTAGGTGGCTATGTCCGTCTGCACTTTGTGCACCTCCGGGGTGTCAGGTATCAAGCCTGTGAGGCCCAGCAGACAGCCTATGACGTAGGCAATGATGATTGTGCCTACCTTATTGAGTATGGGGAAACGATAGGTGAGCCACAGTATCAGCAGCGGCGTGAAGAGGCAGACGGCTATGATGACGAGGCTCACGGCTTCTTTATTGTTTCAGCCATTCGTCGACGTGGCCGAAGACGATGTCGGCGCGGGCGGCGAAGCTCTCCTCTGTGGCGAAGGCCACGTGGGGCGTCACGAGGCAGCGGTTGGTGGAGAGCAGCAGGTGGTCGATGGGCAGGGGCGGCTCTTGCTCGAAGACGTCGAAGGCGGCGCCGGCGATGCGGCTCTCGACGAGGGCCTTGCCTACGGCGGCGATGTCGCAGACGGGGCCGCGGGCGGTGTTGACCAGCATTGCTGTGGGCTTCATGATGGCCAGTTCTTTCTCCCCGATGAGGCCGCGTGTCTCGTCGCACAGCGGTACGTGTAGGGTGATGATGTCGCTCCGCTGCAGCAGGGTCTCCAGCGGTAGGTATTCCACACCAAGGGCTTTCACTTCAGGGCGTTCGGTGCGGCTCCAGGCAATGACCTTGGCACCGAAGGCCACAAGTAGGCGAGCTGTGGCGGTACCGATGGCGCCGGTGCCCACGATGCCTACGGTCTTGCCGCGCAGCTCACGTCCGAGGAAGGTGCCGCGGCTGCCGCCTTGGCGTATCTTCTCGTTGAGGGTGACGATGTTGCGCAGCAGGTCGAGCATCATGCCCACGGCCAACTCGCTCACGGCGGTGGTGCTGTAGCCAGCGGCATTCTGCACCTTTATGTCATGCTCATTGCAGTAGGCGAGGTCTATGTGGTCCAAGCCGGTGAAGGCCACGCTGAGGTATCGCAGCTTTGGGCATTGGGACAGCACGGCGGCCGGCAGCTTTATGTTGCTGATGACGGCCACGTCGGCGTCGCGCATGCGGTCGGCGAGGGTCGCCTCGTCTTCGCGGCGGTCCATATAATAGGTGAAGTTGTGCCCCATGGCGGCATAGTGTGCCTTAAGGCTTTCGAAGCGCTCACGGCCGATGCCGAGGCTTTCTACACAGATGATATTCATGGTTAGTGTCCTTTCTTTTTTACGCTGAAGCCGAAACCGCCCAGTTTATCGCCGAGGCCGTAGTATTTGCCGTGTGAGTAGGCGAGGGGGCCTGCATGGTTTAGTTGGAACTGTCCGGTTTTCTTGTCGATGAGGCTTTCCTCGGCATCCACGGCTACCACGTTGGCCATGAACATGTCGTGTGTGCCGAGGTGGCGCACCTCGAACACGCGGCATTCGATGTTGAGGGGGCTTTCCTTGATGAGCGGTGCTTTGACGAGCTGTGCCTCTTCGGCGTGGAGGCCCATTTCGCGGAACTTGTTGTAGTCGCGTCCGGAGCGTACGCCGCACCAGTCGGTGGCGCGGGCCAGGGCCTCGGTGGTGAGGTTGATGACGAACTCGCCTGTGCGTGATATGATGGCGTGGCTGTGGCGTTCGGGGCGCACGCTGATATAGCACATGGGCGGGTCGCTGCAGAGCGTACCCGTCCATGCCACTGTGATGATGTTGTAGTTCTCGGGGCTGTCGCCGCAGCTTACCATGACGGCCGGCAGCGGGTAGATCATTGTCCCAGGCTTGAATGGAGTCTTCATTCGGAGAGCTTCTTGTCGAGCTCGTCGACCATAGCGCGTATGTGACGGTCGGTCTGGCGCAGGTTCTCTATGGTCTTGCAGGCGTGGAGCACGGTGGCGTGGTCCTTGTTGCCGCACTGCATGCCGATGACGGCGAGGCTCGACTTGGTGATTTTCTTGGCGAAGTACATGCTCAGCTGGCGGGCCTGCACTATCTCGCGTTTGCGCGAGGTGTTCTGTATGGCGTCGACGGGCAGCTCCAGGTAGTCGCACACCACCTTCTGTATGTAGTCGATGGTAATCTCGCGGGCCGAGCTTTGCACGTATTTGTCTATCATCTGCTTGCTGAGCTCAAGGTTGATTTCCTTGCGGTTAAGCGTGCTTTGCGCGATGAGGGATATGAGTGCGCCCTCGAGTTCGCGGACGTTGGTGTTGATGTTGTAGGCTATGTATTCCACCACGTCGTCGGCCAGCTCGATGCCTTCGAGCTGCGCTTTCTGCACGAGGATGCGCTTGCGTGTCTCCACGTCGGGTGCCTGCAGGTCGGCGTTGAGACCCCATTTGAGGCGGCTGAGGAGGCGCGGTTCGAGGCCCTGCAGTTCGCCGGGGGCTTTGTCGGAGGTGATGATTATCTGGCAGCCGTGTTGGTGCAGGTAGTTGAAGATGTGGAAGAAGGCTTCCTGTGTCTTGGGTGCCTTGCCGGCCCAGAACTGTATGTCGTCGATGATGAGGACGTCGATGATTTCGTAGAAGTGAATGAAGTCGTTCGTGGTGCCTGTGCGACCGGCTTCGGCATACTGCTGCATGAACTGCTCGCTGGTGACGTAGAGCACTTTCTTGTCGGGGTTAAGCTCTTTGGTCTTGAGGCCAATGGCGTTGGCGAGGTGTGTCTTGCCGAGACCTACGCCGGAGTGGAGGAGCAGGGGGTTGAACGAGGTGGTGCCTGGTTTCTCTGCCACAGCATAGCCGGCCGAGCGTGCCAGACGGTTGCAGTCGCCTTCGACGAAGTTGTCAAGGGTGTAGTTGGGCGAGAGCTGCGAGTTGATGCGCTGCTTGTTGATGCCCGGTATGACGAAGGGGTCGGGGATGGCCTGGTTCTTTTCCTTGCCGATGGCTATGGGCAGGTCGGTGAGCGGGTTGCGCGTGTTCTGGCGCCCCACCGACGGCAGGGTGGTGACTATGGGAGAGGTGCGGATGCTCTGGTCCATCACTACGCTGTATTTCAGCATGCCGCTGACGCCGAGCTGCAGTTTTATGACCCTCTTTAATAAATCTATATAATGTTCTTCTAAATATTCATAGAAAAACTGGCTGGGCACCTGCACTATCAGGGTGGCGCCGTCGAGCTGCAGCGGCACTATCGGACGGAACCACGTCTCGAACGCCGTGTGGTTCTCGGGACCCAGCGTGTCTTTTATCATGTTCAGGCACTCAGCCCACACTCTTTTGTAGTCTTCCTCTATCATAACTTCGGTCTTTTTCGCTTTTTTCAATCACTTACGGGCATATCGCCCCGTTTTCTCTGTTTGCAAAGTTCTCCCTTTTTTTGTGTACAGAAATTCAAAAAAAAATTTGTCAAGTTCATTTTTATTTTGTAAAGTTTTGCCGCCCAGCAAGGCCCCCTTTCCGACCACTTTCACCACAACACACTAATTTTCAAAAGCCGTTCTGTTAAATTACGTTTTTGCGTCGGCTTTTAATATACGATTTTTTTTCCATTGTTTGAATTTTTTTTTACTTTTTTCCACCAGCCGCCCCACGATTTGTTGATAACCCGACACGTGGTTGTTAATTAGTCTGTTGCGAGTTGAAAACCATTGCCAGCATCTGTGGCTCAGTATGTTGCAATAATTGTTTGATTTTCAAAAGCCATTATTTTGCATCCTTTTTTTAACTCTTTGTTTTTGTGTTTTGTTATGATGTTATCCACCTAAAACGGTTGAAAACGGCAGGCGCTATCAACAGTTTTTTTCTTTTGAAGAAACGTGTACTGGCGCTCTGAAGCGACGATGGCTCGGGTTCGACTGGGTGGGCCATGGGGGCTACTACGGGTTTACTACGGTCTTGCTACGGGGTCCCTTCGACTTTCCTATGGCCTTCCTACGGCTTTTCAATGGCCGTAAGTCGATGATTTTCAGTACTGCGGCCGAGGAGGGGCCGAGGAGGGGCCGAAGGGGGGCCGAAGGGACTGTGTCTTTGTATCTGACTGTCAACGGTTTATGTTTATGGCGTTGAGAATGAGTGAAAATTAATTTGGCGCTGTCGGAAAATATTGTTACTTTTGCAAACGAACCAATACCGTAACGCGAATGTAGAATGCTGACCACCAGGTAGTCACACAAACCCGAAGGAGGTGTAAAATGATAGAAACGATCCAGTACAAGTCGCTCAAGTGGCTCGACATCACGAATCCAAGCGAGGATGATTACAACATGTTGTTGGACGACTATCGGTTCCATCCCCTCGACATCGAAGACTGCCGCGGTACCACCCAGCGTCCGAAAATCGACGAGTACGACGACTATTATTTCCTCATCCTTCATTTCCCCTATTTCGACAAAGGAAACAAGATTATCCGCATCCGCGAGGTGAAGATTTTCTGGGGCAAGGATTATATCATCACCATAGGCAAATCGCACTGGGTGGTGAAGAAACTGTTTGAGGAGATGCAGGAAGACCTGAAGGACGACGATGACGACGTGAAGGAACAGCTGTCGTCGAGCGACCTGCTGTTGTACAACATCCTGGACCGTCTGATGCTAGAGACCTACACGTTGATTATGCGTGTGGGGTCCGAAGTGGATCTGATCAACTACGACATCTTCAACCGGCGTGCAAGGAGCATCATCGAACTCATCTCTATCACGCGGCGAAACATCATCCTGCTGAACACCACGTTCAAACCTCAGCTGCGTGTGCTGCACATGTTTGAGGGTGGCTCAATCAAAGGCTTTGTGGACCCCGAGGTGCTGGATATGGAAGACTACTGGGGCAATATTCTAGACCAATACCAGAAGATGTTCGACTTGATTGAGGACTATGGCGAGTTGATTGAGGGCCTTTCCAAGACGTTTGATTCGTTGCAGGCCAACCGTACTAACGAGATCATGAAGCTGCTGACCATCTTCTCCACCATCATGCTGCCGTTGACGGTTGTCACGGGTATGTTCGGAATGAATGTGGACTTCCCCTTCATCACCAGTGTACAGGCGTTCTGGTGGATTGTCGGCGTGATGGCCGCCATAACCGGGGTGCTCATCTTCTTTTTCTTCTACCGCACGAACCAGTAGAATTGAGAGTTGAGAATTGAGAAAGGGGCCCACGAATCACGCGTATTACACGTATAGATGATACTTGTGATTCGTGAGATACGTGGAGAGAATTGAGAACCGTTTTGAATTGAGAAGGTGTTAACGTGTTAACGTGTTATTGTGTTAATGTGTTAGTCGATTTACGAATTAACGAAATAAAGAAATAACGAATTCAAAGGTCTCCACGTGTTACACGTATAGATAATACTTGTGATTCGCGAGATACGTGGAGAGAATTGATTAACGAATTAACACATTAACGAATTGGCACATTGACGAATTGAGAAATATTATAATCATAATTAATTAGATATGAAAAGTTTTATTAGAATGGCAGTGGTGTGTGCAGCCCTGTTTACCGCTATCAATGTACATGCACAACCGGGATGCAACATTTCCATCCCCTACTCTACTGGCTTCGAGACTGATGTTTCGAACCAAGCACCCAATTGTTGGACCACACTCCTTGGAGAAGCGTATTCTTTCAATTTCTATCTTTACGCCCACGGTGGGAGCCAGATTCTGGCGTTGAACTACTCGACGGGCGAGGCACGGATAGCCACGCCGCGCATCCCGTTGCCCCTGAACCAGGTGGGGGTGAACCTGTGGTATGTGGACTTGGCATGGTCGCCGGGACTAATGAAGGTGGGGTTTGTCACCAGTCTGTCGGGCACCGTGCAATGGATTGACACCATAGCCACCTGCTACGACTACACCTACGTGCAGTTGGATTTCACCGACCAGAACATTGCCGACACGGGGTATCTTGTCTTCTCCTACGACAACACCTCGGGAGCGGGCACAGGCCTGATTGACGACTTTACCATCCTGCAGATCAGCAGTTGCAGCCCGGTGGACAATCTGCATGTCACCGAGTTGAGCAACACCGAGGCCACTGTCGCATGGAGCGAGAGCGGCAGCGATGCATTGGGCTATTGGTGCTATATTGCCGACACCGACAGCCGTGCGGCCGCCTTCGACAGTGTGTATCTTCCCGCAGGCAGCAACAGTCATACCTTCTCCTCGCTTCAAGGCAACCGGCAATATTATGTCTGGGTGGTGAGTTTCTGCAGCAGCGAACCGGGCATGACAGCCACTTGTTCGTTTGTCACCTATCCCAACTGCGGAGCGGTCCAGAACCTCCGCTCCCGTTGCGGCTACCGCCAGATGGCGCTGGACTGGGATGCTCCCGCAGGCGGTGAAGAGGCCACCGAATACCTAGTGAGCTACCGCCCGGCATCCGACACCCATTGGACAACCGCTATTGCCACCGAGGATTGCTTCTTCCTAACAGGCCTGGACCCCGACACCCGCTACTTCTACCGTGTCAGTTCGGTGTGTACCGATAGCGTCAGCCTTGCCGTGGAGGGGTCGGCATACACCCTTGGCTGCTCGGCCACGGTGATTCCCCCGACGGGTGTCCACAACAACCTCCCTGTGGCATACGGCAGCTACAACAGCTACACGCAGCAGATCTACCTGTCGACTGAGATGACGGGTATCGACACCATAGTCGGACTCACCTTCTTCCTCAGCGACAACTATATCATCGACACCGCCCCGGTGGTGGTCTATCTTGCCAACACCTCGAAGAGCCGTTTCAATTCCGGCCACGACTATGTGGCGGCGTCGGCATTGACCGAGGTCTTCGACGGAGTAGTGTTCAATAACGGCAGAGAGGTGAGCATCCATTTCGCAACACCCTTTGTGCGAGAGGCCGACAGCAATCTGGTGGTGGCCATCAACAAGAGCATGGACGACTATGCTACGGTAGTGCCCTCTTTCGTGGTAGGCAGTGCCACATTGCGTTCCATGTACAGCACAGGCATTGGTAATATCTCGCCCACATCTCCAAGCTACGGCACGCGGTTGAACTATGTCAATACTATCAGGTTTGGCACCCGGGGCTGCGAGCTGCCTGCGTGCGAGAGCCCCATGGTGTGCATCTCCTCGGTTGGCGACGACTATGTCGATGTGGTATGGAATGCCGACTCCGCGACGACGTACACCTGTGCTTACCGCTTGTCGGGGGCCAATGCATGGACCATTGCCGACAGCGCCGTGACGACAAACAGATTCCGCTTCCCCAATCTGGAAGTGGGACGCGACTATGAGTTCATGGTAAGCCGCCTTTGCATTGTCGACACGCTCAGCGACAGCATCACGGTATCCCTCCCCTGCTTGCCTGTGGGCGTTCCTTATGGCGAGACATTCGAAGGGTATATCGTCAACACCGTTTTCGCGCGCTCCTGCTGGTACAGCGGAACGCTTTCCGTCAGCCATTTTGCCAATTATCCCACCGTGACAACCCTTTCCGGCAGCAGCAACAAGGTCTGCCGGCTGAATGACAGCTATATCGTCCTCCCCAAGTTCAGCGTGCCTTTAAACCAGCTGCAGGTGCGTTTCAATCTCCGCCAGACGTCGCAATTTGATGTGCTTGTACTCGGACTCCTTGACAATCTCGACGATACCGTCTCGCTGGCCACAGTCATCGACACCTTCGCATTCGTCACAAGTTCCGCGGCGGTCGACACCACAGTGCTGTACAAGTTGAACGATCTGGATGCCACCGAAGGCCATCTGCTGATTATGGCACAACCGGGCGGTGCAGACCAGTATATTGACAATATCTCCGTCGAGGTGATTCCCGATTGTGTTCCTGTTGAACAGTGCGTCGTGAGCGGTGTGACCACTACTTACGCCACTGTCGGCTGGACAGAGGTCTCGGGTGGTATCACCAGCCCTTCGGGGTATGTACTGGAGTACGGTCCCCGCTTCTTTGAACCCGGCAACGGCATCAGCCAGACGGTTTACAGCACGCCCTATCTGTTGACGGGGTTGGAGCACAGCAGCGACTATGACCTGTATGTCTACACCCTCTGCGACGGCGATACCTCCATCCCCTACGGCCCGATACGTTTCAGCACAATGTGCAACACCGTCAGCGAACTGCCCTACCTGATGACTTTCGAGGGGATTCAGGACCAGGACTTCACCGACCAGTCGCTTCCCACTTGCTGGTATGGCGAAGCCCTTGCGTCAAATGCATTAGTCCCTGCCATCTCTTATAGCGCCGACACCACCCTGTCGCCATCAGGGCATTATAACCTGCATTTCCGCGGACCGGGCATTGTGGCGTTGCCTCTGTTTGGCGAAGGTATCAACGACTTGAAAGTCCATTTCCACCTCTATAGCGACTATCCCCATTCCTCCACCATCATTGTCGGGACCGTCGACAGCGTTGCCCCAGGCTTCGGTTCCAGCTTCTCGCCCATCGACACCCTCGCCTATGCCTTCGGTGAGAACGAGCGAGATGTCACCTTTTACTTCTCCGACTACACAGGGACTGCCAGCCGGATAGCCCTGCGAACCATCGGTGTGACATACGCCAACTTCTATCTGGACAATCTTGAGGTAGGCAATGTTACCGAGTGTATTCCTCCCCAACATATCACCGCCAGTGCCCGCACTGCGACCACTGCCACGCTGGAATGGCGTGTCAGTCAGGCTCCACGCTATCGCGTGGAATATGGTCCGGCGGGCTTCACTCCCGGCACTGGCCTGTGCGACACCACCTACACCACTTCCATCACCCTTGGCGGACTGTTGCCTGCCACCAGTTACGATGTATGGGTGACGGGGTTGTGCGGCACCTCCGTCAGCAGCTCCACAAGCTACCGTTTCAGTACCCTTCGCGGTCTGCCTGTCGCAACATTCCCCTATCTCAATACTTTTGCCGACAGCACAGAGAACAATGCCTGGGAGTTGGAAAACGGTGAACAGACCAACCGCTGGAGTTTCGGCACGGCCGCCCATTCCACCGGCGACGACATCGCGGCACTCTATATCAGCACCGACAGTGGCGCCACACATAGTTATGACCGGAACCAAATCACCCATTCCTATGCCTATCGTCCCTTCCGAATGACACATACCTCCTACCGGATTCAATACGATTGGTATGCCGAAGGCGAGACAGGCTACGACTTCCTGCGTGTATTCCTTGTACCGGCCAGCGTCACTTTCGCTCCCGGAACCAATCCCTCGGGCACCCAACTCACCACCACCTTCAGGACAGCCACCCCCGAAGGCTGGATAGCCCTTGATGGAGGCCAAGCCCTTGCCAGGTCCACCACATGGCAGACCTACCAGGCCGATTTCGAGATACCCCAGGCGGGCGACTACAATCTCCTGTTCTATTGGCTTAACGACGGCAGCGGAGGAACCCAGCCTCCCGCAGTGGTCGACAATCTCTCGGTCGCGTTGACGGGATGCCCCAAGGTGGAGAGACTTAGGTATACCGACAGCACCTCAAACAGCATTACCATCAGATGGGATGCCCAACCCCTTGCACAAAAGTATCTGGTCGAGTATGGACTGGCCAATTTCACTCTTGGCACAGGACAGGTCGACACCGCACTCGGCACTGTCTACACTATTACAGGGCTGGAGCCGAATACCTCATACGATATCTATGTCACCACCCAGTGCGATGAAGGATGGTATTCGGATACTATTTCCGTACTCTACCGTGTCTGGACAGCCCCCATCCCCACCCATACCGTTACCCTGTTGGTCAACAACGAAGCTTACGGCACGGTATCTGGGGGCGGCACATACGAACATGGCAGCACAGCCGTGCTTTCGGCCACTCCTGCCGCCTCGTGTCGTTTCATGGCTTGGGACGACGGCAATACCGACAATCCGCGTGACTATGTAGTCACTAGCGATGTCACCCTGACAGCCTTGTTTGAAACGGACAGCGTGGGCATCCGCCATGCCGACGAGAGTCTTGCCGGGTTGGTCATTTACCCCAACCCGGCATCGGGGACAGTCACGCTGTGTGCCAGCCAGCCTTCCAATGTCACGGTGGTTGACCGAATGGGTAGGGTCGTTTTGCAGCACAAGTGTACCACTACCGTCACCACGCTCGACATCAGTGGTCTGACACCGGGTGTTTATTTCGTCAGGATGGACAGCCAGCCCACGGCTGCTGCTCATAAACTTGTTGTTAAATAAAATCGGTAGATTTTGTGAGGGACAAAATCCAAATGCCTTAGGGCATGTCAACGGCAAGCGTTGACTTCTCCGCTAAGCTATCGAAGGGTTGCCACTGGCGACCCTTCTTCACTTGTTGAAAACTTTTAGTCCGGTGTTAAAGAATTTTTTATTATCTTTGTAATTTGCTATTCAGCATAGCTGAATGGGCAATACTTTGAATATCAAACAAAATAATAAAGCATATAATGGAAATTTCAGGAAGACTTATCAAGATTTTGCAGGAAGTGCGCGGTGAGAGCCAGCGCGGACCCTGGGTTAGAGGCGGCTTTGTGATTGAAACCGATGGCGACTATCCCCGTCAGGTGGCTTTCACAACTTTTGGCGAAGACCGTTTGGCAATGGTTAAATCCATCCCCCTCAACACACCGGTGGTAGTGAATTTCAATCCTGAATCACGCGAATACGAAGGACGTTGGTACACCGATTTGCGTTGCTCACGCATACAGAACTATGTGCCTGGGCAGATGCCTCCCGCAGCCACCGGCTATGCCTGGCCTGCCGCACCGCAGGCTCCAGCCGCCCCGGCTGCTGCACCCGTTCCTCCCCAGCAGCCTGCAGCTCCCGCAGCAGCCCCTGCGCAGCCTCAGGCACCCTCTTTCGCTTCGCCTCTTGGCGGAGAAGACGACCTGCCGTTCTGAATGTGATCTTGAATGTGTGAACGCGTTAATGTGTTAAGGTGTTAGTCCTTGGCGTATCAAAAGACTCACGAATTAACACATTAACGAATTAACGAATTCAAAATTATGGATAAGCAGACGTTGCGCAAACAGATTCGGGAGGCGAAAAGTGCTGTTCCTTTCAGCGAAAAGGAGCGGCGTTCGGCGTCCATCATGCACCAGGTAGAGCAACATCCACGTTTCCTAGATGCCAAGGTGGTGCTGCTCTATTGGTCTATGGCGGACGAGGTGCAGACGCACGACTTTGTCAACCGTTGGTATCGGCAAAAGACATTGTTGTTGCCTTGTGTCGACGGCGACGACCTGCTGTTGCGTCAATACACTGGTCCCGAGTGCCTGAAGGCTGGCGAACAGTTCGGAATAGGCGAACCCATCGGTCCGGTATATACCCAAGTGGACCAGGTGGAGATGATTGTCGTGCCCGGTGTGGCATTCGACCGCAAGGGCAACCGCATGGGGCGTGGACGTGGATTCTACGACCGACTGTTGAAGAGTACCCCCAATGCCTATAAAGTTGGGGTGGCTTTCGACTTCCAGATGCTCGACGACATCCCTATGGAGCCTTTCGATGTGCCGATGGATGATGTGATAACAGAAATTTGAATTGAGAATTGAGACCTGTAGGGTGTTGATATGTTTTATGTTGATATGATGCAAGCCGTATCAACCTATCAACGAATCAACCTTCAACGTATAAACTTATCAACGATTTAACAAAGGTCTCACAATAACACGTTAATTAATAGACTGTATGTTTGAAGTAGAGAAACCGCGCCGCTTCCATTACGAACCCCGTTTCTACGACCCTGAAAAGGAGAAATGGGAGGCATTGAAGAAAAAGTATGCCATGCAGAAAGAGGCAGAGGCTGCCCGCCAGCAACGTGAGGAAGCCGCTGCCGAAGGGGAAGAGTCTAAGGACGAACTTGCCTATTTTGAACAGCGTGTTCGCACCATCGACCGCCAAGCCCGACAGGCTTCCACACGTCTCACGTGGCGTGATCTGTTCCGCAAACGCTCCATGCCCACGTTCAACTACCAGCCCCGGTTCTCCGGTGCAGGCAGTCAGGAAGCAGCTCAGGGCGAGGGAAAACCTGCTCAGGGAGACGATGCAGTGATGGAGAAATATCGTCAGCCCAAGCACCTTATCAAGATACACCGCAGGTTCGACATCTCCGACCCCGACTACATGAAACCCATCCCCGGCACCAAGATTATACTCTATTGTTTTATTGCCTTTCTTCTTCTAAGTGTCATCATTATGTTTTGATAATGTGTGATTTTTTTCGTATCTTTGCAAAAATATCAGGCTATGCTTGTAAATGTATTAAAATCTAAGATTCATAGGGTTACGGTCACTGAGGCCAACCTTGACTATATCGGAAGCATCACTATTGACGAGGCCTTGATGGAGGCGAGCAATATTATTGAGAACGAGAAAGTGGATATTTATAATATCACCAATGGTGAGCGGCTCAGTACCTATGCCATCAAAGGTGAGCGTGGCAGTGGTGTCATTGGCATCAATGGTGCCGCAGCACACAAGGTTCCTGTCGGCTCGCTCATCATCATAGCGTCCTACGCGATGATGGACTTCGAGGAGGCACGCCAGTGGCATCCCACCGTCATATTCCCCGAAAACAACAAACTGCGCTAAAAAGCCTATGACAGAGAACGCCTCACAACCAGCCAGGAAGAAGAACCGACTGGGCGACATCCTTAAGATGGTCCTCTTTCTGGGGATAGGCATTTTCTTTATCTACTGGTTTCTTCTAAAGCTTGAACCCGAGCAAAAGGCTGCCGTCTGGCGGTCGTTCGTGAGTGCTGATTACGCATGGGTGGCTGTGTCGGTGGCGATATGCTTGTTGAGCCATCTGGTGCGTGCTTTGCGCTGGAGGCTCCTCTTCCGGCCTATCGGCTATACGCCCAATGTCAACAACACTTTCGGCTCAGTCATCGTGGCTTATCTCGCCAATCTGGCTTTCCCACGTGCCGGCGAGGTGGTCCGTTGCGCCACCCTGCGCACCAGCGAGGAGATACCTATCGAGAAATCCCTTGGCACCGTGGTGACCGAAAGACTTGTTGACACCCTGGCCTTTGCGCTGGTGGTGCTTATCGGCATGCTGGTGATGTTCGGTCAGGCCAAAGACTGGCTATACAACACCCTCTCCGAGAAATACGACAATCTGCCCAACATGACAGTCATCATCAGCGTATTGATAGGCATGGCGCTATTGGCTTTTGTCGTTTACAAACTGTTGTGGAAACGGCTGTTGAATATCCCCTTTTTCAAGAAGATTGACGAGATGGTTCGTGGCATGATCGATGGACTGAAGAGCATCTTCCATCTTGGAGGCCGCCGCACAGTGCTTTTCATCGTCTATAGCGTAGTCATCTACCTGCTGTACATTCTCGGCGGACTGGTCATCTTCCAGGCTTTCGACGAGACTGGATGGTTGGGCCTTCGTGCCGCTTTTGTGGTCTACCTGTTCGGCACGGTGGGGATGACATTCTCCCAGGGCGGCATTGGCGTGTACCCGGTGCTGGTACAAGTGGCCTTGGGCATCTACGGCATCAGCATGGAAGTGGGCACGGCATGTGGCTGGTTGCTTTGGGGCAGCCAGCAGGCGGCAGTGCTTGTGGTGGGTGCAGCCTACCTTATCTATTTCAGTACCAAGAAATCAAATAACAGACAAACAATAAAATAGAAATATCACCATGGAAAAGACACGTTGCTTAATCATTGGCTCCGGCCCCGCCGGTTATACCGCAGGCATCTATACCAGCCGCGCCGACATCCATCCTATCCTTTACGAGGGCATGCAGCCCGGTGGCCAGCTCACCATCACCACCGAGATAGAGAATTTCCCCGGCTACCCCGAGGGTATCTCCGGCACCGACATGATGGCCGACCTCAAGAAACAGGCTCAGCGTTTCGGCACCGACGTCCGTCAGGGATACATTGTCAGCGCAGACTTCAGCCAACGTCCTTTCCGTTGTGTCGACGACCACGACAATGTGATTGAGGCCGAGACCGTCATCATCGCCACGGGGGCCTCTGCCCGTTGGCTTGGTTTGGACAGCGAGAAGAAACTCTATGGCCAGGGAGTGAGTGCCTGCGCCACCTGCGACGGCTATTTCTACAAAGGACTCGACGTGGCCGTGGTGGGCGGAGGCGATACCGCCTGCGAGGAGGCAAACTATCTGGCCACCCTCTGCAACAAAGTGTATCTCATCCATCGCCGTAACGAACTCCGTGCTTCGAAGTCGATGCAGCACCGTGTCCTTACCAATCCCAAAATCGAGATGCTGTGGGATTCTACCACCAAGGAGATTTGCGGCAATGACCTGGACGGTGTCACCGGCGCCGACATCCAGAATGTCAAGACTGGCGAGATACGCCATATCGACATTGCCGGTTTCTTTGTGGCCA